>Ga0137333_1000165_pt1 | contig 17448 bp, 19 predicted proteins | sample EasRivERMLT231_2_FD_102286 | JGI IMG/M metagenome (GOLD analysis project Ga0137333, IMG submission 102286) | Soil microbial communities from meander-bound floodplain in the East River, Colorado, USA - East River MetaG ERMLT231_2 | ecosystem: Environmental > Terrestrial > Soil > Floodplain ... | reverse complement strand
GTCATTCAACCATCGCAAGCCGTGTTGATCGCAAATCGTAAAGCCCTGCAAACCCGCCCCGATGTTTTGGAAATGGCGCGTCGTTTGCTTGAATATATTGAGGCGCACCTTCGCGCCAAGGATAATGTGCTGGTGATTGCGAACATGCGCGGCGAAAGCCCGGATGTGATCGCACAAAAAATATTTACGCAAACCAACGTTGGCGGTTTGCAGGGACCAACCATCAGTCCCGTGGTTGTGCGCGATGGTGGACCGCATTGGTATTCAGTCACGGTCGTGGTGCGCCGCGATCATTTACCGCAAGCCATTTCCGAACTGCGTCTCATCGGCGGCAGTGGCATCATCGTTTCGCCCATCACTTATATTTTTGAAGAAGAGCCGCCGCGTTACAAGGCGATGCTCAAAGCCCTCGCCTAGGAGTTAACATGCTCAAACAATATGACCCGCAAACTGCCAGAAAAACAATTTTGAAACGCACCCCGCCCGATGAATTTCCCGTTAGTCAACGTGTGCTGGATAACATCGCAAAACTCTTCGGCGAAGCGTTGACTCCCGAACAGGCTGTCACAAAAATATTAAAAGACGTGCGGATGAATGGCGATGCCGCGCTTAAGTATTGGACTCAACGCCTCGATTCAATCGACCTTCAGCCTGCTCCTGTTTCGAAAGCCTTGATCCAATCTGCATTGGATTCGCTCCCGCACGCACAACGTGACGCTCTCGAAAAAGCCGCCGCGCGCATTGAAGCATTTCATCGCAAACAACCGTTGACATCCTGGTTCACCAATGAACTCGGCGGCACGCTTGGGCAGATCATTCGACCCATTCAACGTGTGGGCTTGTATATCCCCGGTGGAACCGCTCCATTACCATCCACTGTTTTGATGAGTGCCATCCCCGCGCGTGTTGCGGGCGTGAAAGAGATCGTCGTTGTTACGCCGCCAGCGCTCAAGCCGCCGTCCTCTGCGTCGATACCTGTTGATCCGATGATCCTTGCCGCCTGTGCCATCGCAGATGTGGACGAAGTCTATCTACTCGGTGGCGCACAGGCAATTGCCGCGTTGGCTTATGGCACTGAAACCATTCAACCTGTGGATAAAATATTTGGTCCTGGAAATTTATTCGTCACTCTCGCCAAGCGACAGGTCTACGGGGTAGTGGGCATTGATGGGTTGGCAGGACCAACCGAAACTGTGGTCATTGCTGACGAGTCAGCGAACCCTGCCTGGGTTGCCGCGGATTTACTTGCGCAGGCTGAACATGATATTCTGGCATCTGCGATTCTTCTAACACCTTCACAATCGTTGATCGAGAAAGTTCAGGTTGAAGTTGCAAATCAGCTTGAGCAATGTGGGCGCGCAGAGATTATCGTCGCTTCACTTGAAAATCGCGGCGGCGCTGTGTTGACTCGTGATTTGGATGAAGCCGTGCAATTGGCGAATGACTATGCTCCTGAACATCTCGCTTTATCTGTCAGCGAGCCGTGGCGTTGGGTGGAAAAGGTGCACAATGCGGGCGGTGTTTTTGTTGGTGAACATTCCTTTGAAGTGCTGGGTGATTATCTCACAGGTCCAAGTCATGTCATGCCGACGGGTGGTTCTGCGCGTTTTGCTTCTCCACTCAATGTGTGGGATTTTGTGAAAATCATCAGCTTGATAGCGCTGGATGAAAACACGGCGCAGGCGATTAGTCCGCTTGCGGCGACGATCGCATCATCCGAAGGTTTGGACGCGCACAATCATGCGGCGATGATCCGCCTGGAGAAGTCAACATGAAGATTCGAAAGCATCTTGAATATCTTCCGGCTTATACACCCATCGAACCTTTTGAAGTCTTGTCTGCACGTATTGGTCGAAGCCCGGATCAAATTGTCAAACTGGATGCGAATGAAAACCCGTATGGACCTTTGCCTGTGGTGCGTGAAGTGCTTGGTAAATTGGAATTCCCGCACATTTATCCTGACCCTGAGAGCCGCGCCTTGCGAAAGTCGCTTTCCGGGTTTACTGAAATTGGTGAGGAATATTTGCTCGCTGGTCAGGGTGCAGACGAATTGATTGACCTACTCATGCGTATCTTTCTTGAACCAAACGATTGCATTCTCTCCTGCCCGCCAACCTTTGGGATGTACTCGTTCGATGCGGAACTCAATGCCGCGCGCTGTATCGAAGTCCCGCGCCGCGCAGATTTTTCGCTGGATATGGATGCCATTCGCAAGGCGGTGGAGACTTATCAGCCCAAACTTTTCTTTATCACCTCGCCCAATAATCCTGATGGTTCCATGATCGATTCAAAGACAATGGATGAATTATTATCCCTGCCCACATTGATCCTGTTGGATGAAGCCTACATTGAATTTGCAGACTCGCCCGGAGCGAAGGATTTGGGTGCAAGCTTGAGTCGGATTCGTGAAGTGCCTGTGCGTGAAAATTTAATTGTGCTGCGAACTTTCAGTAAATGGGCAGGGCTCGCTGGCTTGCGGATTGGATACGGCGCGTTCCCTCTTTGGCTAATGCCAACCTTGTGGAAATCCAAACAGCCATATAACGTCAACGTAGCGGCGAGTGTGGCGGCACAGGTCTCGCTGGAACATGCAGATGAACTTGCGAATATTGTTGAGTTGTTGAAAAATGAACGGGCAAGATTATTTGTGGCTTTGCAGGAAATCCCTTTTTTGAAACCGTACCCGACCCAATCCAATTTCATTTTGTGCAAAGTCATTGAGCGTGATGCTTCTGAACTCAAAGCGAGGTTGGCATATGAGCACGGAGTCTTTATCCGCTATTTCAACAAGCCGGGTCTGCGTGACCATATCCGTATCAGCGTAGGCAGACCTCAGGATACCGATGTGTTGTTGAATGCGTTGAGGAGTTTATGAAATACCTGAAAACGAAAATTTACTTGAAACACTGTGATCTCGATATGGGCTTCGCCCTACTCGACCACCGAAGTTGGAATGAAACAAGGAGCAAACATGCGAACTGCTGAAATATCACGTCAAACGAATGAGACGCAAATAGAAATCAAACTCGAATTGGATGGCATCGGCAGGCACGAAATATCCACCGGAGTTGGCTTCCTCGACCATATGCTGACTCATCTGGCTGTGCATGGGTTGTTTGATCTCACCGTAAAAGCAACTGGTGATCTACATATTGATTCTCATCACACGGTCGAAGATGTGGCTTTAGCCCTGGGGCAAACCTTTGACAAGGCGCTTGGCGACCGTAAGGGCATTGTCCGCATGGGAGCTTGTTTCGCGCCGATGGATGAAACGCTGGCGCATGTCGCAATTGATCTATCGGGGCGTCCGTATGCCGTTATTCAAGCAGAATGGCACACACCTTATGTGGGTAATATTCCAACGACATTGTTCCCGCATTTCTTTGAGTCGTTTGCGGTGACTTCACGTTGCAATTTACATGCGCGCATTTTGTATGGGCGGGATGACCATCATCAGGCTGAAGCATTATTCAAAGCCTGGGCACGCGCGTTGGATATTGCCACGCAAATTGATCCACGGCGCGCGGGAGTCATCCCTTCCACGAAAGGGACGTTGTAGCGCAAGAGGGCATCTTGCGCTACGATGATAACGCCAAAGGCGTGAAATGATTTTAGAAATGGCGACGAAATGTAACAAACCCTGAAAGGGTGTCATAGGTTTGTGGTGCTATGTCATCCCTTCGGGATTTTGTGAAAATACAAAGCCAAAGGCGTGAAATGATTTTAGATATGAAAATGAATTGCGATCAACCCCGAAGAGGTGTCATGACTGGAATTGTGTAGAGAAGGATGTGAAATGAATGATGTCATTTTGATCGATGCAGGTACGGGCAATCTCCGTTCTGTGCAAAAGGCGTTGGAGAGTATCGGCGCGAATGTGTTGCGTACTGATGACCTAGGCAAAGTATCAACTGGCAAAAAAATAATTCTCCCGGGTGTGGGTGCATTTGGTGATTTTATGTCTGGGTTGCGGGCGCGTGGATTGGAGGAGGTTGTCAAAGATGTTGTGGCGCGTGGTGTCCCTTTGCTTGGAATTTGCGTGGGCATGCAAGCGTTGTTTGATGTCGGTGAGGAGATGGGTGAGCACAAAGGCTTGGGGCTAGTTGAAGGCAAAGTGGTGCGCTTTGCAGAGTCGCTTTCAGTGAAGATTCCGCATACGGGGTGGAATCAGCTTGAGGTGAAGAAGGATGCGCTGTTGTTCGATCAGGTCAATGCCGGAGCGTATGTCTATTTCAATCATTCGTATTTCTGTCAGCCGTGGAATTCATCCGAAGTAATGGCAACGACAGATTATGGCTTGCAATATGCCTGCGCGGTGCGGCGTGAAAATATTTTCGGTGTGCAGTTCCATCCTGAAAAAAGTCAGGCGGTGGGTTTGCGGATCTTGAAAAACTTTTTGGAGGCCGCATGAGCTTTACAATTTATCCCGCAATTGATTTGCGCGATGGAAAAGTTGTGCGCTTGAAGGAGGGTGATCCTATACGTATGACGACGTACAGCGATGACCCCGTTGAGATGGCGCGGCGTTGGCTGGATGCGGGCGCGTGTTGGCTGCATGTTGTGAATCTCGATGGCGCCTTTGGTGAGAGCGACAATGCGAATCGTTCTGCGCTTGAAGCGATTTTGAAGCTCGGCGCGCAGGTGCAGTTTGGCGGCGGGATCCGTTCGTTGAATGCGGTTGAACACGCGCTGGATTTTGGCGTGAGCCGCGTTGTGCTTGGGACGATTGCAATTGAACATCCCGATGTAGTTGCGGATGCGTTGAAAAAATTTGGGGACAAAAAAATTGCAGTTGGGATCGATGCGCGTGATGGACGCGTGCATGTGCGCGGCTGGAAGGATGACAGTGGAATCTCTGCAACTGATCTGGCGCTTCAAATGCGGACCGTGGGGCTGGGCACTGTTATCTTTACAGATATTCGCAGGGACGGTTTGGGCAGCGGGTTGAATATTCCGTCCACCCGCGCGTTGGCTGAGGTGAGTGGACTTGCGGTGATCGCTTCAGGCGGTGTGCATACGATTGATGATGTGATGGCAGCGAGGGAGGCTGACCTGGCAGGCGTGATCATTGGGCGCGCTTTGTATGAGGGGACGATTTCGCAGGCAGACTTCGAAAGTCTTTTATAGAGCTTTTGTGACGGGAGTTCTTCATGACAGACTTCCGAAGTCGTCTTAAGGAGATTTTATGTTGGCAAAAAGGATCATTCCATGTCTGGACATTAAAGACGGGCGCGTAGTGAAGGGCGTGAACTTTGTCAACCTACGTGATGCAGGTGACCCTGTTGAACAGGCGCGCTTGTATGATGAACAAGGCGCGGATGAGCTGGTCTTTCTTGATATTTCTGCAACACATGAGGGGCGTAAAACAACTTTGGAGTTGGTCAGCCGCGTGGCAGAAACAGTCTTTATGCCGCTGACTGTTGGCGGCGGCATCCGTGAAGTGGACGATATGCGGAGTCTGTTGCTCGCGGGCGCGGACAAGGTCAGTGTTAATTCGGCGGCGGTGAAGCGGCCTGAGTTATTATCCGAAGGTGCGGCGCGGTTTGGCGCGCAGTGTATCGTGCTGGCAATTGACGCGCGCAGGCAGGGTTCAAGTTGGGAAGTATATGTCAACGGTGGGAGAGTCTCAACGGGAATGGATGCAATTGAATGGGCAGTACGCGGCGTTGATCTTGGCGCGGGTGAGATATTAATTACGAGCATGGATGCCGACGGCACGCTCGCTGGCTATGATCTGGATTTGACACGTACGCTTGCCGAAGCAGTCTCTGTGCCGGTCATTGCCTCGGGTGGGGCTGGTACTCCGGCCCATTTTGCGGAGGTGCTGACAGTTGGCAAAGCGGATGCCGCGCTGGCGGCGTCATTGTTTCATGATGGAAAGTTGAGAATCCCTGAGTTGAAAAAAGAGTTGCAAGATTGTGGCGTTCCTGTAAGATTGTGAAAGGCAAAAGAAGAAAGATGAAAGAGTTATTATCTGAAATTAAGTATGATGCCAACGGACTTGTCCCTGCAATTGTGCAGGATGCAGAGACGAATGAGGTGTTGATGCTGGCTTACATGAACGCGGAGTCTTTGCGTTTGACCGTTGAAACAGGCGAGACATATTTTTGGTCACGCAGTCGTCAGGAGTTATGGCATAAGGGCGCGACATCGGGAAATGTTCAGCGCGTGGTCGGAGTGTGCGTGGATTGTGACGCGGATACTTTGTTGATCCGCGTTCAACCAGCGGGTCCTGCCTGTCATACAGGAAATCAAACTTGTTTTTATAGAAAACTAAAGTAGGTCACGCTTGAAGCGTGACCTACAGGAGAAATCCAAATGAGTATTCAATGGTTGTTTGAGATCATCGAAGATCGCAAAAAAAATCCGACCGAAAAATCATATACTTCAAGCTTGTTCAACACAGGCTTGCCGATGATCGCACAAAAAGTTGGCGAGGAAGGGACGGAGGTTGTTGTGGCTGCACTGGCACAGGATGATCAACGTCTCATTGAGGAGGTCGCTGACCTGACTTATCACACGCTCGTCTTATTGTCTGCACGCGGGTTGACTCCCGCTGATGTGGTGGCTGAATTGGAGAAGCGGCACAAAAAGTAAGCGCATGTCCAAAAAGTGGTGGACGTTATGCGTTCAATTTAAACACGGATATTTTTGTGCCTTGATCGAGCAGGGCGAATCCGCATTTTTCCAGCACGCGTTTGGAGCCGAGATTATGATTCGCAACACGCGCGTAAAGCGGGCGTATCTTTACTTCCAGCAAAAACTCTGCCAGCGCCGCGCTGGCGATGCCTCTGCCCCAAAATTGTTTACCGATCCAATAGCCGATCTGCTGTTCGTATTTTTCCTTCCAGCAAACGATGTGACCGGCGATTTTTTCTTTATAGACCAGGGTTCGTGCGGTGATCGCTTTGTTGTTTAAAATGCCTTCCCAATGTCGCATGAAATCACCCCGATCCTTTGATGGGTAGGCGGACATCGCGATGGTTTCAGGGTCGAGTTGTTGTTCGAATAAAATTGGCAGGTCGGTTTCAAGGACCGGGCGGAGGAGAATTTTGGCCATTATGGGATCTGATTCACGTCATATGGTGTGACCTGATATACGTAGTAATTCAACCAATTTGAATACAACAAGTTTGCATGCCCGCGCCAGCGGACGGTGGGTTCCCGTTTGGGGTCGTCGTTAGGATAGTAATTCCTGGGAACGTGAATTGGAAGTCCCTTGTTTACGTCGCGGTCGTATTCGGCTTTGAGTGTGAGCGGATCGTATTCCGAGTGACCCGTGATGAAGAGATGACGTCCGTCTTTTGTGCCGAGGATGTATACGCCCGCGTCATCCGATTCGGCGAGGATTTGCAGCTCATCAACTTTCTCAATGTCTGCGCGGCGGATCTCGGTGTGACGGGAGTGCGGGGCGAGGAAAATGTCGTCGAAGCCGCGCAGCAGGCTTTCGGTCGGAGAAAGGACGCGGTGCTCATAGACGCCGAACATCTTGTGGGGCAGGTCATACTTTGGGATGCCGTAGCGGTGATAGAGTCCAGCCTGTGCGCCCCAGCAAATATGAAATGTGGACTCAACGTTCGTCTCAGCCCAATCCAGGATGCGAGTCAGTTCATCCCAATATTCGACTTCTTCGAAAGGCATTTGTTCCACAGGCGCGCCGGTGATGATGAGACCGTCGAATTTTTCGTTTTGAATATCTTCGAAGGTGATGTAGTGATTGAGCAGATGGTCTGCATCGGTGTTCTTTGATTCGTACGTGGCGGTATGCAGCAATGTAACTTCCACTTGAAGCGCGGAATTGGAAAGCAGGCGCAGGAGCTGCGTTTCGGTTGCGACCTTGGTGGGCATGAGGTTGAGGATCGCAACACGCAGTGGACGGATATCCTGATGGGTGGCGCGCTCCTCATCCATGATGAAAATATTTTCGCGTTCAAGTGTCGCGCGGGCAGGCAGGGTGGTGGGGATTTTTACGGGCATAATATTCTTTCTTTCCATACTCGGTGGTCGAGTAGGGGCGCCGGTCGTTGGCGCCACGTATCGAGACCACCCGTAAGCAAAGTAATTCTTGTTACAAAATTATTCTGGTTACTTGCTGGTCTCGACTGCTTGCGCTCGACCAACGGAGTTTTATGATAATGCCTGATCAATATCCCAGAGAATATCTTCGATATCCTCCAGTCCAATGGACAGGCGAATGAAATCGGGGCTGACACCTGCGGCTTTTTGTTCTTCCTCCGAAAGTTGGGAATGGGTTGTGCTGGCGGGATGCAGGGCAAGCGATTTCGCATCGCCAAAGTTCGCCACGTGACTGAATAACTTCAGGCTGTCAATAAACTTTGCGCCTGCTTCACGTCCGCCTTTGACGCCGAAGCCCAGCACTGCGCTGGAGCCTTTGGGCAAATATTTTTGCGCGCGTGCATAATCCGGGTGATTGGGCAGACCCGAATACGTGACCCAGTTCACGTTGGGGTGGTCGGATAAAAATTCAGCCACAGCTTGCGCATTCCGGACATGACGCTCCATGCGTAGGGATAAAGTCTCCAAACCTTGAATGAACAGCCATGAATTGAATGGTGATTGACAGGTTCCCAGATCACGCAAAATTCCAGCGCGTGCTTTCGAAATAAACGCCAGCGGACCAAAATCATCGGCGTAGACAACATCGTGATAGGAAGGGTCGGGTGTGTTGAAGTTTTTGTGGCGCGTGCTTTTTGCCCAGTTGAATTTGCCGCCATCCACGATCACGCCGCCAATGGATGTGCCATGCCCGCCGATATATTTGGATGTGGAATGGGTGACGATGTGCGCGCCCCATTCAAATGGACGGCAAAGATAAGGTGTGGCAGTCGTGTTATCGATCATCAAAGGGATGAGGAATTCCTCCGCGATCCTGGCCACCTCTTCAAGCGGGAAGACGTTTGCGAACGGATTACTGATCGTCTCACCAAATAAAATTTTTGTATTGGGCTGGATCGCACGGCGGAAATTTTCGGGGTCGGCTGGGTCAACCAGCGTCACGCTGATTCCCAAACGCGGGAATGTATATTTGAACTGGCTGATTGTCCCGCCGTATAACGTTGAAGACGAAACAATATGATCACCCGCTTCGCAGATCGCGAGGATGGCGGTCGTCTGCGCGGCATGACCCGAACTCGTCTCCACCGCACCGACGCCACCTTCAAGATCAGAAATGCGTTTCTCAACGATATTCGAGGTTGGGTTGCCAATGCGTGTGTAAATATTTCCAGCTTCCTGCAAGGCGAACAAACGCGCGGCGCGGTCCGTGCTTTGCAGGTCATACGCTGTGGTTTGATAGATCGGCACCGCGCGACTGCCCGTCGTTATTTCGGGATCGTACCCCGAATGTAATTGACGGGTGGTGAAACCAAATTTTCGTTCTGTAGTGGACATAAGGATCTCCTCTTGAATATGATTTATCCGCTTTTCAGAAGAGCTGGTCTCAAATGAGGGAGTGCGTCGCACCTGACTTAACAGGAAAATCTTTATCGAGGAAATTTATCTGCTTAATCAGAAAAAATCTACCCGTTTGGTCCCCATTCGGGGATGATATGCGACGCACCCTCGCTATCAAAAAAATAACCTCTTCTGAAAGTACAAGAAGAGGTACATACGATACCATCCTCTCATCTTCCAGTGCTTGAATGACATTGTCATTCACTGTCGGAGTTGGCACCATAACCCATAAAATGGTTTGGTTGCCGAGACTTCACAGGGCCGTTCCCTCAGTCTCTCTGGATAAGAGCGAATATTTAATTGCGCGGGTTATATCACAAAAGATTTTCGTTGACAAGTAACTCAGCATTATAGATCGATCCGCCCGCCGCGCCGCGGATCGTGTTATGTGAAAGCACAACGAATTTAAGATCAAGGATGGGATCGCGCCTAACGCGACCGACCACGGTCGTCATGCCTTTTCCAGTTAAGCGGTCGAGTCTCGGCTGAGGGCGATCCGCCTCAGCTCTGACCTCGATCACTGGTCGCGGTGACGATGGCAATTCCCGCGCTGACGGAGGGGGCGCGTAGTTTCGTAGAATTGCCTCAGCAGTTTCCGGGTCGGTTTGACGCGCTAATTCCACACTGACACAGACCGTATGCCCATCGATCACCGCGACTCGATTTGTGTGTGCGCTGAATTTGATGTCCGCTAAATCTATTTTATTATCGTTCAATTTGCCAAGCATCTTGCGCGGTTCCCACTCCACTTTTTCCTCTTCGCCGCCATTGCCCACATTGGGAATGACGTTGTCCATGATATCGAGCGATGGAACACCGGGATAGCCTGCGCCCGAAAGCGCCTGCAACGAAACGGCGAAAACTTTTTTCACGCCGAACGCCTCATCGAGCGCCTTGAGTGCAATCGTGAGACCCGTGCTCGTGCAATTCGGATTCGTGGTAATGCATCCGCTCCAGCCGCGCTGGATGCGTTGTTGTTTGACGAGATGAACATGATCGGCATTGACTTCGGGGAGCAGTAGTGGAACATCTTCGCCGCGGCGATACGACGACGCATTGGAACACACCGCCGCACCTGCCTGTGCAAATTGCGGTTCAAGGTCTTTTGCAATTTCATTATGCAGTGCCGAGAAAACGATTCTGGCTTGTACTGCATCAGTAGTGGCGGGAACAACGACCATGTCGCGCGCGTATTCAGGCATGGGAGTATCCAACACCCAACGAGTTGCCTGTGAATATTTTTGGCCAACCGAACGATCAGACGCGGCAAGTGCAACGACCTTGAACCAGGGATGATTATCGAGTAACGAAATAAATCGCTGACCGACCGAACCTGTCGCGCCGAGCACGGCTACGGGGATTTGGGATGATGGCATGATGGTTTCTCCTTTGATTTATGCCTCGGTGGTTGAGTAGCCACGAATGCTCTTTGAGGGGCGTATCGAAACCACCACTAACCAAAATACTTTTTGTAACAAAATTACTTTGCTTACTTGCTGGTCTCGATACGGGCTTCGCCCACTCGACCACCGAGGGTTAATTCACAATTAACTCATGCAACGCCCTCACAGCGATTTCTGTATCCTTTGTCTCGACGACCATACTGATCGAAACATCGGATGAGCCGTGTGCAATCGCGAGGACGTTGATGTCGTTATCGCCAAGTTTGCTGAATATCTGACCTGCGACTCCCGGCGTGTTGCGTGTGCCGGAGCCAACTGCCGTGATGATGGCGACTTCATCCGTTGCCCAGACGCGGTCAATATCACGTTCGGAAAGTTCGATGGCGAAATTCTGTTGCAGGGCTTCCAATACCTGATTGGCTGATTCTGTCGGCACCGCAAAACAAATCGACTGTTCCGAGGAAGCCTGTGTAATGAGCGGAACACTTGTGCCCGTGGATGCCACCGCGCCAAAGGCGCGCGCCGCCACGCCAGGGACGCCAAGCATACCGCGGCCTTCAATCGTTACCAATTTTTGTTTACGGATGGCGGTCACCGCCTTGATGACTTGATCGCCTTTGTTGGCTTTGCCGTTGCCTGTGGCATGTCCGTTTGCAGTGAGACGCGTGCCGGGATGCGACGGGTTGAACGTATTGCAGATTCGGAGTCCAATGCCCGCTTCCACAACGGGACGGATGGTCTTCGGATGCAGAACTTTCGCGCCGTAATACGCGAGTTCGGCGATTTCACCGTAGCTGATCTCAGGTAATGTCTTTGCTTCTTTCACGATGCGTGGATCGGTGGTCATCACGCCGTTTACATCGGTCCAGATCCACACGTCATTGGCGGGGAGGACGGAGGCGATGATCGCGGCTGAATAATCACTGCCGCCGCGTCCTAACGTGGTGATGACTCCCTCAGGGGTCGCGCCGATAAAGCCTGTTGTGATCGGAATAATGCCTTCGTCCATTAATGGATTCAATAATGATCTTGTCTTTTCAGTTGTGACTTTGAAATCAGGATGTGCGTTTTGATAATGCGCATTGGTGATAATGAACTCGGATGATTCAATCGCCTGGGCTTTGACCCCCGCATCATTGACGATTGCCCCCAACAAGCGGAGACTCATCCGTTCACCGAGTGAAGCCACCGCATCCATTGCACGCGGACTGGCTTCGCCGAGCACGGCAATCGCTTTACACAAGTCCACGAGGGAGAGGATGAGTACATTGATTTCCGCTTTCGTTTGTTCACAAAGTCTCTCGTCCTTGATGAGCGCGTCCGCGGCGGCGAAGTGTCTCTCTCTCAGCGTGGATTCGGCGTTCGGAAGCGCATCGGTTTTCCCGTGCGCGGCGAGCGTGGCAGAGTCCAATAATAGATTCGTGACGCCAGCCATGGCGGAAGTCACAACCACGACGCGGCTCCAATCCTTTTTTGCATCCCGAATGATCTGGGTCGCGTTGATAAGCGCATCCACGGAACCAACGGACGTCCCTCCGAACTTCATCACAAGTGTTTGTTTTGGCATAATCTTCTCCTTTTCACCACAAAGGGGACGAAGGGTCACAAAGGAAAAGACCTTAAACCTTTGTGTACCTTAGTGATACTTTGTGGTGAAGAAATAAAAAAACGCCCCACGTTTCCGTGAGGCGTTGTGTGTACTGAGATACCGTTTGCTGCGGTTACTTTTGTCCAAGCACAAAACCCTCACGGGGGAACCCGGAGGTAGTTGTCATGGTCATAGTACCGAAGCCGTGCTTGTTCATGTTGGGCGGTATTCTATGCCAGTGCGGGGATTGAGTCAAGAGGGAGAATTCAATAATATAAAATCCCCGCGATGTGGCGGGGATCAAGATTTATTTTACAGGTTCTTTGATTTGCATAACTAATTGCTTTTCTGGGTTTTGACTATTGTAATTATATGTTGGCCACGAAGGAGAATAATCTTCAACTTCATTGCCCCATTGATCCCATCCTTTTCTTTGCCCACGTGCGAATAGTTCTAAATATGGAGCCGGACTACATTTTTCAATAAGTTCATAAAGTTCGTCAGGTTTTCTTGAATGTTCACGCTTTCGAGTTTTAATAATGTTTACTTGACTTCTCCCTGGACTTAAAGTTCTCAATTTTCCACGAATACCAAAAAGTATCATTTCCGTTGTGTTTCTGAAATAAAAACCAACTCCTCTGCCATCAGGTCCGCCATCCTGCCTAATTTTGTGCCAGATAATATTTGTTTTGTATTCAAACCCCCAAGCATTTAATACGTCCAAGCCTTCTTTTAAAAGAGCATTTGGAACCCAAAGATATAAATGACTTTGCTCTGCTGCTACAAGTGAGACTGGAATTTCTTTAATTTCTTGTAAACCCAATGTGCTATACCGCGAAAGGCGCTTGTGCTCTGGCGCAACTTTACCAGTACGATTTTGAAATTGCCAAGGGGGATCAGCTAGAATTGTTGTATATTGTTTGCCCTTGGTGCATTCAAGAAAATCTTGGGCGGGTGTTAAAACGTTGCTCATAATTTAGCTATCCTCTGAATACGATTTTTTAGTAATACCAAAAACCAATATTGGGCATCCACCACCGCTACCTCCCTCAATCCTTGGAAGTAATTTGGACATATGAGTAGTTGATTGTCCATATGACGAACCTCTGCCTAAACTAACAAATATATTTTGCAAATGATCGCTTCGAGTGATGATTATTCCAACACTTATTGCTCTTAAATCAAAGAGCAGGCGGAAATTGTTGAGATCACGGTCAAAAAATGGATCTTTGTTGTTCCACTCAATTTCGAGTGCAATCTTATTCTTGTAGCAATCTACTTTGTGAGTAGGAGAGTCCATGATATGCTCATCAACCTTGACTGAAGTAGCGAACTCTTTTTCAACCCAGCTCCGATGATATAAAAATTCGTCAATAGATTCAGAAACTTTTGATTTGTTGCCTCCACCTATTGTGAGCCAACTTTTGGAGAGAGTGAATTGAGAAAGCAAATCAATAATATCTTTCCATTCTTCTGGAAAATCATTTTTTAAAATAGAGCAAGCATGTTTCCATTCATGTACTTCGTATTTCTCCAGAATGGATTTTGGGAGTAAGTCTATGCCCATTTCGTTGTAATCCTCAGATTGGGTTGATTTTGAAAGTATATCATAACTGAACATCAGTTCGGTTTACTTATTATCCAAAATTTTTGCAAGCTAAGCTTTATACTTGAACGGTGAGTGCAATCGTTTTGATTAACCGAACCCTCCTCCCGCCCCTTGACTTATTACTGAATAAGCCTATAACCAAATCCTCCACCAATCCCCTTGATTGATTTTTGATCTTCATCACAAATTGGCATCCCAAAACCATTGACTCATTTCACTTCGGTAGTAGAATTGCGCCCAATATGTTCAGTTCGTTTGCACTGCCGCGTAGCCGTCGTACAAAGCCTGCTTCTCTTCGAGAGATCGGGAGTTTTTTGTTTTGACGGTGAAATGAACGCAGTGTAGCGCGAACACATACGCACAAGTCAACCCAAACAGCCTTCCTTCTCGGAGGGCTGTTTTTATTTTCCACTCTTAACCCCTCTCCCTTAGGGAGAGGGAATAAAAATACAAGGAGCAATACATGAATCCGAAATCAAAACCGCATGTCAAGAAAGTTGTGCTCGCCTATTCAGGCGGACTGGACACATCTGTGATCGTGCCGTGGTTGAAGGAAAACTACGGCTGTGAAGTGGTCTGCTTTTGCGCAGATGTGGGGCAGGGCGACGAAGATATGCGCGGACTGGAACAGAAGGCGCTCAAGAGTGGCGCTAGCCAGTATATTATTCATGACATGAAGGAAGAGTTTGCTGCCGATTATCTTTTTCCAATGCTCAAAGCGGGGGCGGTCTATGAACACAAGTATTTATTGGGCACGTCCGTTGCCCGTCCATTAATTGCAAAACATCTTGTTGATGTCGCTCACGAAGTCGGCGCGGACGCGGTTGCACACGGTGCGACCGGCAAGGGCAATGACCAGGTTCGTTTTGAACTTACCGTGATGGCGCTCGACCCGCGTCTCAAGATCATCGCCCCGTGGCGTGAGTGGGATATTCGTTCACGCGAAGATGCGATTGCATATGCCGCGAAACATAATGTGCCCGTCACCGCCACCATCAAATCCATTTACAGCCGCGATTCAAATCTCTGGCATCTTTCGCATGAGGGCGGTCTGCTCGAAGATCCGTGGAACGAACCCGAAGAAGCCATGTACCAACTTTCAACTTCGCCAGAGAACGCACCTGAACAAGGTGAATATGTTGAGATCGAATTTGAAAGTGGTAATCCAATCGCAGTGAACGGTGAAAAACTTTCACCTGCAAAGATCGTTGAAACACTGAATGCCATTGGCGGTGGTGATGCCATCGGACGCGTTGACCTCGTGGAGAATCGTCTCGTCGGCATGAAGTCACATGGCGTGTATGAAACTCCCGGCGGCACAATTCTGCTGTATGCGCATCGCGAACTCGAGTCACTGGTCATTGATCGCGAGACCATGCACTTCAAAGAAATGGTCGCTGTGAAATATGCCGAAGTGACTTACAACGGTTTATGGTTCACACCTCTGCGCGAAGCGATCGATGCCTTTGTCAACGCCACGCAGGGTCCTGTCACCGGTCTCGTGCGGCTCAAACTTTATAAAGGCAATATCATCACTGCGGGTCGCAAGTCGCCGTTCAGTTTATATCGCGAGGATTTCGCCACCTTCGGCGAAGAGGATGTCTACGATCAGAGTCACGCCGAGGGTTTCATTCGCCTCTTTGGGCTGAGTCTGAAAGTCCGCGCAATGAACGGTCTGCCTGTTTCTGGTCTCGATATGCCCAAGCCTGATTATTCGAAATTCAAACGTGATTAACGAATCGCTCGTTCGGGGGCTTAGTCCCCGAACGAGCTGGAATGGAGAAACCATATGACCCTCTGGGGCGGACGTTTTTCAACAAAATTAAATGACCAAGCCTGGGATTTAAATTCATCCCTGGCTGTTGACCAACGCATGGCGATTCAAGACGTGGATGGAAGTCTCGCGTGGGCAAACGCCTTGCATCAAGCCAATATTCTTTTGGATGAAGAACACGCTTCGATCACCCTTGGGCTTGCCACCGTCCGAAAAGAATTTTCTTCGGGCGAGTTTCGCTTCATCCCCTCCGACGAAGATATTCACACCGCCGTCGAAAGAAGATTGACCGAACTCATCGGACCCGTTGCAGGCAAACTCCACACGGGACGCAGCCGCAACGATCAAGTCGCCACCGATTTCAGATTGTGGATGTTGGGAGCTCTTCCCGTTTTAGATTCTGCGTTGAAAGACGTGCAATCTGCATTGGTGGAACAAGCCGAACTTGCCGGCGAGACTCTTATGCCCGGTTATACCCATCTGCAACGCGCCCAACCCATCTTGCTCGCGCATTGGTGGTTGAGTCATTACCACCCACTGCAACGCGACCGCGAACGACTCAATGATTTAACTGCGCGTGTCTCCATTCTTCCACTTGGAAGTGGGGCGCTCGCTGGCACACCTGTCCCTGTGGATCGCGCTGCGCTGGCTGAGTCACTTGGCTTTGCAGTCGCTTCGCCCAATAGCCTCGATTCTGTTTCAGATCGAGATTTCGCCGCCGAGTTTTTATTCTGCGCCACAATGATTGGCATCCACCTGAGCAAATTCGCTGAACAAATTGTTTTATACACCAGCACTGAATTTGGGTTCTTCGAACTTTCAGATGCGTTCTCAACAGGTTCCAGTCTCATGCCGCAGAAAAAGAATCCAGATGTGTTTGAACCCACGCGCGGCAAGGCTGGCACGTTGATCGGCATGTTGACTGGTTTGCTCGCAACGCTCAAAGGCTTGCCATCCACATACGACAAGGATCTGCAGGAAGATAAAGCTCCCGTTTTTACGGCAACGGATACTTTACTTGCCATTCTGCCGGTCATCGCTGGCGCATTAAGAACCATCACTGCAAAACCCGAACGAATGCGAAACGCCATTGACTCGTTCATGATGGCAACTGACCTGGCGGATTATCTCGTCAGCAAGGGCATCCCGTTTCGAGAGACGCATGCGATCGCAGGCAAAGCTGTCCGCGAGGCTGGGGAGAAGGGGATTGGGCTGGATGAAATGTCACTCGAAGCGTATCAGGCGCTCGGTCCGTTTGAAGCGGATGTGTATCAAGTTTTCGATCCGCTGAAATCTGTCGAAAAAAGAAATGCGATTGGCGGCACGAGTCCCCAATCTGTAAAAAATCAAATTCAAGGAATCAAAGGAGAATAAATCATGTCTACTGTTACTTGTCCTGAATGTGCTGCGGAAATTACGTTGGAAACTGGAACGGAAGTTGGTGAGATCATCGTGTGTTCGGATTGCGGTGTGGATCTGGAGATCACTGCGCTTGAACCTGCGGCGGTGCAACTTGCGCCCATGGAGCAGGAAGATTGGGGCGAATAGGTTATGCAACGAAGATTGAGGATCGGTGTCCTATATTCGCGTGTGCGCGTGG
>Ga0137333_1000164_pt1 | contig 17481 bp, 16 predicted proteins | sample EasRivERMLT231_2_FD_102286 | JGI IMG/M metagenome (GOLD analysis project Ga0137333, IMG submission 102286) | Soil microbial communities from meander-bound floodplain in the East River, Colorado, USA - East River MetaG ERMLT231_2 | ecosystem: Environmental > Terrestrial > Soil > Floodplain ... | reverse complement strand
TGAAAAGCAGAAAACAGACGACTGAAGTTGCGTCGTTCCCACGAATTAGGATCAAGTGTGCCCGAATTTACCGGTGTCGTCCCGGTGGTCGCGCGGTCGCGCGAGCGGTGTTGACCAAAACACGCGTGATGAAGCGGTTGCGCGAGTTTCTGTGAATGGCCGGGATAAGCTGGCGTCAGAGTTTCGATGAGCGCTGATGAAATCCGCCCAAACCGCTTGCGTGGCGGAATGGCGGCTGCTAGGCTGCCGCACACTTTTTTTGGCAACAGAAAGACAAGCACTATGAAAACGATGACCAAAGTATCCATTCTGGCTGGATTAGCCGCCGGGCTGCAGATCGCCGCCGCCGGTGACATCACCGGCACGATTACGCTCAAAGGCACTCCACCGGCGGAGAAGGAGATCACGCAACTCAAAGACGACGTGAATTGCGGTAAGCTGCATACGGCGCCGGTCAAGACCCGCTTTTATGTGGCCGGCGCGAAGGGAGAGCTGGCCGATGTATTTGTGACGTTGAAAGGCATCACCGGCAAGTCCACTGGCGCGTCCGCTGCGCCGCTGGTGATTGACCAAAAGGGTTGTGAATACAGTCCTTACGTGGCGGCGGCGCAAACCGGTCAGAAGATTCTCGTCAAGAACTCCGACCCCGTCCTGCACAACGTCCATCCCACGCCGGTCAATACGGCGGGTGGCAACAAGGAAGACAACAAAGCGCAGATGGCTGGAGGCCCGGATTTGACGTTTGCATTCCCTGCGGCGGAGAATTTCCTGCGCTTCAAATGCGACGTGCATCCGTGGATGTTTTCCTACATCAACGTCGTGGATCACCCGTATTTCGCCGTGACCGGTGCGGACGGCAAGTTCACGATCAAGAACGTGCCGCCAGGCAAATACACGGTCGTGGCCATGCACCGCAAGGCCGCGCCCGCGCCCGCCGGGTTCGAGAAGGAAATTGAAGTTGCGGCGGAAGGCGCGAAGCTGGACCTCACTCTCGACGCCAAATAACCGAACCGGATTCTCCTGGGAGCCGCTGCGGCTGGGATGGCCGCAGCGGCTCGTCTTTTTTGCAGTTGGTCACACCAAACTTGACACCACCAGACACAATTACGAGTCCCTGGCTGAACCGTTTCGCCGTATTCACCGCGGCAGCGACGCTCGCTTTGTTGTGCATCGGCGGTCTGGTGACCAGCCATGGCGTGGGCATGGCAGTGCCCGATTGGCCGAATACTTACGGCTACAACATGTTCCTCTTTCCGGTATCGCAATGGGTGGGTGGGATCTTTTACGAACACAGCCATCGTTTGGTTGCAGCTTTTGTCGGTTTGCTGACGGCCATTCTGGCCGGATGGTTGTGGGCGCGCGAGACTCAAGGCAGATCACGATGGCTGGGCCTCGGCGCCATTGTGTTCGTGTTGGCGGTGATGGGGATCCGAAAGCTCCCGGTGTATGTGGCGCTGGCTGGCGCAGCCGCCGTCGTGATGGCTTTCGGACTTTACCGGTTCGGACGTGACACCCGGCAGTTGCGGTGGTTGGGCATGATCGCGCTGGCCGCGGTGATCTTCCAGGGTGTGTTGGGCGGACTGCGGGTGGTGCTTTATCAGGATGAGATCGGAATTTTTCACGCGACGCTGGCACAGGTTTTCTTCGTGCTGATGTGTGCCATCGCGCTGTTCACGAGCCGGTGGTGGAATGGATTGCCCTCACCCCTGACCCCTCTCCCATCCGATGGGAGAAGGGAACAACCATTGATCGCCTCTGGAAATCTGAGAGCGCTCGCCCTTGCGACGACGGTTCTCATACTTCTGCAGTTGATCCTGGGCGCGACGATGCGGCACCAGCATGCGGGCCTGGCGATTCCTGATTTTCCGCTGGCTTACGGAAAACTCTGGCCGGCGATGGATGCGAATTCGGTCGCAGGCTACAACCAGCAACGTCTGGAAGTGACTGCGGCCAATCCCATCACGTCGTTTCAAATCGGCCTGCAAATGGCGCATCGGTTGATGGCCCTGGCAATTCTGATTTGTGTCGGAGCAGTTGTCTGGCAGGCACGGCGCTGGAGTTCACGCGCTCCGCTGCGACGGCTCGCTACAGTCTGGCTCGCGCTGATTCTGGTTCAAGCCGGACTTGGGGCGTGGACCATATGGTCAAACAAGGCGGCGGACGTGGCGACCGCTCATGTGCTGGTGGGCGCACTTTCGCTCGTGACAGGTGCGCTGTGGTGTATTATTGCTTTCCGCCGTTTACCCGGGATCGTGGAAGCAAAATCGGTTTTGAGCGGCGGAGCCATTGGTGAATCAACCCGCGAATGCACCAGCTCAATCGGTTCATTCCATGACAACCCGGCGACGGCGATGAACAAGTAATGAAAGCTACGGCACAAGTTTTTAGCGGCAGCGCAACGGCAGACAAGAGCTGGGTGGCAGTCTATGCCGACCTGATCAAGGCGCGATTGACGCTGCTGGTGTTGTTGACGACGCTGGTGGGTTTCTACGTCGGTTTTCGCGGACCGATGGATTACGCGCTAATGTTTCATGCCCTGTTCGGCACGGCGCTCGTTGCCAGCGGCGCGGCAGCACTCAACCAATTGCTGGAGCGCGAACATGACGCGAAGATGCGCCGCACGCAGAATCGTCCGCTGCCTTCGGGCCGGCTGCAGCCCGTGACGGTGATGTTGTTCGGCGGAGTGTGTTCGGTGGTGGGCCTGGTTTACCTGGCATTGCTGGTGAATTTATTGACCTGCGTAATCGGCGCGGTGTCGCTGGTTAGTTACCTGTTCATTTATACTCCGCTCAAGCGGTTGACGTGGCTGAATACTGCAGTGGGCGCAATTCCGGGCGGGCTGCCTCCGCTGATGGGCTGGGCGGCGGCGCGCGGCGAACTCGACGGCGGCGGTTGGGCGTTGTTCGCCATTCTTGCGTTCTGGCAGATGCCACATTTTTTCGCCATCGCCTGGATTTATCGCGATGAGTACGCGAAGGCTGGTTTTCAGATGCTGCCAAACGTGGATCCCGATGGACGGCGGACGGCGACGCAGTCGGTGAGCCACGCACTGGGGTTGTTGACCGTCAGTCTGTGTCCGTTTTTGTTCCGGCTGGCTGGGCTGTGGTATCTGGTGGGGGCGATTATTCTGGGATCAATTTTCCTTTGGTGCGCGATCCGGTTTTCGCGCGAGTTGAGTTTGACGCGGGCGCGGCAGTTATTTTTCGCCTCGATAGTTTATCTGCCGCTGCTGCTGGTGTTGCTCGTGCTCGACAAGGTAAAATGAGGCGAAAGTGCGGTTGACACGGGAAACGAAGGTGCGTTTACTCTCGCACCCCAATTCAGGGCCGGTTGACGGGTATTCTGTCAGTTGACGGATCAGAACGTAAACATTGCGAAGATAAAATGCAGGCAACCACACACACAATGCCGCACGCCGGCGTCCACGAAGCGCACCACGAGGACATTGGCTTCTGGCGCAAATACATCTTCTCAACCGATCATAAAGTCATCGGTATTCAATACGGCCTGACAGCGCTGGTGTTCCTGCTGTTTGGCTTTTGCCTGATGATGATGATGCGCTGGCAGATCGCGCATCCGGGCCAGCCGATTCCGGTCGTCGGCGCGCTGCTCGAGAAAGTGCTGGGCGATGTCGCGGCCAAGGGCATCATGTCACCCGACCTTTACAATTCCTTCGGCGCCATGCACGGGACGATCATGGTGTTCCTGGCCATCGTGCCACTGGCGTTTGCCGCGTTCGGGAATTATGTCGTGCCGCTGATGATCGGCGCGCCCGATATGGCATTCCCGCGCGTGAACATGGCCAGTTATCAGGCGTACGTGCTGGGCGGTATCATCATGTTCGTCAGTTTTTTCATTCCAGGCGGCGCAGCACAGGCAGGTTGGACTTCTTATTCCCCGCTGGCGACGGCGATTCCTACGGACGGACAGACATTCTGGCTGGTGGGCATGATTTTCCTGATCACCTCGTCGTTGCTGGGCGCGGTGAATTTCATCGCCACCATCATTCAACTCCGTGCGCCGGGCATGACGTGGATGCGGCTGCCGTTTTTCGTCTGGGCGCAGTTCGTGACGGCCTTTCTTTTGTTGCTGGCGTTTCCGCCGCTGGAAGCCGCGGGCATCATGCAGTTGATGGACAAGGTGGCCGGAACGAGTTTCTTCCTGCCGACGGGCCTGGCCGTTGGCGGTGAACTGGCGGATATCAGCGGCGGCGGCAGCCCGCTCTTGTGGCAGCATTTGTTCTGGTTTCTCGGCCATCCGGAAGTCTATGTGCTGATTTTGCCCGCCATGGGCATTGTGGCTGAAGTCATTGCCAACAACACCCGCAAGCCCATCTGGGGTTACAAGTCGCTGGTCTGTTCAGTGCTGGGCATCGGCTTTCTGTCCTTCATCGTGTGGGCGCACCACATGTATCTGACCGGCATGGGCACGAAGGTCGCCACATTTTTCCAGACGACCACAATGATCATTTCGATTCCGTCGGTGATCATTCTGACCTGCTTCTTCATTTCGCTCTGGGGCGGCTCGATCCGGTTCAACACGCCCATGCTGTTTTGCCTGGCGTTTCTGCCGATGTTCGGCATTGGCGGATTGACGGGATTGCCGCTGGGCTTTGCCGCGGCGGACCTGCATCTGCACGACACTTATTACGTCATCGCCCACTTCCATTACGTGGTGGCGCCCGGGACGATCTTCGCTTTGTTCGCCGGGATTTATTACTGGTTCCCGAAAATGACCGGGCGGATGATGAACGAATTCTGGGGTCGCGTGCATTTCTGGGGTTCGTTGATCTTCATGAACGTCGTGTTTCAACCCATGTTCGCGCAGGGCATGGCTGGCATGATCCGGCGCATGTCGGATGGTGGCGCCAATTACGCCGCTTCGACGCTTCAGAAACAGGGCGTCGAAGTCATCGGCGGGTTGAGTGACAGAATGATGAGTCTGCACACGCTTATCCTGTGGGGCGCTGTCTGCCTGGCGCTGGTGCAGATTCCTTTCATCATCAATGTTTTTTGGAGCATCAAGAACGGCAAGCAGGTGAAGAGCGACAATCCGTGGGACGCGACGACCCTGGAATGGCAGACGCCCACACCGCCACCACACGGCAATTTCGACCACGCCCCGAGCGTTCATCACGGCCCTTACGAATACAGCGTGCCGGGTCACGCGAGCGATTTCACTCCTCAGAATCAGTCAGTCAAGGCCGACCAGCACTGAAATTTCATGGACATCCCTTACACGACACAACCCCGCCCGGACACGGGCATCTACAACGCCAAGGTCGGCATCTGGCTGTTTCTGGCGTCCGAAGTCATGTTGTTCGGCGCGCTGTTCTCGACCTACATCCTGCTGCGAGTGGGCGCGCTGCCGGCGGACTGGCCCACCGGATTGTTGAATGTCCCCATCGGCACGTTCAATACCGCGGTGCTCATCGTCTCGAGTGTCACGGTGGTCATGGCCTGGGCGTCGTTGAAGATGAAACAATTCGGGCGCTTCAAAATTTATCAATCCATCACGGTGCTGTGCGCCCTGACGTTTCTTGGAATCAAATCCTTTGAATACCGCGATAAATTCACGCACTACGAAGTCTGGAAAACCGACGGCACGCGCATGACCGGCCATCTGGAAGGCAAACCGATGTTCATGACGCTGGACAAGGTGAAAGCCGCGGGCAAGGCGAGCATCGCGTTCACACCCGATCCCCATCATTACTCCGAAGGGAAAAAAGCGATGCACGAGAAAGACCACGGCGAACACAAGGCCCTGGAGATTCCCGTGGACCAAATCAAACGCCTCTCCGCTTTCGTGCCGGCGCACAGCACCTATTTCGCGGTTTACTTCACGCTGACCGGCCTGCATGCGTTGCACGTGCTGGGCGGGGCAATCGTGATCGGTTACCTGTTCGGGCCGGGCAGTAAAATGTGGTTCACCGATCCAGAACGCCTGACCAACCGCGTCGAAGTATCCGGCTTGTTCTGGCACTTCGTTGACCTGGTGTGGATTTTCCTGTTTCCAGTTCTATACTTGTTGTAATTTATGAGCGACCATTCCAGCGACATTTCAAAACACATTCGCGGTTACATGATTGTGGGCGGAACGCTGCTCATCGGCACCTTCCTGACCGTGCTGGCGTCCTACATTGAACTCGGCCACCAATGGAACATCGTGCTCGCCCTCATCATCGCCACGGTGAAGGCTTCGCTCGTGGCGCTGTTCTTCATGCACCTGATTTCGGAACGGCAGATGATTTACATCGTGCTCGCGTTCACGGCGTTCTTTCTCGTCGGGCTGATGTTTTTGACGATTGGTTCATTTGCAGATTTTCCGCCACAAACCACCACCCATTGATGTATGTCGCTGAAAGCATTCCATGTGGTTTTCATCACCGCGGCCAGCGCGCTGGCGTTCGGCGTCGGTGTGTGGATGCTCCGCGAATACCGCCTGCCGGGGGGCGACACGAACGATCTGGTTTTCGCCATCTCGTCCACGATCGTGGGTGCGGCCCTGCTCGTGTATGAAGGATTTTTTCTGTGCAAACTGAAAAACGTGAGCTTCCTGTGAACCAAAACCTTGGAAAGATTTCATTGTGGGCGTGCGGACTGGCCATCGTGCTGGCACGGCCGGATTCACTCTTCGCATGCGCGACCTGTTATGGCGCTTCAGATTCACCGCTGGCGCAGGGAATGAACTGGGGGATCATGACGTTGCTCGTGATCGTGTTTTCCGTAATGTGCGGCATTGTGGGATTTTTTGTGCATGTGGGCCGGAGATCGAAACAGTTGTCGAACCTTTCTGGCCAACAGGCTGCAGATACGAACTGAAACTACACCTGACATGGAACTATTCCGAAAAGCAGATCAACTCATCCGAGAAGTTCTGGGCCTGCCAGTTCTGGCGTCGGAAAGCGGTAAAGGCGTGGACGACCTGATCGTCTGGATTCACTTGCTGATGGTCGCTCTGTTCATCGGCTGGCTGGGATATTTTCTTTACACGCTCTGGCGGTTTCGCGCGGGCCGCCATCCCAAGGCCGACCACCACGGCGTCCGTGGTCATGCTTCCAATTACATCGAACTCTTGGTGGCGGGCATCGAGATAGTGTTGCTGGTGTTCGTGGCCATTCCCCTTTGGGCGAAGGCCGTGGATGTGACCAAAATTCCTGAAAGCGGCGAGGCGACCAACATTCAGATTGTTGCGCAGCAGTTTGCGTGGAACGCGCGCTATGCCGGCAAGGACGGCCAGTTTGGCAAGCAGAACATGAAACTGGTCAACTCGACCAACGTTTTTGGTCTGGATTACTCGGACCCGAACGCCACCGACGACGTGGCGGTGCTCAACGAAATTCACGTGCCGGTCAACAAGCCGGTGGTGACGTACATCAGTTCCAAGGACGTCATTCATTCCTTCAAGATCCTCGCGTTGCGTGTGACCCAGGACGCGATTCCCGGCATGAGAATCCCGGCTTGGTTCAAACCAACGAAAGAGGGTCGTTATCAGATCAATTGCGCCCAGCTTTGCGGCAACGGCCATTCTAGCATGGCGCAGGGATTCCTCGTGGTCGAAAGCCAGGAGGCGTACGAAAAATGGCTGGCATCAAAGACCGGCGGGGCCACCGTTCTCGAGTAACTCCCCGCCGCTTTTCGCGCAGAACTTCCAGCGCATACCCTATCAGGGAGTTCATCCTTGCCGCTGGTTACTGGCTCGCTGTAACTTCAACCCTCGACTGGTTTGGAATCATGGATAGTGCCCCGGAAAAAATGTCACGCACGCTCTGGGTGGGCGTGGGTTTGCTCATCGTCATTCTGGCGGTGGCCTGGGTGCTCTCACGCGTGTCATCGCAGCGCCCGCGTCTCGATACACCGCCGGTCTTTGGACAGGTGGCCGATTTCACTCTCACCAATCAAAACGGCGGGACCGTGACGCTCGCGGATTTGCGCGGGCAAGTCTGGGTGGCGGACATCATTTTCACGCGGTGCGCCGGGCCATGTCCCCGCATGACCCGCCAGATGAAACTGCTTCAGGACGCTTTGCCGACCGACAGCCGCGCGAAACTCGTCACACTGACAACCGACCCCGACTTCGACACTCCGGAAGTAATGAAGACCTACGCCGCACGGTTCGAGGCGAATCCTGATCGCTGGAAGTTTTTGACCGGGACGAAAAAAGAAATCGCCGCGCTGGCCATAGACAGCCTCAAGCTCACCGTAATCGAACAGAAGCCCGAAGTCCGCAAAGACCCGGCCGACCTTTTCATTCACAGCACGATTTTCGTTGTTGTGGACCAACAGGCCCGACTGCGGGGCATTTTTGAAACCGAAGGCGAAGGTGTTGACCCGGCACACGAGCGAAGCGAAATCCTGGCGCTCGTGAAGCGACTCGAACGCGAGCGATGAATTTCTCCGATCTTCCGGCGGTCAATGCGTGCTTGAACAGTGTGAGCACAGTCATGCTCGTGCTCGGCTTTCGCTTCATCAAAGCCGGCAACCGGACGGCTCATCGCAACTGCATGCTTACCGCCTGCTGCACGTCGTTGCTCTTCCTCGTGTGTTACGTGACCTATCATGAGTGGATGCGGCGCACGCAAGGGGCGGCGCACACAAAATTTCTTGAGCCGCAATGGTTCCGCCCCGTTTACCTGACGATTCTCTTCACGCATCTGGTTGCCGCCATCGTCATCCTGCCCCTTGTCATCGTTACGCTGGTCCGCGCGCTGAAAGGGAATTTTGACCGGCACAAGAAAATCGCCCGTTGGACCTGGCCGTTGTGGATGTACGTGTCCGTGACCGGCGTGGTGATTTACCTGTTGCTCTACCAGATTTTTCCGCAGAAGTAAGGCAGCGATTTGTCGTCCGCACGGCTTCAGCCAAAATAGCATGTCATCTATTGCCAACGTCTGCATTCATCGCAGCCAGTTTCCGGATGCGGTGCGCCGCGATCTGCTGGAATCGCTTCGCACGCGGCAGGTGAACCACAAATTCCATTACGACAGCGTCAAGCAGACCCAGAAATGGCTGGCGCTTCATCAGGCCTGCTCGCCATCCCGGCACGATCCTGATTGCGCGGCCATTTACACCGCTGCGTTTGCTGCGGCTGTAGCGCATCACAAACATTCACTTGCACATGTCGTTGGTCTGGGTTGCGGCGGCGGCCAAAAGGATGCGCAGTTGCTCAAACAACTGATCAGTCTCGGAAAGGACACAGCTTATACCCCGTGCGACGTGAGCACCGCGATGGTGCTGGTCGCTCGCAGCGCCGCGCTTGCAGTGCTGCCGGAAGAAAAGTGCTTCCCGCTCGTCTGCGATTTGCTTGTGACTGACGATCTGCCCGCTGTAGTCGAACAGCACGTCCCCGCCGAAGCTGCGCGACTCATCACCTTCTTTAGTATGATCCCCAATTTCGAGCCCGCACAGATTTTGCCAAAGCTCGCCCGCCTCGTGCGGCCGGGAGATGCTCTCCTGTTCAGCGCGAATCTCGCGCCCGGACCTGACTACAACACCGGCGTTCAGCACATCCTGCCGCAATACGACAACGCAATGACACGCGATTGGTTGATGACCTTCCTGCTCGACCTGGGTGTGGAACGCAGCGACGGCGAACTGCGCTTCAGCGCGCGGGAATACCCGCCCGGCAAGGGCTTGAAGCGCGTGGAAGCCAGTTTTCACTTTGCAAATTCACACGCGATTGAGATCGAAGACGAGAAACTCGATTTTCCGGCCGGCGAATCCATCCGACTGTTCTTTTCATACCGCTACACGCCGCAATTTGTGCGGAGTCTGCTTCGCGAACACAGCATCGAAGTGAAGGAACAGTGGATCACGAAGTCTGCGGAAGAAGGCGTTTTCCTTTGCCGCCGCGCCTGAGTGGTGATCGCTCCTGCGCGGCTGCGCGAGGTTCCGTTCAAAACGCTTTGAGCGTCTCGAGTACGGCCTTGATGCGCGGCACTTCGTGCGTGCGAAACAAATCGGTTTTTCCCAGCGCGGCCAGCACCGCAAAAAATGGCTCGGCACAGCGCACTTCCTCGCCGAAATACTCGAACGCGTGCGGCAGCGCGTGGCAAATCGGGAACCCCAGTGTCCGCAGCCGGAACGTGTTCAGGAAAACGTTCATCTGATGCCGCACGCGCACCGCGCTGTCCTGCAAGTTGCGGTAGTAGAAGCCAAGGCCGGGATCCATGAGAATCTTCTCAACGCCGTTGCGGCGCGCGAGTTCGATTTGCCGGGCGAAATACTCGTGCATCATCGGGATCGGATCGGCGGTCAGGTCAAAGTCACCGACTTCGCGCACGTTCCTGCCCTGCACGTAACAGATGATCACCGCCGCGCCGTGATCGGCGGCCATGCGGAACAGGTCGTCGCTGCGGTCGGTGCCGGTAAGATTCAAAATGTTCGCCCCGGCTTCGAGACACGCACGCGTGACGGCAGGCTGATAGGTTTCCACGGAGACGAGCGCGCCGGCCGCGCGCAGTTCCTTGAGGACTGGCAGCAACTTGCGGTTTTGTCCGGCATCATCCACGCGCGCGGCCTGCGCCAGCGTGGATTCCGCCCCCACGTCCACAATGTCCGCGCCCTGCGCAACGAGCAATTTACCGCGCTGGATTGCGGCCTCCGCAGTCAGGCAAACACTCTCGCGATACCATGAGTCGGGCGACAGGTTGATTACGCCCATGATCGCTGGCTGCGAATTGAAGGCGAAATGCTTCCCGCCGATGGAGAATTCCTTCACCCGCGCGCGGGTGGCTTCGCGGTGCTTCTCAAGGAGTTCGGTCAGTTGCTCAAGGTTCAGCACGTGGGGAAATCGTAAATCGTAAATCCAAAACCGCAAACACGAATGGTGCATCCGTGATGCGAATGAATGCCAACGAGCGTCCCACTGCGTGCGACTACCGTGGGGACGAGCGAAGCCGCTCCGACTGTTGAGGGTTGAGCATTGAGAGATACGCAATCTTCCCCTCCAGCCTTGCTCGCTGCACCGGCGGGACGCAATTCAGGTCATTTTGCCTTCCGAGTTGATGCACCATGGCGCGCAACCGCCGCCGCTCCTGCCGGGACAGGCCAAGCACTTGATTGACGACCACGCCGGTCACCGTTTGACGCGCGCCACAGCCCATAAACCGCGTCTTGTCGGGGTTCACTTTGAAGCCTTCCTCTTCCACGATGCGCGTGGTCACAATGCGAATCTGGTTCGCCGCCTCGCGATTCAAATTCCCGGAGAACGAAAGATCATCTGCGTAGCGCGTATAAGCGAGGCCGTGCTTTTTCGCCAGGCCGGCCAGTCGCTGGTCAATTCGCAAGACCAGTGCATTGCAGATTCCGGGACTCGTCGGCGCACCCTGGACACAATGGCGCGGGCCCACGGGCACGTGAAAGACCTGCCCTTCCACTTCAACCGGTTGGCGCTCGGCCTCGGTCATTAGCACCGCAAGCGTCGTCGCGACCGGAAAACTGTAACCGTAGGCAATCAACAGGCCGCGGACACGAACGGCGGTTACCGAAGGGAAGAAATCCTTCAAATCCAACTTCAGCACCGAGCGTTTGCCGACGTGCGGTTCAGCGCCAGTGCGAATGCTGCGGCCCCGGCGAAATGCGTGGGCTTGTTCACTGACCGGAAGTTTCCCGACCAGCAGCTCGAGCAACTTTCGCTGCAATGCCTTGAGCCGGCGTTTGGGTGCCATAATCAGGCGTTTACCGCCGGAGCGTTTCGGAATTGCAAACGTGACGTAATGCGGTTGTCGCTCGCGTTCGCGGTGAATGGCAAAGAACCAAAGTTCCTTCAGCGAAATTCCGAGCGCTTTTGCCACATCGTCCTCGGTTTTCCAGAGAGGCAAGCCGTAGCGATTGATTTGGTCCTCGTCCGTGATCAGATCGCGGAGGCTGCGATTGCGCGTGCGCATCGTCGCGCCGAAAAGACGTTCGGCTTCGGCAAGCGACATCACTTTTTTCTTCCTGGTGAACCCAAGTTGTCGCGCCGGCGATTTGACCTTGGGCAACAGTCGCTTGTCCCGCAACGCCAGCCGGCGATGATGTTCCTTCAGCGGACCACCGGAAACATCCACCCGTTCTGCAATTGCGTCGGCATCGGTGGCCGTTGATCCGGGCGCAGTCGGAGACAATCGCGAGATGTCGCGCTTGGGCGCGATGCCGAAAAGAGATTTGAGCCAGGCAAAGCTCATGCGGGTCCTCCCAGTGGTAGCGGTCGTCGCGCTGCGACGATCCCGCCCGTAAAGCGGGCGGAAAAACGGAAGTGTGTCGTGCCGTCTGCCCAAAACCATTGCGCCGCTCTACGCGGCGCTACTCGTCGCCGCGCGACGAGTTCCACCAGGCTGCAAACAAAGAAGACAGATAAGACCCGGCGGCGGATTACTTTCGAGGCTCTGGACTCAGGGACTCCCTGCGTTGCGAACGTAGGGAACCCTGGCGATGTATGACTGGCATGTCTCCTCCGCGGCGAAACACCGCGGCACTCATGGCTAATCCCCGGCCGCCGGGCCTTATCTGGCTTCATTGTTCTCATCTGACTCGCTCTCGTCAAAATCTTCTTTGCCCTCACTCGCTTCAGCTTCGCTTTCGCCGGCTTGCTTTTGGATCAGGCTCGATGTTGCTTCGGTGGCAGCGGGCTGTGAAGTGGGCAAATCTTCCCGACCGTCGGCGCTGGTGAAAAACAACGCGATCATGTGCTCGCACGGGCCTTTGCCCATCAGGTTCTCCTGGAAGAACGAACAACTGCACGTGCCGAAAATGATCCGCCCGGCATCGCCCACCACAATTTCGGTTTTGTCCGCGCCAACATTACCTGTGACCCGCCAATCCCGATAAACAATCTCCCGCGTGATCGGGCCGTCAGGCGTCTTAAGTTTCTTGGTCTTGCGCGTCTCCTGCGGTTCGCACCGCGCGAACGGCACGGCGTACGTGGCGAGCAACGCTTTCGCACGCTCAAGTCGTTCGTCGGGCGGAAACATCTTCGCCTCGTCCACCGGTTGCTCGAAGAGTTCTCGATGCCGGAAATCACGCGACTCGACATCAAATACCGCGCGCCCCTGACGACACAATCGCTCGCAGGCGCGCCAAATGGTTTCCGTTTTCTGGTTCAGTGAAGCCGCGAGTTCCTTCGGCGAATCATGGAAGCGCTGGGCAAGTTGCCTGTGAACCAGTTCGATCAACCCGGCGTCAACCGGGGCACTGTCGCTCAACATATCGAAGCTGCCCGTGCCGGTCCAGTTTTGTTCCGTCCAGCCTGAAAGCCCGAGTACGAAGGTCAGGTCCGGCAACTTCACCACGTAAAAACTCGGCAGGCCACGACCCTTGAGATAAATGTCCACGCTCGTCGCGAACGGCAGCAGCGGTTCAATCAGACTCAAGCGCCGCCGTCCCCAGGTACGGATGGTGCGCGCCTCGGTGTAATTGTGCTCCGCGCCGCGCAACCGGATGATCTGCTCCCACGGTTCGAGCACGATGCGCGCATCTTCGCCGGGCGTAAACTCATAGCGTAGCGCACGCGGCGAGACTTTCGCCTTCGTGTAACGCAGGAAACGGATCGCCGAGAGCAGGTCCGCCGGTTTCACGGTGACGCGCGTGCCGGGCATGGCCATCGCAGCGCTCACTTGTAGAAAGCCACGCACCCAGTTGTCCGGCAAGTCCACCTTTTGCTCAAAGCGCCCGCCCGCACCTTTCGTTTTCACCTCAAACCCCTGCGCACCGACGCGCAGCCAGGTGTCGCGGCTGGAACGAAGTTCATTCAGTGCACCCCAGAGCCACGCGGTGAAGTCCACGTTCGTTGTGCCCGTGATAATCTCGCCTTCGGTGGCGAACATATCCGGATTGGCGATCACCATAGCATAGACGCTTTGATCCTGGCTGAACGCCTCAAAGAAAATTCGGTCCGGGTGAACGGTTATTACCGGATCCAAAACCCAACCCATGAATTCGCCCTGCGAGAGCCAGGTGTCGTTTGACCAGATCGCTTCACCCAGCGCCCGCAGCGTGAAGCGGAACAATGGGATGTTGCGTGTCACGCGACCGTGAAAGCGCACGGGCCGTCGCGCATTTGCGGACATGCCGAGCAACGCCCGGTCGCGATCTGACTCGAACACGCTTGGGCTGGCATAGTCGAAGGCGAAGATCATGCCGTCCTCCGTCGGACCGCGGCAGTGTCTGAAAGACCAGCCGCAGCGCTTTGCCATTCTTGGACGTGGTGCGGCTGGTGCTTCGCACACCACCGCGCTCCGAACATGCATTCGACAGCACCGCGCCTCATGCCGCCTGCCTTTCGTAAACCACCGGCTGTTCGTTCGTGCCGCGCAGTTCCGGCCAGCGATGCAGGATCTGCGCGATCAACCCGAGCAGCCGTTCCTTGGGATATCGTGTGTCCGGGAGATTCAACGCATCCTTGGCTCGATCCAAAATCATGCGCGCCGCCTCAATCGTGTTCGCCGCGTTGGCCAGCGCGCCGAAGGCCAGTGTGCGCGTGTCGCGCTGCATCGGGCGCAAGAGAGTTCCCATCAACAGTGGCAAATGTTCCGCCGCCTGTTGCCGCGCGCGGTCATCGTTCAATCCCAGCGCCCGGTAGGCCAATGCCATGACGTGGATCTCCGAAGCCTCGACCAAATCTGCCATGCTGCGCGGGTCTGCCAGATACGAAGATGCCGATCGCTCGAAGAGCAACCGCGCGAGCCGGTTCTCTTTGATGAGCGGATTGTATTGCCAGATGGAATACGCCGGCACTCTTCCCAGCACGCTCGCCGCCCGCCGCGAAAAAACCGCTTCATCAGATTTCAACGCCGCGTAATAATCCGCCAGCTTGTTCGCATCGGCGAGCAACTTCGAGGAATTACCCCAACGCCCCGAACGCGTCACGATGCGGCTGGCCAGATGATCAATCATCTCCTCGTCACCGACGGCGATGAAATGGTCGAGCAGCTTCGTGTAAGTTTCGCCCCAGACGTTTGCCTGCACATGCAGCTTGAATGGGCCGCGCAACATTTCCGGGTAGCGCGTGTAGAGCGCCAGCGCGACCGACTCTTCCAGTTGATGCACGGTGGCGATGCCCAGCCCGGGCCAGTTCCATTCCCGCGACGCTCCCGCCAATGCAAGCAACCGCGCCACGACATCCTTCTCGGGCAGAGTCCGGTTTTCCACCAGCGCGAGCACTTGCTTGCTGAACTCCTTCGGTGAAGCGCACGCGCGAATCAGCGCCGACCACAAATCCCACCAACCCTGTTCCTTGGCATAATCCGCCATCTTCCCGTAGCTGCCGCGTCCGAACCAACTTCGCCAGACTTGATTCAAATGCCGGATGACATACGGGAAAACATCACGGCCGCGCTTCTGCACAATTTGGAAAAAGCTCTCGGCGAGATTCACACCCCACCCCTCGGGATGACGCTTCTCCAGTTCGCGGCACAACTCCGCGCCGTCACAAATGGAACTGCACAAGCCCAGACATTCATTCGTCCAGTCGGGCAGTGGCACTTGGCGGCGATACAACCGCCAGCGGAAATCATCATCCTGCTTCGCCACCGCCTGCGCGATCAGGCGCGCCCACAACTTGCGTTTGTTATCCCCGAGCCAGGTGCTGGGTAGACGTCGCAGGATGAATTGTCCGGCGGCCCGACGGTCGCGTTCGTAGAGCCGGCAGGCATTATCCTCATCGAGTTGAAACCACAGGTCGAACTTGCGCAGCACGACCTGGCGCTGGGGCGAAGTGGGTGCGGCCGCGAAGCGCGCCTGCAAGTCCGTCATGATCTGCCGGGCGCGAGGGTCTCTTTTGCGCCAGTCGAAGGTCTCCGAAAGTTTCCATTCGTAAAGCCGGCGGAACAGGTCGGCATCGTCGTGCTTGTCCACCTCCGCCAGCCACGCCTCCAGAATCTTCGCCTTGTCACCTTTCCAACGGATGACTTCCATTTTCCATTTGGGCAACACCATGTAGGTGCTGAACCGCGAAAGTATGAACGGACGGAACAGAACGCGGTTGCGGCGATGCAGTTCCGGACCGAAGCGCCAGGTGAAGCCGGAGAAGGAAATCTCCTCCGCGGCGAGCTTTTCGAGCTGCTCGCGCAACGCGGCATCCGCCGTCGGCTGTTGCAACAGCTTGCGGATGCTTTGCTCCAGTTCCTTTGGAGTCATGCGAGACGAAGCCTATTGAGAACACAACTTCGCGGCAAGCTTGGCAAAATCTCACCGCGTGTCTCGCAAGCAACTCGGCAACCAGCAAGCGAGTGCAAATTGCTCCGGCGAATTGAGGTTTGCAACTCGGTTGATCTCGTTGTCACTGAAGCGGCATGCCTTGTTCGAACTGTAGAGTTCGCTAGCCGGTCTTTTCCACGTAACCCTTCTTCACCTTTTCCGCGATCAGGCTTTCCGCTTCGCGTTTGGCCTTCGCTTCATCGCCAAAGGTCTTGGTCTGTGACTGGCCGGCTGTGCCGAGGCGGCCGAAGTGCACGGTGAAGGAATTTCCCGAGGCTGAGATCTCCCAGAACTTCCGCGAGGAGCCGCCGATGAATTCAAAGTGACGAACTGAGCCCGGGCCTCGAGATGCAATGGGGAGAGATGGAAGCGCAGCGGCCAGGCTTGCTTTCGGCTCGGCGACCGGTTTGGGCGCTGGAGGAGTTACGGGAGTGGACGTTTTGCTCTCCTGCTCCTCTGGCGCAGCGGTTTCGATCGGTCCTTCCTCCTCTGGCTCGGACTCCACTTCAATTTCCTGCCCTCGAAGTAATTTCTCGACGCGCGCCAGCACATCATCCGGGTTGTGATACCAGTCCTTCGTTAGCACCAACGCGAATCGCCAGCCAAAGGCGCGCAAAATCGAAGGCTGCATCAGATAGCGGTCGAGCAGGTTTGGATTGGCGTAGTGCCCGTCTGTGTCCACGAGGAGGCCGAGCTGATACATGCTGTCCGTTTTGCTGCGCACGGCGAGGTCGCAGCGAAACTTTGACTGGCCAACGTTCAAGTCCACGGCGTAACCGCGCTCGCGCAAGGCCGCGGCCAGCGCTTCCACCACCGCGTCGCCCTTGCTCAACGGGGCGACCGCCTTGCGGCTGAGTGGATTCAAATTCTCCAACACGCGGCGCGCGGTGGCCTCGTCGCCTTTCGACACCGCCTCGGCATAGTGGAGAAAATTCTTCAGACTATTCGCACCATCGTTGTAGTCGTTGGTAATGTCGGTGTGGCGGATGGAACTGACTATCGCCATGTGATGTTTTGCCCGCGAGAAAATGACGTTCAAGCGTTTCTCACCGCCGCGCTGGTTGATCGGGCCGAAGTTCATCAGCATCCGGTCGTTGGCATCGTGACCGTAGCAGACGCTCATGATGATGATGTCGCGCTCGTCGCCCTGGACGTTCTCCAGATTCTTCACGAACAAGCCGCAGAACACGTCGTTCTCTTCCCGCTCATACTCGGTTTCCAACTGCGCGGCAAACGCAGCGTCTTCATCCGCCAAGCGGCTCAACGCGCTTTCGAGTTCGCCTTGCTGTGCTTCGGAGAATGCCAC
>Ga0137333_1000162_pt1 | contig 17508 bp, 14 predicted proteins | sample EasRivERMLT231_2_FD_102286 | JGI IMG/M metagenome (GOLD analysis project Ga0137333, IMG submission 102286) | Soil microbial communities from meander-bound floodplain in the East River, Colorado, USA - East River MetaG ERMLT231_2 | ecosystem: Environmental > Terrestrial > Soil > Floodplain ... | reverse complement strand
GAGTGCCGTTCCCGTTTCGTTTTGGGGTGAGATTATTTTACCCGAATTTCGTCTACAAACAATCTCCCCGTTGGAGTGACTAAATTCTCAAAATTCGTGTCTCAAATCATTGACACATTCCGAATTGCGTCTAGAGATAATAAGAAGGTTCGTAGGCTTATTTAGTGAAATAATCAAACCAGCAATTTTCGTTCAAAGCATGGACCCAAAGACTGTCCAAGAAATTTTTAAAGGTATGGATATTCCTAACAACATGTCTTTTAAAGACCTTGCAATAACATATGCTCTTGGAGGGTTGATTGCAAGAATTCATGAATATCTGAAAGAAACTATCTCAACAGATAAACAAGCTGTCATTTTTTGCGATCATGGATTCAGGAAGTCAAATATTAGCCTGCCATTACCAATTAAACTTGACTCGATTTACAATAACTCCATATTCTTTATCGACTCCAAAAAACATCCAGGAATTCAATTAGCGGATTTCGCCGCATTCATACTCAATCGACAGCAGGTTTTGTTCAATTCTCAAAAGGAAAAATTGAGCAACAAAGATATTACATTGATGCTTGAAATCCAGCCAATGCTCCATTTATTTCAGAATACGACCAATATTGAGGTTAAAGCCGAGTTTGATCCTCAGTTTCACCTTCCTTTTATTCTTAAAGGGCAGATAGAGAAGAATGGAAAACGAACTATGATAATCACTGATACTCGAACAGGGTCTGTTGTTATAGCAAAGCCTAAAAACAAACCCAATCCAGAAGAATAACGTGCTTTACCTCTCAACCAAATACTCTCAGTCAATTGCATCGAGATTTTTTCTCCAATCAAAAAGGAATCATCCATGAAAGCCGCTCTCTTTCACCAATGCGGAGACGCATCACATATCAAGATCGAAGAAGTGCCTGAGCCGCAGATCAGTGCCGGGCAGGCGCTCATCCGCGTGCATGCCAGCGCGTTCAACCATTTGGAACTCTGGTCATTGCATGGTCCCGTTGATGAGAGTGTTCACTTCCCCATGTGGACTGGCTCCGATATTGCAGGCGTGATCGCGCAACTTGCGCCCAATGTCACGGGTTGGTCAGTTGGCGATGCGGTGGCTGTCAACCCGTCGCTTTCGTGCGGCACGTGTGAACGTTGCCTCGCCGGTGAAGTCAGTCAATGCGACGATTACGACATCCTTGGCTCAGGCGGCAACGGCGGCAATGCTGAGTTTGTTGCTGCGCACGCCGATAAACTCATCCGCCTGCCGAACGGCTTCAGCTTTGTCAAAGCGGCAGCGGCTCCGCTCGCGTACCAGACCGCGTGGCGTGCCATCACCAAACGCGCCAAATTGCAAAAGGGTGAAGATGTCCTCATCCTTGGCGCAAGTGGCGGCGTGGCAGCGGCGGGCATTCAGATCAGCAAATATCTTGGCGCGCGCGTTTTCGCCGTCACATCTTCAGATGAAAAAATGGATAAGGCAAAAGCAGCCGGCGCCGACTTTGTCTTGAACCGCAGTACATCGAATCCATTTGACGAAGTGCGCCGCCTCACTTCTGGACGTGGGGTTGATCTTGTGATCGAAAATGTGGGTGCCGCCACCTGGAGCGACTCACAAAAGATCCTGCGCAAAGGCGGACGTCTCGTCACCTACGGGCGCACTACCGGACGCGAAGCCATCACCAACCTCTCCCTGCTCTTTTGGAATGAACAAACTCTGATCGGCTCCACCATGGGCAGCCTCACCGACTTCCGCGAAATCATGGAACTCGTCTTCAACGGGACCATTGACCCGCTCATTGATTCTGTCTATCCGCTTGACCAAGCCGCCAAAGCCTATGCCCGCTACGAACGCGGCGAACAGTTCGGCAAGATCGTCTTGCAAGTGCACCCATAAACAAATAGCAAATTATGCCTGCCAATCCATTGAGAGCTAAACCCTCGCAATAATAGCTATCACGAGTCCACGCAAAGGAAGAAACCCATGTCCATCAGTTTGAGCATTTACGATGTTTTCGCCAATCTATTGCCCGGCTTGCTGTATCTATTTGCCATCAATGAGTTCATCAAATCCGTAGGCTACAAAGGCATGGATCCATCCACCTTGCCGGCATCTGCTCAAACGCTCGGAATTCTGTTCATTGGATATCTACTCGGGCACCTTTTCAACGCGCTTACTTATAATGGCTGGTATATGTTGTTCTACAGGGATAGCAGTCTGCATGACCGTAACAACATGAAAAGCGACAGCGGGAAAGCACTGACATCTCTGCGCAATCAATATCCCGATCTTGACTTTGGCACCTTCCTGCCCAGAGACAGTGATGTTTTATTCAGCGCGCTGCAGGTCAGCAACAAAGAACTGGCTGACCGTATCGAGATCACGCGGGTTACCGCGATCATGATGCGCAATGTCAGTTTCGGCATCTTTATATTTGGGATGGTACAGATCATCTACGCGGTGAGAGACGCATCGCTCAATCATGTTTGGGTGGCGCTCGCCTGTATCGTTGCCTCCCGGCTGGCGCTGAGACAAACCGCCAGATACTATCATTGGTTCTTCAAAGAAGTTTTTCGAGCTGCGTTACTGTACGGGAAATCTCTGTCAGAGGTCGTTAATAAACTGCGCGGTGAAGCAAAGCCTGCGCCCAATAAGAGTAAGAAATAATTCAGTCCTGCCGCATGCTGCGATAAAGATGTAGACTTAACTGCATGTCATCGAACACACAAACCTGTCCCATCTGCCATCAATCTGTTCCGCCATTCGCGCGTTATCCACGTTATTTATGCCTGGAATGTGCATCGAGGGCAAAGTCGAAAGATGGACGCCTTCTGAAATTTTCGAACATCGATACAAGCGGCGGATATATTGCGGAGTATGCCGATACCGGCGAGTCCTATCCCAGCCATGAGTGTTATGTCGATGGCATTCCGTGTCATGCGGATGAAGGTCACTTTGGTGGGATCGTCATTCAGCCAATTTAGATTCCCTTCTGATTCCTACAAGTGTATAATCCATTCATTAAGTAAGGGCGACCCTTCCATGCCAGTGGTCATTCAGTCAGGCGAGGTAACTTTGCCAGGCAAGAAAACGAGACCAGCCTCGAGCGGGTCGCCTCTACGAACAAACACACACCATGACCCTGCCTCTCAACCAAATCCTGCACGGCGATTGCGTCGAGATTCTCTAAATGGATTTCAGCAACACATGAAATACAACCCCGAAATTCATCACCGCCGATCCATTCGGTTGAAGGGTTACGATTACACCCAGCCAGGTGCGTACTTCATCACGTTTTGCACCCATCAACGTATGCACCTCTTTGGCGAAGTCATAGAGGGCGAAATGATTCTGAACGACAGGGGCAAGATCGCACGGGACGAATGGTTCAAGACCGCAGAATTACGTTCGTATGTAAAATTATATGAGGATGAATTTACGATCATGCCAAATCACGGGCATGGGATTATTTGGATCGAGGACGATACCGTTGGGGCACGGCGGCGCCGTGCCCCAACGGTGGATAATATCGAAAAATTCGGAAAACCCGTAAAAGGATCAATCCCGACCATTGTCCGCGCGTATAAATCCGCCGTGACATATGCAGTCAACAAGCTGGAAAGTCAGCGCGGCGCGGTACTGTGGCAGAAGAACTATTACGAACACATTATCCGTAATGAACGCGAGTTGAATAACATTGGGTGGTATATTGTCAACAATCCGCGCAACTGGCAATTGGATCGTGACAACCCACAGAATATACACAAATTATCCCCGCCTGAACAGGTGGATGAATATGTAAAAGATATTGAAGACATGGTTTTGAAATTAAAGCTGGAAGAATAATTGCCTATCCTGCTGAGTCCTACAAAAGTATAATTCCCTCCGTGACTTCCCTGCCTCTCAACCAAATCTTGCACGGCGATTGCATCGAGATTCTCAAATCACTGCCTGAGAACTCGGTGGATTGTATATTCGCCGACCCCCCATACAACCTGCAACTGCGCAACGATCTGTATCGCCCCGATATGTCAAAGGTGGATGCGGTCAACGATGGCTGGGATCAGTTTGCGGATTTCAAAGAGTATGACGCCTTTACAATTAACTGGCTACGCGCTAGTCAACGTGTGTTGAAAGATACCGGCACGATGTGGGTTATTGGCTCATATCACAATATTTACCGTGTCGGTGCAACCATGCAGGACTTGGGGTTTTGGATCCTCAACGACATCTTATGGATCAAAAATAACCCCATGCCGAATTTTCGCGGCGTGCGTTTTACGAATGCACATGAAACCATGATCTGGGCGCAAAAGAAAAAAGGCGGAAAATACACCTTCAATCATCAATCCACCAAAGCCTTGAACGATGATCTGCAAATGCGCTCCGATTGGACGATTCCCCTCGTGACGGGTAGGCAACGCATCAAATCCAATGGCTCGAAAGCACATTCGACTCAAAAGCCGGAAGGACTGCTCTATCGCGTCATCATGTCTTCATCCAATGTTGGAGATGTGATCCTCGATCCGTTCTTTGGCTCAGGGACAACGGGTGCCGTCGCGAAGAAACTTGGACGCAACTGGATCGGCATCGAACGCGACCCGAAATACGTGCAGGTCGCGCAGGAACGCATCAACGCGGCAGCGGAGTCCGATTCAGAGGCGATCAACGTTGAGAAGCCGAGACAGGCTCGAGTCCCGTTTGGAACGCTGCTTGAGAGTGGGATTCTGAATCCGGGGCAGAGTCTATTCTTTGCGAAGGATAAAAAAATCCGGGCGAAGATCCTATCCAATGGGCATTTAAAGTGCGGCGAGGTCACTGGTTCAATTCACGGAGTCGCTAAGGCTTTGATGAAAGGCGCACCGGTGAATGGTTGGGAAATGTGGCTGTATAAAGATGAAAGTGGGAAGAAGATTGTGATCAATGAACTGCGTGAGAAGATACGCTCCCTCTCCCTGAAAGGGAGAGGGCCGGGGTGAGGGTCCAATGCAACGCGAACCTCGCCACCGTATTCATCCAACGATTCTCTAATTCGCGCGCGAGTTGCGCCAACTATTTGCGTTCTCAATTCCAACTTTATGTCAATAAAAACTTTTTCAACTTTTTTGCTGGCTACCATCCTTCTAATTATTCTTTCATTCATATCAGGAATATCTTATGGAAGATGGCAGGCATCTAAAAACTCGCTGGACATTGACCACTCCCTTGTCTTGTTGCTGGCTAGACCATCTGATTTTGATATTGCAGGCAGTGAATGGGTTACGATAGGTTCCTATCAAGCTTACTACGATCCGGAATTCACCAGTATGGTTGACTATAAACAAGCAGGTTATGCGTTCAATGTTTATTTTCCCGCAACAGATATAAACTTGGGAGTTTCGCACAATATCAGAAGATATGTGACTGACAAAGTACCAAAAGCAACACAAATGGATGTATATTATCAGGGTGCAATGACAACATCTGGTTTGCAAATACATTGGCTCAGTTTAAAAGAACTAGACGATGAGAGTACGGCATTTTGCACCTCATCCAAAGGCAGCAGCTATATTAGTTGTTACGCTGAATCGCACCACGATGATATTGTTTCAACTTTTTCGATTTCGTCTGATAAGATGACGGAAGAGCAAGTTATCAACTTCATTATTCCAGCAATACAAAAATTCTATGAGCGTTTATCTAAAGGCCCCTAAAAATAATCAGAAGGACCCAAGCATATCTCCCTCACCATCAACGATATGAAACACGAACCCGATTGTGTGCCGTTCATCCGCAAATACCGTCAAAGTTAACAGTATGTCAAGAAAAATTTCTTCTGCTTTCTTGTCGACTATCATTATTCTACCAATTCTTTCATTCCTATCAGGAATATTATATGAAAGGCGGCAAGAATCTAAGAACGCGTCGGAACTTGACCACTCCCTTGTAGTATTGTTAGCAAGACCATCTGATTTTGATATTACAGGGGGCAAATGGGTCGACCTGAGCTCCAATCAAAGTTACTTTAATCCGACATTTACCAGTATAGATGACTATAAAGGAGCAGGTTATAGCTTATCAGCTTATTTTTCAGCAACAGACATATATTTGGGAGTTTCGCACGATATTCGAAGATATATGCCGAACAAAATACCAAAAACAACATGGCTGGATGAGCGTTATCGCGGCTCAAAAGCCACCGACGGCATGGAAATACATTGGCTCAGTTTAAAGGAACTGGACAAAAAGAGTCGAGGATTCTGCACATCATCTAAAAACAGTAATACTATCAACTGTTACATTGAGTCAAATTATAATGAATTAGTTTCATATTTTTCCATCTGGGCTTCCAACATGGAAGAAATCGAAATTATTAATTTTCTCACACCAGCAATCCAAAAGTTTTACAAGCGCTTATCCGAAAGTTCAATTGAATATAGCGAGGAGAAATAATGAACATCACACTAAATATCAACAACACCTCACACGAACTAGATTGCGCCCCATCAGAAACTTTATTAATAGCAATCCGTAGACTTGGATTCTACGGGGTCAAGTTCGGTGACGAGCAGGGACTCTCTGGTTCAGACACTGTTCTGCTCGATGGCAAACCTATCAACGCAGGTTCGATGCTCGCCGCACAAGCCGAGGGACATAACATCGTTACCATCGAAGGACTCGGCGAACATCCCGATCAAGGCTGGCGCAAGACCGATGGCTTACATCCACTGCAAAAGGCATTCGTTGAGTCAGGCGCGATCCAATGTGGCTATTGCACGCCCGCACAGATTCTCGCCGCGAAGACTCTGCTTGATAAAAATTCAAATCCCACAGAAGCTGAAGTGCGCGAAGCGATCTCAGGTGTATTATGCCGCTGTACTGGTTACGTGAAGCCTGTGCAAGCCGTGTTGAAAGCTGCGGCAGTCATGCGCGGTGAAGCCGAATTCGGTGAAGGCATCTTGATCTCTTTCAATCCGCTGAGCGGCATGCCGCCAAGCAGTGAACCCATGCCTTCCACCTCGGTCACACAAACCCAAACCCTGCCAAAAGTTTTCGTCACGCCGCAAACTGAAACCTATCAGACTGTGGGCAAACCCGAAAAGAAAGTGGACTCGATCAAGTTGGTACAGGGCAAGCCCGCCTTCACCGCCGATATCGAACCGCGCGGCATGTTATACGCGCGCGTATTGCGCAGTCCGCATGCGCATGCCCGCATCAAGAACATTGATGCCAGCAAAGCCCGCGTATTGGATGGCGTTGCGGCGGTGCTGACCTGGCAGGATATTCCACGCGTCGTTTATTCAACCGCTGGACAATCTGACCCGATCCCCGGTCCGCTGGATTCGTTCTCGCTGGATAACAAAGTGAGATTCGTCGGTGACCGCGTTGCGATGGTCGCGGCGGAGACTCCAGAGATTGCTGAAAAAGCTTTGATATTGATCGAAGTTGAATATGAAATATTGGACGCCATCCTCGACTCACGCGAAGCGATGAAAGCGGAAGCGATCAAGATTCATGATGAGCCTGAGTTTGTCAATTTTGCCGATTCCAACCCTGAGAAAAATCTCGCCGCCCATATCCGCATTGATATTGGCGATGTAGAAAAAGGCTTTGCCGAAGCTGACGAAATCTTCGAAGCCGAATATGAAGTGCCGAAAGTGCAACAAGCGCATATCGAACCACACGTCTGCGTGACATATTGGGACGAAGATGATCGTCTGGTCATTCGCACTTCTACACAAGTGCCGTTCCATGTGCGCAGGATGCTCGCGCCTGTTTTGAATCTGCCTGTAAAACGCATCCGCGTCATCAAGCCACGCATCGGCGGCGGCTTCGGCGGCAAGCAGGAAGTATTAATGGAAGACGTTCCCGCGCATTTGACGATTGCCACCAAGCGACCAGTTATTTACGAATATACACGCGAAGAGGAATTCATTGGTGCACGTTCACGTCATCCGATGAAAATCAAGATGAAGACTGGCGTGAAACGCAATGGGACAATTACCGCAAATTCCATGTACGCTCTTTCAGACACAGGTGCATATGGCTGCCACGCATTGACAGTCACAGGCAACACCGGTCACAAGGCGATGGCGTTATATGTTGGCGATGGTGAATATCGTAAAGCACCCAACATCCGTTTTTACGCCGATGTCGTTTACACCAACACGCCCCCCTCCGGCGCCTTCCGTGGCTATGGCGTGCCGCAAGGTTACTGGCCACTCGACCGTCACATGGAAAAGATCGCCCGTGCGTTGAAGCTTGACCCCATTGACTTCCGTTTGAAGAATGCGATCCGTCCCGGCGAATATCATCCATTTTCCACGGCGTGGAACGAAGGGCGCGAGCCTCGACCTGAGATCGTCCACACGGTTGGTTTGGAACAGTGTGTAGCACAAGGACGCGCTGCGATCAACTGGGATGATAAGTTTGGGAATGAGGCATGGCACAATCAAATACCAGGTGTCAAGTCTCAAGTTTCAAGTAAAGACCTGACACGTGATACTTCGCACCTGAAACGTGGAATCGGCGTTGCAATGGTCATGCAGGGAACAGCCATCCCTTATCTCGATATGGGCGGCGCGTCAATCAAGATGAATGATGATGGTTCGTTCAATTTGCTCGTCGGCGCAACAGATTTGGGCACAGGCTCAGATACCGTCCTTGCCCAGATGGCGGCGGAAGTGTTGGGCGTTCCGATTGAGGATATGATCACTTACTCATCCGATACAGATTTCACGCCGTTCGATAAAGGCGCTTATGCTTCTTCTACAACCTATATCTCCGGCACAGCAGCGGTCAATGCAGCGAAGATATGTGCTGAAAGAATCAGAGTCCGCGCGGCGATGATTCTAAAACTGGATAAACACGACGATATCAAACTGATCAACCGCCAAGCGATTGCACCCGACGGACGTAGTGTCCCATTCACCGAGATCGCGCTCGATTCACTGCACAAGAATAATCAGGAACAGATCATGGGAGTTGCATCCTATGTTTCACCAGTATCCCCGCCTCCGTTCGCAGCACAATTCGCAGAAGTGACCGTCGACTCAGAAACTGGCGTGGTCACAGTAGACCGACTCGTGATGGCGGTTGATTCGGGTGTCATCGTCAATCCACTCACTGCTTCGGGTCAGATCGAAGGCGGTATGACTCAGGCCTTAGGCTATGCTGTTTGTGAAGAGATGCGTTACGATGAAAAAGGTAACGCCCTCGAACGTGACCTTGACCGTTATCATATTTTCCGCGCCGATGAGATGCCCGAGCTTGAAACCATCTTCGTCGAGACCTTTGAACCAAGTCATCCATTCGGGGTCAAAGCCGTCGCTGAAATTCCTATGGACGGTGTGGCACCTGCTGTGGGCAATGCCATTCTCGATGCCATCGGTGTCAACGTCGATGAAAATCCAGTCACACCTGAAAGATTGTGGCGAGCAATTCGGAGTCAATAAAAACAACACAATAGAGTTGTGCACAAGCATCCAAAGTCTGTTAGACTTTGGATGCTTGACTTTATTATGACCCGCTCTGAATTTTTTTATCTTCTGCCATATTTCGTTTCCCTGGCATTGTCACTTGGGATCTTATACTACACGTGGGAACGCCGTTCTGCCAAAGGGTTAACCGCTTTCACGTGGTACATGGCCGGGCAAGCTCTCTGGGTATTCGGTTTTATTATCGAACTACTTACTCCCGACTTGTCTGGGAAAATGTTTTGGGATGGGTTCCAATGGTTGGCAAGCCTGCTGCTTGTGATCGCATTCCCGGTTTTCGCGATTCAATATACCGAATACAAGCTGAAGCATCCACGACAGTTGTTCATTCTGTCGTTGGTCGTGCCTGCGATCTTCGTTATCATGTTAATGACTGACGGCTTCCATCACCTTGTCTACTCCAATCCGCGTATTAGAACGGACCTTCCATTTCCTGAATTGCTTTACGAATTTACCTGGGTAGTTTACGGACACGCTCTATATAGTTACGCGGTTTTATTTTGGAGCATCGGACTCCTCATACAACGGCTCTTCCGACCCCGAGGCCTGTATCGCACCCAACTGGCGATCATCACCCTGGGCTTTCTCATCCCAATCGTCGGGACGATCCTAAGCCTATTCGACATCCACATCGCCCCCCAAAGAGATATAACTCCCTTCACGAATGCCATCGCGAATCTGATCATTGCCTGGGGCTGTTTCGATATAAGTTATTTGAGGTCGTCCCAGTGGGTAGAGACAGACTCTTTGAAGCCATGGTGGACCCGGTTGTGATCCTGGATAATCAGCACATCGTCGTGGATATCAACAGTGCCATGCTCACCTTGCTCGATCAAAAAGCAGCCGCTGTTATCGGACACCCCGCCAAGCAGGTCTTTGCGAATTTTCCAATTCCCATCAAACGCTTTACACACGTCTCTTATGCGCGCGATGAAACCACCTTTGAGGTGGGCGGCAAACATGTTTATTATGAAATGACGGTCTGGCCGTTATACGATAGCAACAAGAAAATGACCGGTCGTATCTACATCTCACACGATATCACTGCCTTGAAGGAACTTGAACGTGAATTGCGCGAATTGAACCTGGATCTGGAACATCGGGTCCGCGAACGGACGCATCAACTTGCTGAAGCTTATGACACCACGCTCGAAGGCTGGGCACGCGCGCTCGAATTAAGAGACAAGGAAACAGAGGGACACTCGCGTCGGGTGACAGAAACAACTGTCACCGTGGCAAGAGCGATGGGCATTGATGAAGAAGAAGTGGAACACATCCGGCGCGGCGCCATTCTGCACGATATCGGTAAAATGGGCGTCCCCGATCACATTCTGCGCAAAGAAGGCGCGCTCACAGCGTCCGAACGCCAGATCATTTTAAAACATCCTGAAACCGCGTATGATCTTTTGAAGCAGATCCCCTTTTTAGAAAAAGCTTTGGAGATTCCCTACAGTCATCACGAACATTGGGATGGCACTGGTTACCCACGCAAACTCAAGGAACGCGCCATTCCCCTGCCCGCCCGCATCTTCACCATCGTAGATGTATGGGATGCGCTCTCATCAGACCGCCCCTATCGCAAAGCCTGGAAGCGGGAGGAAGTCGTTCAATATTTGATCAATGAATCAGGTAAACACTTCGACCCGCGTGTGGTAAATGTGTTTTTGGGATTGGTTGAAAAAGGCGAGATATAATCGATAAGCAACAATAAAGTCTAACACGCGGTCGTCTGGTTGTTTTATTTGGTAATATGTAAGGGTAAACAAATTCCTACTGCAAGCAATGAATCGCGAAGAGTTTTTTTATCTCCTGCCTTATTTGATCTCCCTTGCATTATCGCTGGGGATATGCATCTACGCCTGGCGTCACCGCCATGTGCGCGGTGCGAGGGCATACACCTGGTTCGTGGCTGGGCAAACACTCACGATCGCCAGCTTCATCTTTGAATTGATCAGCCCCAACCTTCAAACGAAGATCATGTGGGATAAGCTTCAATGGCTGACCGACTCGTTTCTCGTCTTTATTCCATTCCTGCTTTTCTCCGTCCAATTTTCTGAACATCAACTAAAAAAGCCACGTCTCACCTGGGCGTATTGGATAGGCGCTCCCATCCTGTTTACGCTATTTCTATTAACCGACAATGTCCATCACTTGTTATATCCGAATCCGCATCTTAGCGCAGATCGTCCCTTCCGAGACTTGCAATACGATTTCACACTTATTGTATATCTTTATTCGTTCCTATATATTTATGGTGCAAGCTTCTACGGTATCGGTTTATTGATCAAACGCGCCATCCAGCCTTTTAATGTATTCCGATATCAGTTTTGGACCATTGCAATTGGCTTTTCAATTCCACTTGTGCTTTCATTTTTTTCACTGGCAAATATTAAGATCACACCCCAAAGAGACGTCTCCCCATTTACCTTTGCAATCGGAAACCTGGTTGTTGTTTGGGGGTTATTCCGTTATCGGCTCCTGGATGTTGTCCCCATGGCGCGTGAACAGATCTTCGAGAATATTGCCGACCCGGTTGTCGTTCTGGATGCCACCAATCGCGTCGTAGATGTAAACCCAGCGGCGCTAAGACTTCTGGGGAGAACGAGTGCCGAAACCATTGGACATGTGTCCAATGAGGCATTTGCCAGGTGGCCTGTTCTTGTCAGCGAACTGGAATATCTCGATATCGATAGAAGGGAAATCACTATTCGAGAGGATGATGATACCTTTTTCTACGACTTAAAAATTACGCCCATTTACAATACCAACCGCCAAATGATCGGCCGCATTCTGGTGGCGCACGATATCACCAGGTACAAAACTTTGGAAAGCGGCTATCGCATACTTTCCGAGGAGCTGGAACAACGTGTCAAAGAACGGACAGAGGAACTACGCCATATTGCTGAACGTTATCGGGCGGTTGTTGAAAACCAGACCGAATTCATTGTGCGTTGGAAACCCGATGGCACGCGTACATTTGTTAATGAGGCATATCTGCGCTATTGGGGCATAACCCTTGATGATGCGCTGGCCATTAACTTTTTTTCACACATTGCTGAGGCAGACCGGCCGGGTGTTGAGAAAAACATAACCAGTCTGCTTGCTGGCACTTTAGACGCCATAACTGACACGCACCGGGTTATCAAACCAGATGGCAGTATTGGCTGGCAGGAGTGGACCGACCAGGTGATCCGTGACGCAAACGGACAGATCGTTGAACTTCAATCTGTAGGGCGCGATGTCACTGAACGTAAGCAGGCAGAAGAGGCATTGCGTGAATCTGAAGCAATTTACCGGCAGGCGATTGAGGTTGCTGGCGCTGTTCCATATCACCAGTCCTATGGTGAGGGCTTTGTTACGAATTACGATTTCATCGGTGAAGGCATTCGAGAAATTACCGGTTATGGGCCGGAAGAATTTAATGAACAAGTGTGGGACTCGCTCGTCCAGGAAACAAACCTGCTGGGCGAACTGTCGCAATATACCTGGCGCGAGGCTATCACGCGGGTGCGCACCGGCGCAACTTCTATCTGGCAATGCGAGCAACGTATCCGAACTCGTGATGGAAAAAACCGCTGGGTCTATGAAGCGGCGGTTGAATTACGTGATAAGAATGGGAAATCGCATGGCTCAATTGGTCTGTTCCAGGATATCACCGAACGCAAACAGGCTGAAGATACGATCCTGAAACAACTGGCGTTCGATGAGTTAATGAACCGCCTCCTGGCACAATTCGCAACCTGTTCATATGACGAAGTGGATGCCAGCATTGGACTTGCCCTGCGCGAGATCGCGGAGTATTTGGGCGGAGATTTTGCAAATATTCTCTTTCTTTCAGATGATCACAAATCATGGATCTCATCATATCGTTGGATGGCGACACAGCCAACTCGGCTTCACCATCCAACGCAAACCATCCCGGCCGGAAAATTGTTATGGAGTGAAGGCAAGCTTTTTGAGGGTGAGTCGATAATAATTACCTCGCTGGATGATTATCCAGTTGAGGCAGCAGCGGAACGCCAACTCGGAGAGGCAGAGGGTGTTAAATCCCTGCTGAGTGTACCGATCCGCGGCCGGATACGATCCGTATCTGGCGTCATTGACATCGTAGCCTATCAGCACCCGATCCAATGGTCAGATAGTGACGTAACCCATCTACGGTTAATTGGGGATGCCATTGCCAATTTGCTGGAACGCCAGCGTGCCGAGGCTGCTTTACGGAGTTCAGAGGAACGTTTTTCGAAGGCATTCCAGGAAAGCCCCAGTATCATCACCATCTCGCAAATCAAAGGCGGCAAACTACTGGAAGTAAACGAGGCTTTTGAAAAGATCATGGGGTATGCACGCGACGAAGTGATCGGCAAATCAGTAGCAGAGTTGGGAATATGGGCAAATTGGGATCATCGTGAGCACCTTTTGTCGACTCTGCTCACTAATGGAAAAATAAGAAATGAGGAAGTTCAATACCAAACCAAAAGCGGAAAGATCATCACCTGCCTTTTAGCAGCAGAACTCATCGAACTTGGCAGCGAACCATGCATACTTTCAGTCATAGAGGATATTACTGAACGAAAAAAAGCAGAATTACGCATCCTGCACCTCAACCGCTTATATTTCACCATTAGCCAGATCAACCAAACGATCGTTCATGCCCATGACGCGGACAGTTTGTTTCGCGAGATCTGCCATGTTGCCACAGATCATGGTCAATTTCGTATGGCATGGATAGGTTTGCTCGACGAACCGGATGGCGTGGTAACACCCCTTGTATTTGCAGGCGCAGAACAAGGCTATTTGAAAGACTTAAGGATCAAATATGAAGATGAGGTTATGGGGACTGGTCCGACCGGAACTGCGATCCGTGAAGGGCGGTGTATTATCTGCCAGGATATTGCCACCGACCCGCGTATGATTCCCTGGCAGGCGCAGGCGCTGGGTCGTGGTTATCGCTCATCAGCGGCAGTGCCGTTTCGCAAACATGGGCGCGCCGTCGGCGCGTTGACTGTTTATGCCAGTGAGCCGCAGGGCTTTGATGCGGAAGATGTAGAGTTGCTAGAACAGATCGGGCAGGATGTTTCTTTTGCCCTTGATTCCATTGACCACGAAGCCGAACGCAAACGCGCAGAGAAAAATCTGGAAGAAGCCTATGACACAACGCTCGAAGGCTGGGCGAGAGCACTGGAACTAAGAGACAAGGAAACAGAGGGGCATTCACGTCGGGTAACAGAAACAACTCTGGCTGTGGCAAGAGCGATGGGTTTTAATCAAGAAGAACTCGTCCATATCCGCCGCGGCTCGATCCTACATGATATTGGCAAAATGGGTATCCCTGATCAGATCCTAAGAAAAGAAGGTCCGCTTACAGAAGAGGAAAGGCAGATCGTTCTAAAACATCCAGATACGGCTTATAACCTGCTAAAGCAGATATCATATTTGGAGAAGGCACTGGAAATCCCACATAGTCATCATGAAAAATGGGACGGCACGGGCTACCCGCGTGGTTTGGCGGGCGAAGAAATCCCACTCTCTGCGCGCATCTTTGCCATCGTGGATGTATGGGATGCATTATCATCTGATCAATGATTCAGGGAAACACTTCGACCCGCACGCGCTGAATGTGTTTTTGACGTTGGTGGAACAAGGCGAGATATAATCAAGCCATGGCAAATAAAATCTTCGTGATCGGACACGTTAACCCGGATACCGATTCTATCGCCTCAGCCATGGGATATGCCTGGCTGCTGCGCGAACGTGATAGCGTGGATACTGTCGCCGCCCGCGCAGGCGCGTTGAATCCGCAAACTGCCTGGGTGCTCAAACAACTAAATCTGGATGCGCCGGTTCTGCTTACAGATGCATCCCCGCGCTTCGAGTCGGTGATGCTCAGGCTCGATAGCATTCGCCCCGATGCCCAGCTTGGCGCAGCGTGGACGCTTGCCAGCCGCACGGGTGGCATCGCCCCCATTGTGGATGAAGACGGCAAGCCATACGGCATTATCAATGGCTTTAGTCTCTTTAAATATTTCACCGAAATATTGGGTCCACGTCCTGGTGATACCACGGTACGCGAAATGATGTCGGCCCCCTGCAAAGATGCCGCAGACACAAGAGTCATAAAATACACGGCGAACGCGCACATCCGCGATTCGCTCAATCGCATCTTGCGCGATGAACACGATGAGTATTGGGTCGTGGACGAGAACGGTTTGTATTTGGGCATCGCGCATCAGCGTGAACTCCTCAATCCGCCGCGTTTGAAGATCATCCTCGTCGATCACAACGAACCGCGTCAGGCAATTGCTGCACTCGAAGAAGCGGAACTGTTGGAGATCCTCGATCACCACCGCCTTGGCAATCCATATACACATCAACCGATCCGCTTTACTGTGGATGTGGTGGGATCGACATCGACGCTCGTTTCTGAACAGACTGCCGAAGCGGGACTTTCGATGCCGCCCAATCTAGCCGGTGCGCTGCTTGCTGGACTTCTATCTGATACGCTCATCCTGACCTCTCCCACCACCACGCCGCGCGACAAAGACGCCGCCGAACGCTTGGCACGCTGGGCATTCGTGGGCGGAAGTCCGCTCAAGGGCGAGACAATTGAATCATACGGTAAGGCTATACTAAGCGCCGGTGCTGGACTTTCCAATCGCAAACCCGATGAAGTGGTCAGCACCGACATCAAGTCTTTCGAATCGAACGGATTCAAATTCGCGGTCGCACAAGCCGAAGTGACCGACATTCTACAACTCACCGAACACTTACAGCCGCTCACCGAAGCGCTCGACGCTCTAAAAGACAAACGCGGACTCGACTTCGCCATGCTGCTCATCACCGACGTGGTGCGCGGCACCAGCAGACTCATCGTCTCGTCCAAGGCGCCGCCCGTGCTGGATGACATCCCCTACCCACCGCTCGCCGATGGCACGCGTGATGCGCAAGGTGTGGTCTCGAGAAAGAAACAATTGCTGCCGGCAGTATTGGGATTGTTGGAGAGGTAAAAAAAAACCGAGTTGCATAGAAAAAAATAGTAGTTTCAATCTTATCTATTACAAAGAAAGGGATAAAGTATGTCTCGTCGAAGTGGTTTCAGCGGTCTTATTACTCAAATGGCGCGCGCAGCAGCTCAACGCGAGCGTGAACAGCAAAAATATGAGCGAAATCTGCGACTATCAGCAGAACGAGATCGAAAGCAGGAAATCAAGCTAAAAGCTCAAACAGACAAAGAGGAAAAACAACGTTATCTTGAGGAACGAATTCATGAAACTGAAGATTTAAATAAAGACTTGGGAAACAGAATAGCCGATTTGTCCAGCATTCTTGAACATACACTTACAATTAATGACACTATTTTATTTGATACGCTCAGAATTCATGATGAGTTTCGTAAGTTCGAGTTACCTCCTGAACTTCAAAAAGAACATCTCCCGACAAGCCGTGAAGAATATTTCTCAAAAATCCCAAAGCCATCAGCATTCGACAAGTTAATTCCGGGATGGGACGGCAGATACCAAAGCAAATTACAGGAAGCTGAAAAGCACTTCAAGGAATATCAAGAGAAATTCGATAAATTTGCTACTGAACAAAACAACAAGATCGAAACTCTTAGAGAAGTATATAACAGAGAAAAACAAAGCTTTGATGCAAAGATTCAACAGCGTAATCAAGAAGTGGATCAACTTGAAAGCGCATACAAGTCAAACGACCCAGAAGCAATTATCGCCTACTGTAGTATGGTCTTGGAACATTCTGATTATCCAGATGATTTCCCTCAAGAATTTCGTATCGCATATGTCCCTGAATCTAAGGAATTAATCATCGAATACGAATTGCCTGGAAAAGATGTAATTCCTACATCTTCTGAATACAAATATGTAAAAGCAAAAGATGTAATTGAAGAAAAGCCAAGAAAACCTTCTTTTATTACAATACCTATGCCAATTAAGTAGCTGAAACTGGCTCAACAGAGGGATGAACCATGCCTAAACGGGCGATTTGTTCAAATATCTCGGCTAATAAAATGCCATCCGGTTTTTGCGGAAG
>Ga0137333_1000159_pt1 | contig 17653 bp, 19 predicted proteins | sample EasRivERMLT231_2_FD_102286 | JGI IMG/M metagenome (GOLD analysis project Ga0137333, IMG submission 102286) | Soil microbial communities from meander-bound floodplain in the East River, Colorado, USA - East River MetaG ERMLT231_2 | ecosystem: Environmental > Terrestrial > Soil > Floodplain ... | reverse complement strand
GGTGGATAAAAATACCATTCTCGATTTCAACAATCACGGCACGCTGAAACTGTCTTCTACGTACATTCCAAAAGCTGAGTGGACAAAAGATGTGGCTGAGATCACAGTGAAATGAAATACTTAATTGGTATTGACGACACAGATAATCTCGAATCCCGCGGCACGGGGCATCGCGTCCGTGAACTTGCGGATTGGCTTGTTGAGAATAATTTAGCTGAACCAAAAGGAATCACCCGTCATCAACTGCTGGTTGACCCGCAAATCCCGTATACGTCTCACAATAGCTCAGCTTGTTTGGCTGTCGATACAGAACGGGCTGATGATGTATGGAATGCCGCACGTCAATTCCTTTTGCTGACCAGTGCGCCCGGCTCGGATGTCGGCTTGTGTATCGCACGTTGGGATTCCGTCACCGCCGAGGTCTTGAATCATGGACGCCGTGCAAAGGTCGAAGTGTTGACCATGTCCGAGGCGCACGAAGCAGCTTCACGGTCCGAAATAAGATGCGAAGGTCTGACGGGCACCGGTGGGGGAGTCATCGGTGCGCTGGCGGGCATCGGTCTGCATCGCGCTGGTAACGATGGTCGCTTTTTGTGGCTGCCGGGTTTGCGTGACCTCAAGGGTAAATATCCGATTGAAGAAATTTTAGCGAAGGGTCATATCGAGCGTATTTGTACGTTAGGTGATGAAGAACTTTCAACTGAGAACATTGTGGATGTCGGTGAATGGGTACGTCCTGTTTTGCGTAACGGTAAATCAACCCTTTATGTAGAGGAGCAAAATCATGAATGGCATATTATCTCCAAAGACCGCATCAAAAACCTTTCCAACTGATTGGACATTGAAATGGTGGGAAGCCCTGCTCTTATTCGGCGGCGGGGTTATGGCAGTTGTATTGCATCGTGCCTTTGATATGTCGCTGGGGCTGCCAGGGCATCATGGCATGGAATGGATGGCGTTGATGATCCTTGGGCGCGCCTCGTCACGTTTTCGCGGGGCTGGCACACTGACCAGCATCGGCGCTTCGTTTGCCGCCACGCTGCCGTTCTTGCATGGTGAGAATCCATTCACGTGGCTCTTTTATCTTTTACCCGGACCCGTGCTGGATTTTGCCTTTCTTTATTTCCCTGGGCTCGCAAACAAGACCTGGTTCTTGGTTTTGCTGGGTGGGCTGGGGCATATCACAAAACCGATCGGTCAACTCACGATGAATTTGATCACCGGCTGGCCCTTTGGCTCATTTCGTTATGGCATTGTTTATCCATTTGCGAGCCATCTGCTCTTTGGAATGATCGGTGGATTAGTCGGCGCGTTGATCGTGCTGGGCATCCAACGTGCATCAAACAAATCTTCACAATAAGGAAAGACTTATGAAACTCACCTCACGTAATATGCTTCTCTCGTTCCTGCTCGTTTTCTCCATCGTGTTGACGGCCTGCGGTTCACCTGCTACGCCGACAGTTGCTCCCGTAACCGAACCACCTATGGCCACTGAAGCCCCCGCTACCGAACTCCCGGCTACCGAGGCTCCAGCAGCTGTACCTGCCAACCCAACTATCATCCTGGCAACGACCACTTCCACACAGGATTCGGGCCTGCTCGATGTGTTGGTCCCGCTATTTCAGGAACAGACTGGTTACACAGTCCAGACGATCGCAGTGGGCTCAGGTCAAGCCATGCAAATGGGACAGGAAGGCAATGCCGATGTGTTGTTGGTCCACTCGCCCTCAGCGGAAGTCACATTTATGAACGATGGCTGGGGCAAAGATCGTGCCCTCGTCATGCACAATGACTTTGTGATTGTCGGTCCCGCGGACGATCCTGCCAAGATCAAGGGCTTGGGTCCATCTGAATCATTCAAAGCCATTGCTGCGGCTGAAGCGCCTTTTGTAGCCCGTGCTGATAAATCAGGCACCAGTACCAAGGAACTTGGCATCTGGGTGAAAGCTGAGATTGACCCTGCAACTGCCAAACCCGCCTGGTACATTGAAACGGGTCAGGGCATGGGCGCCTCACTCACGATTGCATCTGAAAAGGGAGCATACACGCTGACTGATCGCGCAACTTTCCTCTCCAACAAAGATGCATTGCAACTTGAGATTCTCGTTGAAGGCAACAAGACTTTGCTCAATGTGTATCACGTTATCACGGTCAATGTTGAGAAATGGCCCAAAGTCAATTACGATGGCGCGCAAGCATTCCTGAATTTCATGATCGACCCCGCTACTCAGGAGATCATCGGCCAATTTGGCGCTGATAAATATGGTCAGCCTTTATTCTTCCCCGATGCCGATAAGACTGACGCAGACTTAGGTTTATAGGATGCCCACGGTCATAAATTGCGCTTTCCCGCTTCATAAAAGAGCGCAATTTGTGAACGCACTGGGTATAATTCAACCCGATCAAAAGGGGCGGCTCGCAAGCGAAGTCGCCCCTTTCTTTTCGGAGATGAATGAAAAAACTTTTTTCCGTTTTACTGGTTGTAGCGTTTCTTCTGGTTTCATGTACTGCAGAATCAACCCAAAAGCCAGACCTCCTGCTGGTCTCCACAACCTCCACGCAAGACTCAGGTTTATTGGATGTGCTTCTGCCTGCCTTTACCGCGCAAACAGGGTATAACGTTCAATTGGTCGCAGTCGGTTCAGGGCAGGCATTGAAGATCGGCGAACAAGGCAATGCGGATGTTATCCTCCTGCATTCGCCCGCTGCAGAAAAAGAATTTATCGCAAACGGATTTGGCATCGACCGCCGCCTCGTAATGCATAACGACTTCGTCATCGTAGGACCGCCCTCCGACCCTGCCGCGCTTCGCACGAAGCCGACACTTGTTGACTCTTTCAAGGTAATTTTTTCCTCCACTGCAACCTTTGTCTCACGCGGTGATGAATCAGGGACACACGTCAAAGAGTTGACGCTGTGGAAGAATGCCGGGCTTAACCCTTCGGGACAGCCTTGGTATCTCGAAACTGGTCAGGGACAAGGTGCCACGCTTTCGATCGCCTCTGAAAAAGGTGGATATGCATTAACAGATCGCGGCACGTTTCTCGCTTATAAGAACAATGTAGATCTGGAGATTCTCTTTGAAGGTGATCCCGCTTTGCTAAACGTTTACCACATCATCACGGTCAACCCTGAGAAATTCCAAAATACCAACTTGGAAGGCGCCAGGGCTTTTGCTGATTTCATCACATCGCCAGAAGGACAAAAGATCATCGCCGAATTTGGTGTGGCGCAATACGGCGAGCCATTATTCTTCCCCGATGCCGATAAGACCGATGCAGATTTAGGGTTGCCATAACAAAAAATTATGCTATTCGATTCTGAAGTCTTTCAAATTACAGTTCTTTCTCTCCAAGTCTCAGCCATTGCGACAGTAATTAGTCTGCTGGTCGGTTTGCCGCTTGGTACATGGCTCGCGCTAGGTAGTTTTCGCGGACGTTCGTTTTTCCTGAGTATTATCAACACGGGTATGGCGTTGCCGCCAGTTGTAGTGGGTCTTGTGGTTGCGTTGATGTTGTGGCGCAGTGGTCCGCTTGGGGATCTGCATCTGATCTATACGCCTGTTGCGATCATCATTGCGCAGACAGTCATCGCTGCGCCTGTTGTGACCGGACTCACTGCTGCTGCGCTCGAATCGTTAGATCCGCGTTTGCAACAACAACTTCTCGGACTTGGCGCTTCACGTCCGCAAATGATTTGGTATTTGTGGCGAGAAGCTAGACTTCCACTCTTAGCGGCTTTGATGGCAGGCTTTGGTTCTGTGATCTCTGAGGTCGGTGCCTCCATGATGGTCGGTGGAAATATCCGCGGGCAGACGCGCGTGCTGACAACCGCAATCGTTTTGGAAACCAGCAAAGGTGAGTTTGGTACGGCACTTGCACTAAGTACGTTATTATTAGTGTTGACCTATCTCATCAATCTCGCGTTGACGTGGGTTCAGCAAAAGGGGCAGAAGCGATGATTACATTTTGGAATCCAGAAGCAAGCTTCTGGATTTTGGACAGCTTGCTGTCCAACTCCAGAGTTTGCTCATGATCGAGATTCGTAATTTATTAATTCAACGAAACAGGCGTGACGTGCTCCGTGTGGATACGCTGGATATTCGGCGCGGCGAGACGCTGGCGATTGTCGGTCCGAATGGCGCGGGGAAAAGTACGTTGTTGCTTGCCTTGGCGCATTTGTTGCCAACAGCGCGCGGCGAGATCGCGTTCAATGGCAAACCTCTTAAACAATGGGATGAATTGGAATATCGTCGCAAGATCTCATTCGTGTTTCAGTCTCCGTTGTTGCTCGATATGACCGTTGAGCAAAATATTGCGTTGGGTTTGAAGTTCCGTGGCGTATCGAAAGAAGAGACTCACGAACGGGTGAGTAGGCGGATCAAGCAATTGGGTATAGAGTCGCTGTCGAAACGACGGGCAAGCCAGTTATCGGGGGGCGAAGCGCAGCGGGTTAGTCTCGCACGGGCATTTGTGTTGGAGCCTGAACTCTTGTTGCTCGATGAACCGTTTGCGGCGCTCGATCCGCCCACGCGTAAAAAGTTGATCGACGACTTATCCGCTTTGCTGGCGGAAGATCATCGTATGGCGGTATTTGTCACGCATAATTTGAATGAGGCGGCGCAGTTCAGCCATCGTATCGCGGTGATCGTCAATGGCATGGTGCGGCAGGTGGGTACGGCAAAGCAGATCAAATCCAAACCAGCGGATGAGACCGTGAAGGCGTTTTTGCAAGAGTTGTCTCAATGATATAATTCTTAAAAATTTGGAATCGAACAGCTTGCTGTTGGATGTTCCAGAAGCAAGCTTCTGGATTCCAAAGGAGTGGTGATGTTGAAAATCGAGATCGTTTATTGCGCAGTCTGACACTACACGGGTCGGGCCGTGAGCCTGACAGATGAGTTACTGAAGAATTATGAGCATGTGATCGAAACGATCATGCTAGTGCCATCGGAGGGCGGGCGCTTCGAAGTGACGGTCAACGGACAGTTGTTGTATTCGAAATTGCAGTTGCACCGGCATGCCGAGCCGGGGGAAGTATTGGGATTGGTAAAGAAGATCGTTGGTGAGTAATAGCCGTTGGTCGAGTAGGGCGAAGCCCGTATCGAGACCAACATGTAACATAAAAGTAAAATATTAATTGAAAACAGGTGGTCTCGATATGCCCTTCGCAACAAGCGCTCAGGGCTACTCGACCACCGATGCATAGAGGATAACGAATGGCTAAAAAAGGACGTGTATTTTCGGGAGCGCGACCAACGGGTCGGCAGCATTTGGGGAACTATCTGGGCGCGATCCAGAATTATGTCGCGTTGCAGAATGACTACGATTGTGTGTATTGCATCGTGGATGTCCATGCGTTGACGACGGTTGAAACGACGCAGGAATTAAAGTTAAATACGTTTGAGATGGCGATTGACTGGCTCGCCGCTGGCATTCGCCCGGAAGAGTCGATCCTGTTCGTGCAATCGCATGTCCCTGAAGTGATGGAACTGCATACTTATCTTTCGATGGTCACGCAAATCGGAAAGTTGACCGACCTGCCCACCTTCAAGGAAAAAGTGGCGCAACAGCCCGAGAATGTCAATTATGGTTTGTTGGGTTATCCCGTGTTGATGACTGCGGACATCGTTCTTTACAAGACTGATGTTGTCCCCGTGGGTATTGACCAGGCACCGCACATTGAGTTTGCGCGTGAGATCGTGCGCTCGTTCAATTATCGCTATGGCTCCAAGGTCTTGATCGAGCCGCAGGTGAAGCACACTGAAATCCTCAAAGTATTGGGCATCGACGGTAAAGCCAAGATGAGCAAGAGTTTGAACAATCACATCGAACTTGCCTCCACGCCTGAAGAGACCGCCGCGCGTGTTAAAGATATGGTCACCGACCCCGCACGTATGAAGCGCACCGATCCCGGCAACCCCGATATCTGCAACGTCTTCTCGATGCATAAGATCTTCTCCCCGCAGGAGGAGATAGATATGGTTAACGTCGAATGCCGCCGCGCAGGCATCGGTTGTGTGGATTGTAAGAAACGCTTCGCGGCAAATTTGAACAAACACCTTGAACCTTTCCGTGCCAAACGCGCCGAACTCGCCTCCACACCGGACTATGTGACTGATGTGCTGAACGATGGAGCGAAACGTGCCCGAGCCATTGCCCAACAGACGATGGCAGAAGTGCGTGAAGCGATGGCGATGCCGTGAGGAAGTAGACATGTACACAGGTAAACAGGTAAGTGTGTGACTTGTTTCCTTGTATACCTGTTTACGTATTTCCATGAGAGTTTTAATCCAGCGAGTTTCCAAAGCCAGTGTTACCGTAAAAGAACAGACCATTTCCAGTATTGGAAAAGGTCTGTTGATTTTATTGGGTATTGGTCATGGCGATGGGGAGGAGCAGGTGACCTTTATCGCTGAGAAGACCGCCAACCTCCGCATCTTTGAAGATGAACAGGGCAAGACGAATCTGTCCATTCTGGATGTGAAAGGCGAAGCGATCGTGGTCTCGCAGTTTACGTTGTACGCAAATACCAGCAAAGGACGTCGCCCCTCATTCATTGACGCAGCTCTACCCGAAGTCGCTGAACCGTTGGTGAATCGCTTCGTCGAATTGCTGCGCGGACATGGTGTCCCAACGCAAACAGGGAAGTTCGGCGCGCACATGGCAGTGGAAATCCATAATGATGGACCGGTGACGATCTGGCTGGAGAAATGAAGATTAAACCAAATGCCCTTCAGAAACTTTTACATCGTTTTCTTATGCTCCGTTGGGTGACCGCTTTTTTCGCTCCCAGAATCCATCGTTTGGACAAGGCATTTTTCGAATGGACAAAGGGTAAGCACTCTATCGCCGAGATTTTAGGCTGGCCCATTGTAGAGATCACAACACTTGGAGCAAAATCAAATCAACCGCGCACAATGCCCCTGGTCGGCGTTATTGATAATGAAAAGATCGCTCTCATCGCCTCCAGTTTCGGACGCGAACACAACCCAGGTTGGTATTACAACTTGAAGGTGCACCCCGAATGTGAGGTGTTGTTTAAAGGCAGAACGGGAAAATATATTGCGCGCGAGACGGAGGGCGATGAATACAATCGCTACTGGAAAATGGCTGTATCTTATTACATCGGATATGAGAAGTATAAAGAACGTGCTGCTCACCGGCACATCCCAGTTATGGTATTGGAGCCGAAAAACTAGAGGCGGGATTCCACAACGCCGCATCCACCTGCACTGCCAGCGCGCCGACCGAGAGCATCGTGTCGGCGTTTTCTTTTGACCAGACTCCGCCCGCGCCAATGATGGGGATGCCAAGCTTGGCAGCTGATTGAACCGTAGCCAGTATTTGCGCAAACAATGCTGGACCGAGTAACCTTCCGGTCATCACTTGTTTATTCTCATTGACCAATGCGCCGCGCGGAGCCGCTACGCTGATCGCTTGTGCGCCATCCTGTATCAAGCGTGGACCGAGTGATAGAACCTGCTCCACTGGCAAAGAAAAAATCAACGGGATTTCACCCAAACACATTTCGAGAGTCAGCATCAAAATATCATTGGCAAGCAGAGGCGCGAAGCCAAGTTCCACTGCCATGACATTCTCTTGAGTTTCCAACATGCATACCATGTGTTGAGTCTCTTCGGGGCGATCTGCCATGAGATGGACGATGATCGGTAGCTCAGAACGAGTCCATTTGGCTGAGTATTTTTTCAACGCCGCATGAATGCCAGGATTCGGCAAACCCGTGTGCAGCAGGAATCCGCCCTGGTATTCGATCACGGTTGGTTCGGCAGTCGGGTGACGCGGACGCAACGAAAGCGGGTTGGTCACGAATGCGCCGAATCCGTGTAGACTTCCGAAGTCTCCAAGACTTCGGAAGTCTGGCACGAATCCTAAAGATCCCGCCGCGTTCATGAGTGGTTTGCTGAAATAGAGGTCGCGTTTCATAAAGACTTATTTTATTGTATCAACGATGTAAATATCCGAACCGCTGATGAAAGAGATGAAATTTCCATCGGGCGACCATTGGATATCTCCGATTGGCATCGGCTGGGTTAATTGCTCGATGTTTTCCATCCTGGGATAATCAACCTGCCATAAACTTCCGTCTGTTGCTATCAAAGCAATATGACTGCCATCTGGACTCCAAAGAAGGTTATCAAAAGATGATGGTAATTTCCATTCATTTACGGACATGTCTTTGGCATTTAAAATGTCAAGCGTTTGGTTTTGTCCAATAAGGTAAGCCAGTATATGATCAGAAGGATGCCAGGCTGGAGTGGTCGTTGGTTCTGTTGGCAAAAGTGTTAATGTATTTTCAGCGGCAGAAAGAATATATATACCGCCTGCGTCGTAAATATTCATCCATGCAAATTTGCTGTCTGGCGACCAGTTGAAATCATTTATAGATTTATCATAAGAGGCGGTTTTGAAGTCAACTAGATTAACCAGAAAGCCGTGATATTGCCCGTCGTCTCCATAGCCCTTTAACCAAAGATATAACCCATCAGGCGAGACCATGGATATGGAAGTGGCAACGACTGAGGGTGGAATCCCTGCTATTTCTGCAATATCGTAATACTTCTTCTCAGCCGGATTAAACATTGGGATGGGATCCCCATACAGGATGGTCCAGTAATCCCACTCAATTAGAAAATAGTCGCCATTCCGTACCCATTGTCCATATACATGTGGGTGCATAGGAATGGTTAATGGTTTTCCGTCCACATCGTGTAAGTCACCCCATTCAAAGTCATAGCTTTTACCTGTCATAAGATCAGCATAATAGAAGCAGCATCGGTACAGGTGAGTTTCATCCGATGACCAATACAGTGTAGGTGAATCTCCGACACTGTATTTCATGTGCCATGCCAGATCAGTGATTTTGTTGGTACGCAAATCAATGATTGTATCTTCATCAACCAGAATTTTTTCACCACTGGGTGACACACCTAGAATTTTTCCCCAATATTCAGCGACCTTCTGCCCATCGAATGTATAGGTGAACACAGCATCTTTTACAGGACCAAAAGTAGTTCCGTATTGTTGCTGATTGATAATAAAGCCAAGTTCTCGTGACCAATATACGGAGTTGCAATCCTGTTTCGGCGTATCTGTGCTTGATATTGGTACACTTGATGGTGGTCGTAACCAAAGGACTCCACTCGTAAGGTTTATCACAACAGGCTGGGAGCCCAAATCTTCACGTGGTGCTCCATCATGATAGATGTTTTTCCATTCCCCTGTGCGCGGGTAAAGCAGCAGATGATTTGAGTCCAACCATTGATAGCCATCGCATGGAAATTTCCGAAAGCCATAATCCCAGCCTGTTATTTGCTGGATATTATGTCCATTTACACCATTGAGTATATGGATGGAAATAGCTTTACGCAATAAGTCAGGGACTAGGTTTGGATCAATCGTTGGAATGAGTGTTGGAATTTTAGGATTTGGCGTTGGAAAAGGAATTTTAGTACCATCTGGGGTAACAAATGAAAATGTGGGCAGGGCTGGTAAATCATTATTTTGTGCTGGAGTGGATTCAATCGTGGCGGTTGCACTTGGAATGGAAGTAGCAGTGGGGTGGATTGGTGTAACTTGGTGCGTAGCTGATCCACATGAAGTTACCAATAAGCCAACTGCAATAAGGATACTTGCTCGAAAAGATTTTTTCATGTTACCCACTCTCCTTGGTCAATTCGAAAAACTTGCCGATGTCAACTGATTATAAGCAATGATGCTGGGAATACAACTGACTTTAATGACTACAGTGATAAATCGTCAATAACGGGGTCCACTGTTGTTGGAATTTGAAGCCACGCGATTTCAAATGTTCTTCCATTGCCTTCAACCCAAAATCGGTATCCGGATGTCCCCAGCGGAAGAAGAAATCGAAGAATTTGATATCCACGCCACGCGGTTCTTCGAGGAAAAGCTGTCCATCTGGTTTCAGGACGCGGGCGATCTCATCGATTGTTTTGCGCCATTCAGGGATATGGTGCAGGACACCGAAGATGATAACCACATCCTTACTGGCATCTGCGAATTGACTCAAGTCAGTGGCATCCTGAACGATAAATTTATATTGGGGATATTTGCGGCGCGCGATTGCGATCTGTTCTTCCATCACATCCAGACCGATATAGCTTATCGGTGCAAGTTGATTGAGTAGATATCCGCCGTGCCCGTTACCGCAGCCGATCTCAAGCACATCTTTGTCTCTTACATTCAGTCCCATGCGCTGGAAGAGTGGGAGCTCAAAATAAGTTTGTCCCCACTTGCGCCACAAGGATTGCATTGCCCGAAATTCAACGTCAGAAAGTTTCATGCAGAAATTTTACTCCCATATGAAAAACGTCCCGAAGGTTCAAAACCTTCGGGACGTTTGGTTTACGCCAACCCCATCACCTTCAGCATTTCTTCGTTGCTGTCGTATTTGAAGGCTTCGAGCCCGAGTTGTTTGGCTTGTGCTAGTTCGGCTTCTTCCAGTTTCTTGATGTGTTCTTTCAGAATCAAAGGCTTATTCAGACCCTTTAGTCTTTCAGCGAGCACCTGTGTGTCTGCTTCGACAGGTTGTTTGGTCTGCAAATATTGCCAGACCACTTTCGCGGCGTTCGTGCCGTCCTTGCGGGCGATGCCCACCAATCCTGAACTCGCTTTGCGTGACCAGCCGCCGACGAAAATATCTTCAATGGGGGATTCGTAGGATGTTCCATCCACAGGGAATCTGGGATTTGGACTCTTCACAAACTCATTCCACTCGGTAGGCAGACCGAAGGACTCGTCCACTTTATCGCCGATCGCGAAGATGACCGTTTCCACATCCAGCCGACGTTTGTTTCCGGTTCCTTTAGCCTTTGTGTCCCCGTTGGCTTCGACGAGAATATTATCTTCAAGCTCAACCTGTGTGAGGTTGCTATCCGCATCTCCAAGCATCTGAACCGGGGAGGCTAGAAACTCGAAGCGGAATTTTGTATTGGATACTTTGGGCAAGGCTTTCGGGAGAGCTTCCATGATCGAGGCACGAGCAGTTTCCGGGTCCTGATGAACCGCCTGCATGATGGGGGTCACACGCTTAATTTCAGCGTCCAATGCCTCTTGATCGAGGTTGTCGATCACATACTCCATTTCCTTTTTATCGAATTTGATCTCTGCGGGTCCGCGTCGGACAATGGCGATGACCTCGTCCACTTTCTCATCACGGCTGAGGAAGTGGGTGATATCGAGCATCACGTTGCCGGCGCCGATCACGGCACAGCGTTTCCCAAAGCGGAATTTTTGCTGGCTGTAGGGCGGAAGTTGGTTGTAAAAATAAACAACGTCCTTGGCGTGATAGACCCCCGTGAGGTTCTCGCCGGGCAAGCCAAGCCACTTGGTGCCCTGTGCCCCAGAGGTCACAAGGATCGCTTGAAAGCCCATCGCGCGCAGATCATTGAGTGAAAGATCAGCCTGCTCGCCGATCGTGACATTGCCATAATAGGTGAGGTTGGGAATATCCAATACCTGCTTGAATTGCTTGCGCAGCCCATTTTTCATGGTGTACTTGTTGGGATAAATACCATATTCTGCCAAACCACCCGGTTTGAGATCGCGGTTGAATAAAACCACACGTGCGCCAAGGTTGGCGAGTTCGCGGGCGCCGAACAAGCCCGCGGGTCCTGCGCCGATCACGGCGACGTAAAATTGATTGGTCACAAAGCCTCCTAAGGGGGTACCGATATTGATTTAAATAATAGCGGGCTGATTATAGTCAAAAAGAATTTCACGGACAAGACGAGTTGCCTATATATTTGTAACTAATAAATTTTCAAGGCTTTTGCTGCTCCCATGTTACGCCTGAAACCATACTGCAAAAAACCATATCTATGCTAATATTGGACACATAATTATCGAGGAGGTCGTATGACGCAACCTGCTTCAAACAATAAAGAGCCCAGTAAGTTGAACAAATTGGTGAGCGGTAAAACGGATCAACCATCTGTTCAATCACGTTTGCCACGCGCTGCGAGGGCTGCTACCTCGCCTTCGAAAGTGACGCCGGCGACTTCAGGATTTGACGGTTCAGCATTGTCTGCTTCGCCCTCCAAGCCCAAACGCGAATATTCCAGAATTGGTCCCATCTTTTGGACGATTGCCAGTGTGATTTCGTTGCTGGTCAATATTGGGACAGTCGTCGTATTGATCGTGGTCGTGCAATTATTGGGTGGCACCAAGGCAACGCTTGCCTTTGCTCAGGGTCAGGCAAATGGACTCTTGGGAGGCTTGTATAACAACTTCGTCAAAATGGATGCGGCAAGTATCAAGACCACCATTCACGTGGAGAAAGATATTCCCGTTCAGTTTAGTCTAAACGTCAGCGGCGCCACCGATGTTACCTTGAGTCGGGATGTTGTGATCAACGGCGCGCTGGTCACGGTGAACACTGGCGGCTTGAATATCAACAATGCGCGTGCCAACATCGTATTGCCTGCCGGTACGATCCTGCCGATCTTCATACAAAGCCTGGATGTACCAGTGGATAAAACCGTCCCTGCGATCCTGGATGTGAATGTCGATATCCCGCTCAAAGATACCGAATTGCATGAACCATTCGTGGGTCTGCAAAAAGTGGTTGAGCCTTATTTCTGTATGCTTCAACCGAATACTGTTATCAATGGCGTCAATGTGTGCGCGACAGCCGCCCAAGTTTTGCCTTTTCCTATCGCAACTCCCCAAGGAACCGTTATTCCATGACAAATTCTCTCACGCAAGTCACACTCGCCAATGGGCTCAAAGTCCTGCTAAAAGAAATCCATACTGCACCGATCATTTCATCATGGCTGTGGTATCGCGTCGGCTCAAAGGATGAAGTGCCTGGTCGCACCGGCATTTCGCATTGGGTCGAGCACATGCAATTTAAAGGTACACCGCAATTCCCGGCGAATATTTTGGATAAAGCTGTCTCACGCGAAGGCGGTTCCTGGAATGCCTTCACGTACATGGATTGGACCGCCTACTTTGAAACCATGCCCGCCGATAAAATCGATCTTGCCTTGCGCCTCGAATCGGACCGTATGGCGAATAGTCAATTTGAGGCAAGTGAAGTCGCCTCCGAACGCACCGTTATTATTTCCGAACGCGAAGGCAGCGAGAACGAACCGCTCTTCCAACTTGGTGAAGCCATTCAACACGCAGCGTTTCGCATTCATCCCTACCATCACGAAGTCATCGGTGATATGGCTGACCTCCACACCATGACGCGTGACGATCTGTACGATCACTATCGAAGTTATTATGTCCCGAACAATGCTGTGATGGCAGTTGCTGGAGATTTTGAAACCGATAAGATGCTCGCCCGCATCAAGGAATTATTCGAACCCATCCCTGCTGGAAAAGAACCGTCTCGGCTGGCGCGCAGTGAACCGCCGCAAAATGGGGAGGTGCGTTTATCGGTAGAGGGACCCGGCGCTACAACCTACGCTCAAGTCTGCTACCGTTTCCCAGCCGCTTCTCACCCTGACTTTTTTCCGCTATCCGTGCTCGATAGTTTGCTCGCCGGACCCAGCAACCTGAACATGTTCAGCGGCGGCATCTCCAATAAGACATCCCGCCTCTATCGGGCACTCGTCGACAAACAGTTGGCAGTCAGCATTCACGGTGGCTCGCAAGCGACGATCGATCCATTCCTCTATACGATCTCAATGACGGTCCATCCCAAATGCAAAGCCGAAGAAGCGCTTGCCGCGGTGGAAAAAGAAATCCAGCGCGTGCGTGAAGAGAAGGTCACCAAAGAAGAGATCGCGCGTGCCATCAAACAGGCGCGAGCTTTGTTTGCTTATGGCAGCGAGAATATTTCCAACCAGGGGTTTTGGCTGGGCTACTCGGAAATGTTCGCAAATTACGAATGGTTCTTAACTTATCTGGAGAAACTTTCAAAGGTTACTGTGAAGGATGTTCAACGCGTTGCCAATGAATACTTCAAACCTCAAAGCCGTGTAGTGGGCGTTTACGTACCCACAGAAGGGCAGGCTTAATCATGGCTTCAACCAATCATAAATCAGCCTTACCTGGTCCCAATGATATCTATCGCGAAGTGTTGCCCAATGGCATCACGGTTCTAACACGTTCAAACTTTAATAGCCCGTCCGTTGTCATCAGCGGATATTTTGACGCTGGGGCAATTCTAGATACCGATGAAAAACTCGGCTTGGCAGATTTTGTCACCTCCGCTTTGATGCGTGGGACAAAGCAGCGTACATTCGACAAGATCTACAACGACCTTGAAGCGGTAGGCGCGAGCTTGGGATTCAATTCGGGAGTCCATCGCTCGGGGTTTCATGGTCGCTCACTATCAGAAGACCTGCCCTTGCTCTTGAGCTTGTTATCTGAATCATTAACGCAACCAGCTTTTCCTAAAGTTGAGATCGAAAAGTTGCGTTCACAAATCCTCACCGGGCTTGCCATCCGCGCGCAGGATACTGGTGATATGGCTTCGATGTTATTCGATGAAATTCTCTTCAAAGATCATCCGTATGCGCGCCCTGAAGATGGCCACCCTGAAACCATCAAGCGTATTTCCCGTGATGACCTCGTGAAATTCCAACGCGAGAATTACGGTCCGCGTGGGATGGTGATCGTGATCGTCGGAGCGGTGAAACCAGAAGAAGCCGTCAGACAAGTCAAACGCGCGTTGGGTGGGTGGCAGGTCAAAGGTCAGAAAGAAGCGCCTGCACTGCCTGAAGTCAAGTTGTTAAAGAAGACAGTCAGCAAGAGTCATAAGATCGCAGGTAAGTCACAGTCCGATCTGGTCATTGGCACGAACGGACCCAAACGCAAAGATGCCGAGTTTATGTCCACTTTGATCGGTAATAGCATTTTAGGGCAGTTTGGCATGATGGGGCGGATCGGCGATGTAGTGCGCGAAAAGTCGGGGCTGGCGTATTATGCGGCTTCAAGTTTGAACGCTGGCATTGGACCGGGCTCGTGGGAAGTGAGCGCGGGCGTGAATCCGAAAAATGTAAAGAAGGCTTCGGAGTTGATCATCAGCGAGTTGAAGCGGTTTGTGGATGAGGGCGTGATGGCTGATGAACTCACTGATGTTCAAGCGAACTTTATTGGGCGTTTGCCGCTCTCACTAGAATCGAATGGTGGTGTTGCGAATGCGTTGTTGAATATTGAGCGTCATGATCTGGGCTTGGATTATTATCATCGTTACGAAGGCTTGGTCCGTGAAGTAACGCGTGAGGGTATATTGACTTCAGCGCAGAAGTTTATTGACCCGGATAAATTGGCGATCGCCGTTGCAGGACCGTGATAATAGGTAATGATGAAACTTGCTACCGGTGTTGATCTGATCGAGATCGCTCGCATTGAAGAAGTGATTGCGCGGCACGGCAAGCATTATCTTGAACGAATCTACACGCCTGCTGAATTGGTGCAGTGTGGCAAGCGGGTTGAGTCGTTGGCGGGACGGTTTGCTGCAAAAGAAGCCACCGCAAAAGCACTGGGTTGTGGGATCGGCGATGTGTCATGGTTGGACATAGAAGTTTTAGGTGATGACCAGAATGCGCCCGTGTTGACCTTGCATGGTGAAGCGATCAAGAGGGCAGAGACATTGGGGTTGTCTACCTGGTCAGTGAGTATTAGTCATAGCCAGAGTCATTCAGTGGCTTTGGTGGTGGCGATCGGTTAATAAAAATCAAACCGCGGCTGATGGCGAAGCCGCGGTTTGATTTTGCAAAGGACAGGACTCGACTCTTGTCCGTGATGCCGATTATTTTTTGTCCTCAACGCCGATCCAGATATGACCGGGGAGCACAGGGCGATAGGGGCGGACGGTTATCCCATCTTCTTCCAATTTTGTATCTTTCAGCATATTGGGGTGAACAAGACACAAATCCGGAATGCGACCATATTTTTTGTGATAATACTCTGTCGCTTTTTGTATTTTCATATTTAACGTTGTTTGTGAGTCATCGAACCACAACATTCCAGTGTGCATGTCTACTCCTTTTCTATATTATGCTCGGTATCCAAAAACGAAGCCATTGATTGCCTTCGCGCATCGCAAATTGTGTGCCAATATTGAGAGAATCCAGTTCAGCATTTTCTGCATCCATTTGGCGGGCGAGATGTATATTTTGTATCGGAGCAAAAACGCGGGTGTGAAAAGCTTCCAACCAGGGGATGGCGTTGCCCATGCGGTTTGGGTTGAGTGTAATGATCGGCCATACCCGGCGCGCAGGTCCGCGTAATAAGAGCCAGCGTAAATTTTGTTGTGCATCGAAATTAAGTTTTGCAATGGCTTCCAGATCATCGATCAGCAATATAATAGATTGCTTACTAGATTTGTTTCCATGCGCCCAGGATGCCAGCGACAAAATAAAATCTTCGGATGACTGGTGATAGAGGGGGAAGATGCCCACATTATTTGGGATTTCTTCCAAGCCGCTCCATTCATCGGGATGGCTGGTCAATGCGCCGAATTGCAGTTGCTCTGGCTGATGCATCATCGCTGCTGATAGTGCGATCGTTTGTAGTAATGTCGTCTTGCCTGTTCCAGCATCACCTGCGATCAAGATAGGTCCAGGTACAGGGTCATGTAGATTGAGCAATACAGGCAACCCATCAGAAGCAACCCCAAGGAATAATGCTTCTGATGGCATAGGACCAAGTTCGTTGAGAACATGATAGAGAGAAGGCAAAGTTTGTGCTGGTTGAGGTTTTTGTAGAGATGAAGACTGATAAGATGCTTCGATCTCTGGTTTCAACTCAGCTAATGCTTCCATCATTAGTTCATAGCGATTAGATTCATCCATAAGTCACCTTATATCGGGTGTTACATAATTTTTCAGCAACAATTTTCAATTCAGCCTGTAATTTGTTTTATAAGGTATTGGTGAAATTATCCGATATACAGGTAGCAGAACGTTTGTTCTAAATATAAGTCTTAATAAGTTTTATGTCAAGAGTTCAATTCAGTCCTTGCAATTGATCTGTTATGCTTGACTAGCCTCGTGATTCCTGCTAAACTACCGCCCGTGCTCCCTTTGCGCGGGAGCAATTTAATTGTCTGTTGCTGACTTCCCCTTTAAGTGTGGCTTTGGTATAATCGCTCTGCTTAAAAGGTGTCGAAGATGCCGCAAAAAGGCGGTATGCCGACGTAGCTCAATCGGCAGAGCACCCGCCTTGTAAGCGGGAGGTTACGAGTTCGATTCTCGTCGTCGGCTCTGCAGGTCATACGTTGAACACCGAATCAACGATGATAGTTAACTTAACAATGTAATACCCTCGGGCGGTTACCCAAGTGGCCAAAGGGGACTGACTGTAAATCAGTTGTCATACGACTTCGGAGGTTCGAATCCTTCACCGCCCACTTGTGCCAGATAATCTCTGGCACTGCCAGTCACATGCTGGCAAGAAGCACGTTTAGCCCTCATAGCTCAGTCGGCAGAGCACACCCTTGGTAAGGGTGAGGTCATGGGTTCGAATCTCATTGAGGGCTCAATAGTTGCTAAGAATTTCTTTTCTATCGATGTAAAGGAGAACAGAAAATGGCGAAGACAAAATATGATCGCAGCAAACCGCATCTGAACGTGGGGACGATGGGTCACATCGATCACGGGAAGACGACGTTGACCGCGGCAATCACCAAAGTAGCCGGCTTCTCGGGGCAG
>Ga0137333_1000158_pt1 | contig 17714 bp, 11 predicted proteins | sample EasRivERMLT231_2_FD_102286 | JGI IMG/M metagenome (GOLD analysis project Ga0137333, IMG submission 102286) | Soil microbial communities from meander-bound floodplain in the East River, Colorado, USA - East River MetaG ERMLT231_2 | ecosystem: Environmental > Terrestrial > Soil > Floodplain ... | reverse complement strand
TTGGCATTATTGCTGTCGGGGTTGCCAAAGCGGACGCCGACATCATCTGCCTCACCGGGTACGATGGCGGCACAGGCGCGGCGCGTGCCCATTCATTGCGCTACGTGGGACTCCCCGCCGAAATCGGAGTCGTGGATGCGCATCGCGCTTTGACCGAAGCTGGTCTGCGCGAAAAAGTCGAACTCTGGGCTGATGGCGGAGTCCGCTCCGCGGCAGATGCTGTCAAGTTGATGTGTCTCGGTGCGAACCGCGTCGGGTTCGGGACTCTGCCCATGGTCGCGATCGGTTGTACGATCTGTAGAGATTGTCAGAGCGGCACCTGTCATGTGGGTATCACCACGCAAATTGAAACAGCAGAGGATGCACATACCAAAGGTATCAAGCATTTTATTCCACGCGAGTTCGAGCAGGCGGTCGGTACGCTCATCAATGTCTTCAATGGACTTGGCGAAGCCATGCAAAATATCGTCGCCAAACTTGGTTTTGAAAATGCACAGCAAATTGTGGGGCGGTCTGATTTGCTACAACAAATTTCACATTGCGAGAAGATTGATCTACGTGACATGCTCGTCACTGTGGATGAATACGTCAACTCTAAACCCATTCCCGTTGAGATTCCAGTTCATGAAACGGCGCTGATCGATCGCGGTCCTTTACATCGTCCGCGCAATCATCTGACGACGGTCATTTCTAATCTGGTGATGGAAAGTTTTACGAATTACCGGCAGGATAACGTTCTCTTTGAAGATGATAAAGTGACCCCAGTTGACCGTGCACTGGGCACACACCTCACCGGCGCCCTGACACGTTACCGCAAAAATTGGGATTGGCTGCCCGGTCATGGGGGCGTTGGCGGTCATCGTGAAACCTGGCTCCCGCCGCTCGGTGACGAAAATACGCGCTCCATCCCCACCACGGCACTGCGTTTCTTTAGCAGTTCCGTGCCTGGCAATGGACTCGGCGCGTATAACGCTGAGCCCGTGCGCATTGTTGTGGAAGGTGGCGCACAGGATGGCGTGGCAAAAGGTATCTCCGGTGGGCGCGTTGTCATTCTGAAAGGCTACAACCACGATGGCTTGTTAATCGATGGCTCAGTCGGCAAGAGTCTCGCATACGGCGGCACGAATGGAACGGTCATCGTGCAAGGCAACGCCGACTCACGCGCCTGCATCCGCCTCTCGGGTGCGGATGTCATCATCGGTGGTGAGATTCACAAACCGCTGAATGATAGTCTCGGCTTCCTCGGTGTCCGTTCCAATGTGAAGGGCTTCCTGTGCGAGTATATGACCGCTGGTCGTGTGCTGGTGCTTGGCGATCCGGGCCCATGGATGTGTGCGGGTATGACCGGCGGCGTATTATATCTCCGCTTACAGCCACATCTCAACTTCGACGAAGCAGCGATCAAGCGTCGGCTGGCGAAGGGCGCGAAGGTCGTTATCCAGGAAGTAGGAGAGAACGATCTGAAAAACATGCGCGAGTTGTTGACCGTCTATGCGGAAGAATTGAAACAAAACCATCAGGCGGATGAAGCACAGAAGGCGCTTGGGTTGTTAATCGATTGGAAGAATACATTTGTCCGCGTGGTGCCGTTGGGTCAGCAGGAAGATCAAAGGTTTGCAACTGAATAAGCCAAAAGGAGTTCGCTTAAACGAGTGAACTCCTTTTTATTTACAACGCTTTCGCAAAACTGCTCCATTTGGGTAATAAAAAATATTACTTACAGGACACAAGGCCCATTTGTCTGCACAAAATACTCCATTAGGGTAATAGGCATACAGTCTCTATTCCGTACAATGAAGACCATATAAATATTCAAACGAATATTTGGAATCGAGACAACCATGTTTTTCACATTATTCATCTTCGTGCTGGCATACATCGTAATCGCAAGTGAAAAATTTCCACGTCATTGGGTAGCACTCATTGGCGGAGGGTTACTCATCGTCTTTGGAATCCTGAGTCCCTACGAAGCGTTCTCCTACATCAACTGGGAAACTCTGGGATTGCTCGCAGGCATGTTCCTGCTCGTTTCCATTTTACAGGAAGCTGGTTTTTTCAAATGGCTTGCCATGCAGGCGCTCAAAAAAGTTAATTATCATCCTGTCGCCCTGTTCGTGATCCTGATCGTTTTTGCGGCAGTGATGGCAATGTTCATGGATAGCATTACGGTCATGTTGTTTCTCTCCGCGCTCACATTACAACTCTGCGGCTTATTGAAATTGGATCCTGTTCCATTGGTGATCGCAGAAGTCTGCGCAGCGAACACTGGCGGTGCCGCAACTTTGGTAGGAGATCCACCCAATGTGATCCTTGGAACTACATTGGGATTTAACTTCGCAGATTTCGCGACACATACAGGCCCAGTCTCTGCCATTGCGTCATTGCTTTTGCTTGGCATGTTTTACCTGACCAACCGCAAAGCCTTGATGAACGCCCACAGTCTGTTGACGAGCGGGACCATTAGCGACATCGAAGCACTTCACACCGAACCACTGGACCCGCAGCTGACCAACATCGGGCTGATCGGCTTTCTAGGGGCCGTGATCCTGCTCGTCATCCATCACCCGCTGGGCGAAGTCACTGGCATTCACATCAACGCGGCGATGGCAGCGCTGATCCCTGCCAGCCTGGCATTGCTGGCCATGCGTAATGATGACCGCAAAAAGACAGTTCTCAAGGTGGATGGGGAAAGCATTTTGTTTTTTGCAGGTTTATTCGTATTGATCGGCGGCTTGGAAAAAATAGACCTCTTCAAATCCCTAGCTTCAGGCCTGGCAAATTTAACATCGTCACAAAGCGGATTGGTGATGGCGCTGCACTGGATCCCCGGTCTCGCCAGCGGCATCGTGGACAATGTCCCATTGGCGCTTGCCATGAGCTATGTACTCAAAGACCTAGCAGAAATTCCCGGCATGCCCGCATTGAGTCTAATGGTATGGTCATTGGCTTTGGGGATTGATATAGGCGGTAACCTCACTCCGATTGGCGCCTCCGCCAATGTGGTTGCCTACTCCTTCATGGAACGCAATCACGGTTCGATCGGCTGGAAGCGCTGGTTGATCGTAGCGGTTCCACCGACCATTCTCATTATGATCGTTGCCTCACTGATGGTGATGTTGAAAGGTCAGATCGGCTGGCATTGATTCAGCACAGGAAAGGTTTATATGTCGATCCTCTTAATAATCAGTTATCTCATGATTGCCTTGTTGTTGATGAACATGCTGGCAAAGGCGCGTCCAAAAATTAAGGACGCCATGCCCGGAAAGAAATTAAAGACTCTGCCCATGAGTTTCATCTCGCGTTTCCAGTTGCAACGCTCGAGTTTGCTGGCTCTGCTGACTGGAGTTGTGTTTGGCACAGCCACTGGCTGGCTCCCGGTTTCAACAGCCGGGATCGTTGGAGCAATGGCAATCATTACCATGCTCCTGCCCATGCAGTACACCTTCACAACCCAGGGTGTGGCGCTTGGCGATGGAATATTTTATCCGTGGCATGATTTTTCCGGTTTTATCGCGAAGGAGAAAAGCCTGGAACTTACCCACCCATCTTTTTTTGGAAGGCTCACGTTGTTTGTCAAACCCGCCGATATGACCAACGTGCTGCAATATGTTGAACGATATGTGAGAAAGAACAGAGTAGTAAATTCAATTTCTGCAAAGGAGAATGAGAAATGAAAAGTATGAATAAAACAAAAAAATGGCGGATCGTACTCCCATTCGTGATCGTCGCATTGATGATGGTGCTGGCTACGCCCGTATTCGCACAAGATGGCGGACCAGGCGCAGAAATTAGTGACATCAACTTAAGCATCAATATTATGTGGATGATCGTCAGCGGGTTCCTGGTGTTCTTTATGCAGGCTGGCTTCGCCCTGGTTGAGACAGGCTTTACCCGCAACAAGAACGTTGCCCATACGATGTTGATGAACATGATGGTGTTTTGTATCGGCGCGATTGGTTATTGGCTCACGGGTTTCGCTTTCCAGTTCGGTGCAGTCAACGCCGCCTATCCGGAAGTGGCGCGCGTCGGAGTGATCGCTGGCGAATGGGCTCACTCCCCAATCACCCTTGGTGATTGGGCTGGTCAGTTGGCAACACCGTTATTACGCTTTGGTCAGTTCGGTGTCCTCGGCGGAAGCGGCTTCCTGCTCGCTGGCTTGGGCACGAATGTGGGCATCCTCGCTTTCTTCCTGTTCCAGATGGTGTTCATGGATACAGCCGCAACCATCCCCACCGGTTCGATGGCAGAACGCATCAAGTTTATTGGCTTTGTGCTCATGAGTCTTTGGGTTAGTATGTTCATTTACCCACTCGTGGCAGGCTGGATTTGGGGCGGCGGCTGGATCCAGAATCTTGGACGTTCACTGGGTCTCGGTAACGGCGCAGTTGACTTTGCAGGTTCCGGTCCTGTCCATATGATCGGTGGTGCAATCGCTTTGGCTGGCGCACTTGTGATTGGTCCTCGTATTGGCAAGTTCAATAAAGATGGTTCAGCCAATACAATTCCGGGACACAGTATTTCACTCGGCATTCTTGGGACGATCATCCTGTTCTTCGGCTGGTTTGGATTCAACCCCGGCTCCTCCCTCGGATTTTTGGGTGGCTTCCGTAACCTGGCTGTCATCGCAGCTGTGAATACGCTTCTGGCCGGCGCGGCAGGTGGATGTTCAGCCATGACCTACATGTGGCTGTGGGGTCCAACAAAGAAACCAGATCCCGGTATGTCGGTCAACGGCGTTCTGGCTGGTCTGGTTGCCATCACCGCTCCATGTGCATTCGTGGATGGCTGGGCGGCTGTAGTGATCGGTCTAGTCGGCGGCGTATTGGTTTGCCTGGCTTCTGTCTGGCTTGAAAAGTGGAAGATCGATGATCCAGTTGGTGCGGTTCCCGTGCACTTCTTCAACGGTCTGTGGGGCGTGTTGGCAGTCGGAATTTTCGCCAATGGCAACCCCGATACAGCCGCATGGAATGGCGTTGAGACCGCTGTGACAGGTTTGCTGTATGGTGGCAACACACAGATTCTCGCCCAGGCGATTGAGGTCACCAGCATTGTTGTCTTTGCTTTTGGACTCTCGTATGTATTCTTCAAAGTCCTGGCTGCGTTCAAACTTCTGCGTGTCTCGCGTGAAGTTGAATTAGAAGGTTTGGATATGCCAGAAATGGGCACGCTCGGTTACCCCGTCGATTGGGAACCTTCCAATCTTGAGGATGAAGGACCAGTATCTGTTCCGGGTACGGCTGTAAAGAAAGCGTTTGGAACTGCTGACTAAAATCGTGTAAGATTTGTAGATCGATTTTCAAAATCTGGACGGTTGAGGAACTCTCAACCGTCCAGTAATTTAATGCCGCCTCTTTTCAACAAACGGGCATTGATCTCCTGCACGTCAGCGACGTAACGCGTCAGGTCATTGCGCAGATGTTCCGCGTCTGATTCGTAGCGCAGGCGGCGGGCAAGGAAGACAAATTCATCACTGCCAAAGGGCGGCATGGTCACATCTTTTGAGTTGCCGCGCACCACACGTAATGAATCGATCAGCCAGCGCAGGAAAGTATGAGCTTTACGCAGACGGGTGAAATCATCGTCTGAAAGAATTCCAGCAGTATGCAAAGCTGACATCGCAGCGCGCAGATTGGTCAAACGGAGGGATGCATTCTGCGCACCATGCGAGATCTGCAAGCCCTGGATCAAATACTCAATATCCACCAACCCGCCGGGACTGAACTTGGCATTGAAAGTTCCGCCTGTCACCAAATGGCGTACCTGCCGTTCACGCATGGCACGCATCGCGATCACGTCAAAGGGACCGCTCTCGTATGCATAGCTGTCACGCAATCGGCACAACTCATTGTTGAGTCCAATGTCACCCGTGATGGGACGCAGTTTGATAAGCGCTTGTCGCTCATAAGCCCATGCCGCTCCCTCGGGCGCATAATAATTTTTGAACGAATCAAAAGAAACCGCCATGCTGCCCGCTTTGCCATAGGGACGCAGTTGCAAGTCTATCTGGAAGATACCTTCCTGACGCGTTTGCCAGGAACTGACAATGGATCGCACTAACTGTTCAAAATATTCCGCAGTGCTTACAGGTTTGGTTCCATTTGTTTGCCCATCACCCGCGTAGACGAACATCAACTCGATATCGGAGGCAAAGCCCAGTTCACGTCCACCGCATTTGCCTAAGGCGAGAAGCGACAACCCGCAAGGTTCTCCGTTCTCCAAAAGCGGATCGCCATATGTGGCGCGTAATTCTGATTCACAATGCGCAAGAGTGGCGCATAAGGTGACTTCGGCAAGGTCAGTTAATTCAACAGAGAAATCATCAAACTCTTTGGTCAGCCCAAGGATGTGGCGCATGTCCACACGGAACAGTTCACGGTCTTTGAAAGCGTTCAGAGTGGCGCGCCAATTATCATATTGAATTTCGCCCACTTGATGATTTTCCAAGGCTTGTGTCAGTTCACCTTCCAATTGCGGTTTAGGTTTGGAGGTGGCAAGCGCATCCATATCTTTCACAACCGGGAAGAGATTGGCATATTGCATGCGTAGGAAATCTTCCCACAAGAAATCGCTGACACCGAGCAGACGTGCCAGAGCATTCAACACATCTGGTTTTTCGATGGAGGCAATTTCATCGAACCAGTTGGGACGTTGAAAGAGTTGGGCGAGAAATTCGCGGAAGTGTAACAACGCCGTAGACGGATTCGGTGAATGCGGCAGGAGATGCGTAAAGTGTTTAATCAACAAGACCGCGGCACGCAATTCACGCTGTTTTTCAGGCGAGGTGATCTTGTGATTGTTCTCATCCGTGACGTGGAGAATATCCTGCGCACGCGAGCCGATGGATTGCACGATGGTGCGAGCGATATAAGTGTGCGTCAGAGCCAGTGCGTTGGTAAATTCATACAGGAAGCCGATAGTGTCAGGGGTGTCAATGCGCAGGATGGTGTAACGGTCATCGACTTCATTATCAATTTCAATTTCAATCGGAAGAAGCGGACTTGTTTTCCCCGGCACGCTTTTGAACATCTGCCCCACACGGACGGCGAGTTCGCCACGCGCTTCACGTCGTTGACCAGTGCGCATCATACGTAGAAGATGATGAAGGTCTTCCGTATAAGTTTGCCAGATCGAGTTATCGGGTGGCGCGGACAAAATGGATTTGACCGTGAACACGTCCACGATTTTGCGGCGGGTATCTGATTCAGGCGCAGATAAAGGTCTGCGGCGGCGAGGCAGGCTTGGGTCATGGTTGAAGCGGTTGAACTTCGGACGGGATTCGGTTTGAGTGTCAGATAAGGGTTCGTAGGTGAAAGCGTTGCCGTCGAGGATATTAAATCCAAAAACAAAAAAGAGACCGCAGATGATGGAAAGCTCGCCGGGATAATCGTAGCCGACAACAGTGACACGCCAGGTGTCTTTGCTGAGCGGTCGCGCATCAACGATGGCAGGCGTTTGTTCGTTGACGCCGCGCGCGAGATCGGCGTGTTGCTGAATCTCGTTGCTTGAAAACGAATCGACATAATCAGCGCCGAGGCGCGCGATGTGTTGGATGACTTGCGGCTGCGGTTCGTTGGCGGGTTCGTTGCCCACGCGGCGCAGATAAATAACGCGGATGGCTTTGCGATGTTCGTCGTACCGATGAATGAGCGCATCGGTATTTTTAAATCCGAGACGCCCAGCCAGCAACGCGAGCGCAACCGGATCGGATGGCATGGTGTAGGTTTGTTGATAATGCATCACTTGAATGTAATGCTCGATGGTGCGCATCAAAGTGTAACCATCGGTGAGGATGCGCGTTTCTTCGTTGGTGAGGAGATGATGATGCGCAAGCCGCAGCAGGATTTGCAGCGTGGCACGCCCGCGCAGATCGGGATATTGATTGCCATGCGCAAGTTGCAAATATTGAACAACAAACTCCACATCGCGGATGGAGCCTTCGCCGAGTTTTACTTCGCCCCAATCCCGTCCCTTTTGTTGGAGCACCTGTTCGGTGCGCTGCTTCATGGCAAAGACACTCGCACGCACATCTTCGGGCGCGTTCCCAAAAATATATGGCTCAGCTTGCGTAAGGATTTTTTCGCCGAGGGCGATATCCCCCGCGACGGGACGCGCTTTGAGCAGGGCTTGTTTTTCCCACAGGCGCGCATGTTGTTGAATATACTGAAGATAACCTGCGTGCGTGGTGACGAGGAAACCGTCCCTGCCCCACGGACGAAGACGCATATCGACACGATAGAGAAAACCTTCAGGCGTGACACCGCCGATGTTGTCGATCAGGCGTTCGCCGAGTTTGAGTTTGTCGATGGGGTCGTGTGCGGCGACAAACAACAAATCGATATCAGAGCTGTAGTTGAGTTCTTCCGCGCCGTGCTTGCCCATCGCGATGACGACAAAATCGTTTGCACTGATTCCGCTTTGGAGGCTGGCGAGATCAAGACAAGCGCGGACGAGCCCGTCGGCGAGATGGGAGAGCTGACGCGTGACAGTTTTTAGATCATATAAGGCAAGCAGGTCGCTGGCTCCAATGCGGAGAATTTCTCCGCGTTGATAACGGCGCAATACGTTGAGCTTTTCATCGTCAGCGGCTTCGCGAATCACTTGCGCGGCTTCGGTATGGATTTGTTCAGCATTCTTGCGCTGGGTCAGTGATTTGCGGTGAACCAGCAAATGGACGTTTTTGGGGTTGCGTAAAAGGATCTCGGTGAGGAATTGACTGCCTGAAAAGATCGTGACTAGACTTTCGAGAACGCGTGGGTTTTTGGTGAAGTCGTGCAGAAGCGTCTCGTCCCGGCTTTCGAGGAGACGTTCGAGGTAAACGAGCGAGCGTTCCGGGTCCGCGGCGGAGGTGAGCGCAGTTTGGATGTGAGGTTCGATGATGTCAAATGAAGACCCAAAGTACTTCGCGATGGCATCGAAATTATTGGTCATGGTACGGATTATACCGTTGGGTAGTTAACGGATGTTGTCAACGGATAAAACGGATGCACAGATGATTGTAAGCGGACTGCTTCGCATCACGGATTCACAATTGAAACGAATGAACGGTATCGTTGTATAATAAAAGGGACAATACACCATGCAGACATTCCCGTGCCCCTACCTGAAAGGCGAAGTTGAATTAACGGATGAGCGAGAGGTACATATTGCCAATACCCATCCGGATTTGTTGCCAGAATATCTTCCGCAAGTGACGCAAACACTGGCAGACCCCGATCAGGTACGGCGGAGCATCCGTATGGGTGCGGCTCGAATCTTTTATCGTTGGTTTGACGATGTTCGTCAAGGGAAGTACGTAGTGGTGGTCGTGGTAAGCGAAGCCACGCCTGCCGAGCGGAACTGGATCATCACCGCCTATGTCACCCGCCGTTTGATTGATGGAGAAATAGAATGGCAGAAAAATTAACCTTCCAATATGACCGTGAAGCAGACATCTTGTATATCAACACCGTCACGCCTTATGCCGAACAGGAATCGGAGGAGATGGCTGACGAGATCATTGCGCGTCTAAACCCGAAAACAGGCAAGGTGGAGAACTTTGAAATATTGTTCTTTACTAGCCGCCTGCTGAGAAAAGAATTGTTTTCCCTGCCAGTCATTGCCGACCTGACAACAGCGTAAAACGATATTCAACGGATGGACGACTCTATATTCGTTTATTCGTGCAAATTCGTGGATGGTTGTCGAATCATAGACCTCCGAGTTCTTGATGAACTCGGAGGTCTTGGTTAGAGGGGGGCATACCTCACCCAAGCCAGCGCCAGTTGCCCGAAGGCGTTAATCGCCCGTTTGGATTGAACTCTGCAATTTAAAATAATGCTATACTTCAGTTCAATCAAAAAGTTGGGATGTTATTGTTTATGAAGAAAGAGCTTTACAAGACAAAACTAGGAAAAATGATAGTAGGCGATTCAATTGAATTGTATTCTTCGTATTTAAGGCAATACTACAAAAATAAAGTTGATTTAATTATTACGTCTCCTCCATTTCCCTTAAACACCAAAAAAATGTATGGGAATCTGACGGGTGAAACTTATCTAAAATGGTTTACAGATTTAGCTCCAATATTTTCTGATTTACTAACAGATGATGGGTCACTAGTAATCGAAATTGGAAATGCTTGGGAACCCAAAAGACCAATTCAATCGCTGCTTCATCTGAAAAGTTTGTTGTCGTTAGTCGAAAATCAAGCTGCAGGATTAAGACTAATCCAAGAATTTATCGCTTATAACCCAGCCAAATTGCCATCCCCAGCTCAGTGGGTAACAATTAATCGAATTAGAACAGTAGACAGTTATACCCATGTTTGGTGGCTAGCAAAATCAGATTTCCCCAAAGCAGATAACACAAAGACACTAAGACCTTACAGCAAAAGCATGAAACGCTTGCTAAAAGAAAAACAATACAACGCGGGGAAACGACCATCCGAACACAATATTAGCTCCAAGGGATTTACTAAAGACAATGGCGGCAGTATTGCCCATAATTTTTTTGAGCTAGAGTCTTTGGATGAAGATAGAGAAGTTCGTCTTCCTCACAATGTATTAAGTTTTGCCAACACAAGCTCCAACGATCACTTTCTTCGCACCTGCCGAAAAAGAAAGATAACCCCACACCCCGCACGAATGAATGGGGGGCTTGTAAATTTCTTTATAGAATTTCTTACGGAAGAAAACGATTTGATCTTTGACCCATTCGCAGGGAGCAATACAACGGGTTATTGTGCTGAAAGACTAAATCGTAGATGGCTTTCAATAGAAGCCAACAAAAAGTATGCAAAGAGCTCGTTGATTCGTTTTGAAAGTCCATCAAAAATATCCACTCCTAAACGAAAGAAAGCGTGAGGGTTAACCGATGTTGAGACAATCAATTCAAGATATTGCCAGCGTAGATATTTTCAAAGAAGGGCGTGATGAAAATCTCTTTATAGGTCGCCCATTTTATCTAGGGTATGAAAGAGCCAACATTTTAGTTTCTGACGCCTGGAAGCATAGAGCAAAAGGAATTCCTCAAGGGGCTTTCCTGCTTGCATTCTATGATGGGGAAAAAGGAGTAAAAGAGGCTTTATTGCTAAGAGCTTTAATGCCGACAAAACTGCCTACAGATAATGACATAGTTAGCTCAATGATCGAATATTACAAAGAAGGAACTGATATAAGCGGGCGGGCTGGGAATGGCGACACCAGCAAGTTAGATGATTTCACACGATACGAATTTAGCTTTTCTGGGCTTGAATGTCGAATCCTTGGTTCTTTTTATCTTGCGAAAAGAACAGATGGAAAAGAGGTAGTGGAGTTTGGGGCAGATATAGAGAACTTCTACTCAGCTAACAACTACAGTGTTTACAAAGCAACAGACAAAGTTTTGAAGAGGATTGTTAATCAACGAGAAGACGAAGTCGTTGCAGGAAATGAGAACGAGTTCCGCATTGGAGCAGTTAGGTACAGTTCAAGTCGTCGTTTTCAATTAGAAGATCAAGTTGTGGAAGTTTATATTAGCCCAAAAGATTTTATTGGAAAACGAACCGCCTTGTTTGGCATGACTCGAACAGGGAAATCTAACACGGTTAAGAAAATTATAGAAGCCACTGTAGAAATTTCAAAAAAAGCGCCGCAAAAACACCTTCCAGATAAAGCTCCCGAGGATATTTCTCCCTTCACATCTGAAGGGGCTCCCACATATCCAGTAGGGCAAATAATTTTTGATGTTAATGGTGAATACGCTAATCCAAATTTGCAAGATAAAGGCACTGCTATTTATGAACTTTATATAAATGATGTAACTCGATACAGCGTCTTAGAAAAGCCGAATTTCAAAGTAATGAAGGTGAATTTTTACAGAGAGCTTGAAGCAGGCTTTGAGCTCATAAGAAGTTATTTGGATAACAAAAGAATAAATGTTGATTATGTTGATAATTTTGCTGCGGTAGATTTACCTCAGTCAGATGATACAGATGGCGACTTTTCTACAAGGACTCGAAATGAAAGAATAACAGCTGCTTACTTATGCTGTTTATATAAAGCAGGTTTTCCACCCCCTGCTGGATTTAATTTGAAATTTACAGGGAATAAAGAAATAGACTCAAAAATCGGGAATGGTGAAATCAATCCATCCAAAGGGATTGGTTTAGTGCATGCAACCAGTTGGTTTGAATGGGTTTGGAAGAACTATGATGAAAGTTCTTTTTTCAAAGATTATGAAAAGAAAAATGGTTATGAATGGGCAGATGACGATCTCAAGGCTTTAATGATATTCCTTAGTGGCTATAAAAAGCCAGGAGAAAAAAGTTCAGTTAGTGGATATAAGAAAATAAGAATTAGGGAATTACATGATTTACATACTAACGTCTCTGAAAAGTCCTTTTCAGACGAAATTCCTGAACTATTAAGAAAAGGGAAAATTGTCATTGTAGATTTATCTCAGGGATCAGAGACCGTTCAAACTATTTACTCTGAAAGAATATGCAGATCTATTTTTAGTGAATCAATGGGAAGATTTGTGAAGAACTCGCCAAATAATTTTATTCAATTTTATTTTGAAGAGGCACACAATCTTTTCCCCAAAAAAGAAGATAAAGACCTTAGCGGGATTTACAATCGCCTAGCCAAAGAAGGCGCCAAGCTCCAGCTAGGTATGATTTACGCGACACAAGAAGTTAGCTCTATCAGCTCAAATATCTTGAAGAATACTCAAAACTGGTTCATTGCTCACCTAAACAATGAAGATGAGTTGAAGGAACTTAGAAAATATTACGATTTTTCAGACTTCGCAGAATCGTTACTCAAATTCAGTGCAGGAAACGACAAGGGTTTTATTCGCATGAAAACATACACAAATCCATTTGTTGTTCCTGTTCAGGTCGATCGTTTCTTGGCGAATAGGGAATAAGCTCATGGCAATCCGAACTAGAAGCCCAAAACCAAATGAATGGGCAGCCAAAACAAATCATACCCATATCATTCAGGATGATTTCGTAAAGAAGTTTCTCAGTGCTTGCGATTTACCTCCAGACAATATTGACGCTGACACTTTTTCCGAAATCACATATATGCTAGATAGTAATGTCAAAAATCCAATTAAACACCTGCTGGCAGTTGATGGAGGGTACACTATCGCAGAAGTGAAAAAGCAATTCCCGTCATCACAAATCGCCTTTTTTCAATTTGGCGCTGTGCTTTTTCAAGTAAAAGACTTGGAAGAACTGTCGGAAAAACCTTTCATCTTCCCTGAAGATATGAACAAGTTGCATAATCTTCAAAGATTCAAATTAGCTCTTCCTATCAAAAATATTAAGTCAAAATCCCAAAGCTCGTTGAAAAACTCTATCAGAAAAGTAATTTATGATTTTTTCATGGAGAAACGAGATGGCGAATCATTTATGGAAACACTAGATTGGCTTATTTTTGAGGCATACGGCGACACGCCAATAGATGAATACATTCTAGGCAGCGATCCTAATGGAGATAGCGGCAAAGTCAGCCTTTCAAGAAGCGCAATGAAACGTGATTTCACCTTTGAAATATCAGGTGAAACAATCTATCTAACTGATGTATTTCGTCTATATGAAGTTGTAGATGAAGAGCAGGGCGCGGCTGGTATCTTGGGGTACGTAACCAGACTAATAGAACAGCTTATTCTTGTTCATTTCATTAAATCAATCTATCAACTCCAACCTAGTTTGTTGAACGAATTTCTGTTTATTGCAGACGGTCCCCTAAGTTTTTCTGGGCAGACTGCAAACATGCACAAACCTATGAGGAGTTTAGCTAATTATTTGCAAACCAAGAGGAATTTGTTTTTAGTAGGAATTGAAAAAAGTGGAGCATTTGTAGACCATGCACAACAAATCTGTCTTGCTAACGCAGATAAGACTTTTCTAAAAAAGGGTGATTTTATTTTGCTAAGCAACGAATATATTTACAAATACATTGTTCCAGGCAATTCCGAGACTATGCATTACGGATCAACTGCCTATTATGGCGGGAAGGTAATTTTCCATTCAGAAGATGGGCAGATTTTGGTTTTAACTGTACCTGTGCCTAACGGAGATGTGGTTTTGAATCCAGAACTTTCTAAATATAAAAATATAAATGAAATCATTTTTAATATGCAAAAACTTCGATGTGCTATGTATGATGACGCAGTTATTCCGGTTGCTTTAGCCAATAAACTAGTGTCATTAGCAAATCACCCTAGCAAAGTCTTACTTGAAAAATTTGCCAAGGCTCAAATGAATATTAGAAACTAAAACACCTTACAAATTTAATGCAAATCGGGCTAACAGACTGTCTCCGTGGTTCAAGTCTTAATGGGAAAAATATGCTCCATTTGGGTAATAGACGGGTATCCCCTCACCCTACTACAATGACCCGCGACATTATCCGAAGACCTATAAATCAAGATTAAGGAGTTGAAAATGGCAAAAACTGTTGCTGATGTTCTCGAAATGGGTAAGGACGTAAAAATGGTGGACGTGCGCTTCATCGACATGCCGGGTACATGGCAGCACTTCACGATCCCGGCACACCGCCTGACCGAAGACCTCTTCAAGGAAGGTCTGCCGTTCGATGGTTCCTCCATCCGCGGCTTTCAGGAGATCCACGAATCGGATATGCTGCTCATGCCTGACGCCGAATCAGCCTTCATTGACCCGGTTGCAAATATCCCCACACTGGTTCTGATCTGTGATGTGCATGACCCGATCACCCTCGCATCTTACGAACGCGATCCGCGTTATGTTGCCCACAAAGCGGAAGCCTATCTAAAGCAGACCGGCATCGCCGATACTGTTTACATTGGTCCTGAAGCCGAATTCTTCATCTTCGATAACGTACGCTATTCAAGCGGCACGAACGAATCCTACTATCACATTGACAGTGAAGAAGGCTGGTGGAATAGTGGACGCGGCGATCGCCAGAATTTTGGCGGGCAGATTTCGCCCAAACGCGGTTACTTCCCCGTTCCGCCTACCGATACTTTGCAGGATGTCCGCAGTGAGATCGTGATGGCGCTCGAAGAAGCGGGCGTTCCCATGGAAGTCCATCACCATGAAGTGGCGACCGCCGGTCAATCTGAATTGGGTATCCGCTTCAATACACTCACCCGCATGGCAGATCAGCTTTTGATCTACAAGTACATTGCCAAGAACGTTGCCCGCAAGAACGGCAAGACTGTCACCTTCATGCCCAAGCCGATGTTTGGGGATAATGGCTCAGGTATGCACTGTTCATCCTCCCTGTGGAAGGGCGACATAAACGTGTTCTATGATGCCGCTGGTTATGCTGGCTTATCACAGACCGCAAAATACTATATCGGCGGTATCCTCAAACATGCCCCCGCCTTGCTCGCGTTGACATCGCCGACCACCAACTCGTACCGCCGCCTCGTGCCGGGTTACGAAGCGCCTGTCAATCTCGCTTACTCACAGCGCAACCGCTCAGCCATCTGCCGCATCCCGGTGACCAAGAGCACCAAATCCAAACGCGTAGAATTCCGCGCGCCGGATGCCTCCAGCAATCCCTATCTGTGCTTCTCCGCGATCTTGATGGCGGGTCTCGATGGTATCTTGAACCGCATTGATCCCGGTGACCCTGCCGACAAGGATCTTTACGAACTCCCCGCAGAAGAAGCCAAGCTCATCAAGCAGGTGCCTTCTTCTCTCGGCGCCGTACTCGAAGCGCTCGAAGCCGATCACGACTTCCTGCTCAAGGGCGATGTGTTCACAACCGACTTCCTTGAATCCTATATCAGCTACAAGCGCCAGGTTGAACTCGATCCCATGCGCCTGCGCCCGACACCGTACGAATTCACTTTGTATTTCGATTGCTAGTCTTATGTCATTCTGAGCGACCGTAGGGAGCGACACTTGCACCGCACGCAAGTGCAGGTGAGAATCTCTCCTCCCATTTGAATTCTTCCCGGCAAATCAGAGATTCCTCGTCGCCGCTAAAGCGGCTCCTCAGAATGACATCACAATAAGAAAAACAATACAGACCGAGGAATTCCTCGGTCTGTATTCTAAAGAAATTATGTCACTCTTTATTTCATCCTTTATTCTCGCCATCGCCTTCTGCGCCCCGCCCGGCGTTGTCACCGCAGAAACTGTCCGTCGCGGTGCCGCGCGTGGCTTCATCCCCGCGTTGTTCGTGCAATTCGGTTCGCTGGTTGGTGATACTACCTGGGCGATCATCGCGCTGACGGGACTCGCCTTTCTCATACAAAACAATATTGCCAAGATCATTCTTAGTCTGATTGGTATGCTGTTGATGTTAAAACTCGCGTGGGATGCCATCAAGGACGCACGCCAAGGCAAGGAATTGGATACATCATCCCCGTCCAACTCTACACGCGGAGATTTTTCCACCGGTGCCTTCCTTTCCTTGGGCAACCCGATGAACATCGTCTTCTGGACTGGACTCGGGACGACCGTCTTCGCTTCGCTCTCCGGGGAACCTGCTCCCATCCATTTTGCCATTTTCTTCGCTGGATTTTTATCCGGCGCCGTGCTCTGCTGTTTTGTCCTGGCAGGTCTCGTCGCCTGGGGACGTAAATTCGTCACAGCAACTTTTTTCCGCTGGGTCAATTTGACCTGTGGAATCGCGCTGGGCTACTTTGCCCTGCAACTCGGCTGGAAATTGATCCAAAACCTGTCATGAACAAAACTTGCATGGATGACCAACCGATGGGAAAATCGTTATCAACTCTTGAACAAGCGCTGCTTGATATGAAGACGAACTCCTTCCCCACCCCTGATGAAACCGACCCGCGTTTGCTGGAGGCTCTGGCGATCCTGAACCAGATCAGCAACGCGATCAATCATATTGGCTCGGATGCTGCCAGCCAAAATGACTTGAGTCTACAACTGATCGTGGAGAGCGCGATCCGTGTGGTACCCGGTTCATCAGCGGTCATCTACACGTACGATCAAACCACGGGCAAATTCGAAAAAGAATCACGCGTCTCTGCTGAACCAGAGGGACGCAAACAGCCCGAGGGCATCGACAAACCAGACGATGCGCCGCGTTCCGGTGGTATTGGGATGCGCACGATCCAACGCCGCAGCAAATCCCTGTCCTATGAAGAACCCGACCTGGATGTTCATCCATATCATGCCGCCCTGGGCGTCAAGGCAGTTGCCTGTTTCCCATTGATCGTTGCGGAACAAGTGGTGGGCATTCTTTATATCTATTTGCATGAAGAACGGCAATTCACGCATCTCGAACAACTTATGCTCGATAATTTTGTGAATCAAGCCGCGATGGCGATCTATCATTCGCGCCGTCTCGCCACGATCAAACGCGACCTGACCCGTAAAGATGAAGAATTAAATCAGCTGCGCCGCGTGGGACTCTTGATCTCATCGCGGGTACGGTTGGAAGAGACGTTGGATTCCATTTTGCAATTGGCGCTCGAGATCACCAACGCGCAATATGGCATCTTCCGCCTGCTCGATAAGAACGGCGAATTTCTCGTCACGCGCGCGGTCAGCGGCATCCAATTTGAAAAACCGTTGACTGAAAAATTACCACTGACCGGGAACAGCATCATGGCGCACGTGGCGCGCACACGCGAACCCCTGCTCATCTCAGACCTGCTGCAAGATCCTTGGTCGAATATTTATTATCCGCTGGATTCAAAATTGGAAATGCGCTCTGAGTTGGCGGTACCGTTGATTAACGCCAGCGGACGTTTGGAAGGCGTGTTGAATCTCGAAAGCC
>Ga0137333_1000157_pt1 | contig 17734 bp, 13 predicted proteins | sample EasRivERMLT231_2_FD_102286 | JGI IMG/M metagenome (GOLD analysis project Ga0137333, IMG submission 102286) | Soil microbial communities from meander-bound floodplain in the East River, Colorado, USA - East River MetaG ERMLT231_2 | ecosystem: Environmental > Terrestrial > Soil > Floodplain ... | reverse complement strand
TTGCGGTCTGGGGTTCGTGATGGAGTTCCGACCCTTCCCGCGTGTTCTCCGGGCTTCAGACAGGTTCTAGCTTGGCTTCCCCTGCCTGCCGGATCAGCCTCAGCAGTATTGAGGCATACTGCTTACCTTACTGTCTCCCTCCTTTCCTTTCGGGTATTGTTTGATAGCGCCTCGTGGCGCACCAGTGGCAGGGTCGAGTACCTTCACGCTTGAATCAGCCAGTCCCCATGCAAGGTTGAAGCGCGTCTTGAGCAAATGGTCAACCGAATTGACGATGAACTGCACAACTGGCTCAGGCGTGTAATACACGCCGCGGCTCTCGCGTAGTTTTGGGTCGTAGGCAGCCAGAAATGTTTCATAGAAATGCACAACAGGGTCTTCGGTGCGCGTCCGCTTGCCAAACTCTGCAAGGATTCTTTGGAAGTCGGCGCGGTTGAGCAAAGAGATAATATCCAGCAGATACGGGCGGATGATCTCGATTTCGTCCAGTTCTTCACTAACATCTGAAAACAAACGGCGCAGGAACTTATTGCCAAACAAATATTGATATGCGCTTGCCAGTGTGAAGTTCGCATTTTCGGGTGCGCTCAGTTTAGCAGCAAACAGACCATAGATCATTGTTTGGGAATATAAGTCTGCAAACTCTTCCTCTTTCAACGCGGGCAGAAGTAGATCTCTGAAGGCATTGAATCGCTTTTCAAAGGCTTTCTGCAAGGAGGGTTCTCCCGATTTCAACACATCCACAATGCGGTCACGGATGAAATGGGTCACGCCTGCCAATCTGCCTGCCAGTTCCTTTGGCGTACTAACAGTGGGAGTTTCAGTGGCATAAAAATCACCGAATAATTGCGTAATGTTTGTCTCGGCTTGTGGGCTGATGACAAGACGATTATTTTTGCCGATCTCAGCCAGGCGAATTGTTCGTTTCTTTTCCCCGTTCACATACCAGCGGAATTCAAGATAATCCGTGAGGATCAAGTTGTTCAACGCTTTGAGATAGCGTTTCAACTGGTCAGATTTCTCGATCTTATCCAGCGGTTCGCCTACATCCTTTGTTTCCACATAGCCAAGCGGTACTTTACGCTTCTCAACGATGAAATCGGGTGCACCGCATTCGATATGTTTGGGGTCATTGCTGGCTTCAATCCCCCGCTCAAGTGCCTCCATGAAGGTTTCGAGCGTGCCGCGATAGGTATGCTCCGTCGCTTTGCCACCGCGCAGGTCAGTTTCAACTTTGGTGATGTAGGTTTCAAAGGGTGTGGTCATGGGTAAATTTTATCCTATTCCCGATATCCTGCCTCCAGTACTTTCAGAATATAGGATTACCTGCTTTTGTAATAAATCAAGGCGAGTATCCCTTTACAACAAGTAGGGTTTCGAGTATACTTCTGTTCATAAGGAACTCGCAAAATGACTACTAAAAACAACAAATCGCCGATGATGAAGTACACGCTCAAAGACTTTCAACAGTCTTTTCCAAATGATGATGTTTGTCTTGATTACATCCGCTATAAGAAATTCCCTGAGAGAATTGATTGCCCGAATTGCAGCGTCAACAGCCTTTTCCATCGTGCGAACGGGCGTAAGGTCTACGCTTGCGACCATTGCGGTTATCAGATTTCTCCAACTGCGAACACCGTTTTTCACAAGTCCCCTACCCCTTTGACCATCTGGTTCTATGTGATTTATCTCATGGCGCAAACTCGCGGCGGTATCTCTGCCAAGCAGATTCAACGGGAAACGGGTGTCACGTACAAAACCGCTTGGAGAATGTGCAAGGAAGTACGTAATATTCTGTCTGAGGATTTTGATCCATTCACAGGCGAAGTTGAAGCCGACGAGTCGTACTTTGGCGGTGTTCGCAAAGGTACACGCGGCCGCGGCGCGGAAGGCAAGACGGCTGTTTTCGGAATGGTTGAACGTGGTGGGAAGTTGGAAGTCCGAACAGTTGAGAACGTCAAGCGCAGTACCATCCTCCCGATTGTCGCTGAGAACGTTGAACAGGGTTCGCAGATGTTCACGGATGAATTCAACGTATACGAAGCCCTCCCCGCGATGGGCTACAAGCACGACACCGTGCCACATGCTGAGAAAATTTACGTTTTGGGCGATGCTCATACGAATACCATAGAGGGTCTCTGGTCACAGGCAAAGAACGGGATACGCAGTGTATATCATTCCGTGAGCGCGACTTACTTACAGCACTACTTGGACGAATACGCCTTCCGCTACAATCACCGCGAGATGTTACGCCTATGTTCCTTTCTTTCCTTTCGCGGACGATTTCTTCTTCACAACCCCGATAACCTTATCCAACGCCTTGAAAAAGTCGGATTTCGTCAAAGTACCCTCTTCGGAGGGTGTTTTGGTTTGCTTCTTGGGTTCTTTTGTTGTTTTCTTTTTCATCTTGTTCCTATGCACATTCTACTTCGTGATTTTCCGTTATCCGGATTGAAATTTTTTCACCGCCAACATGTTTTATGCCTCTAAATTCTACATTACAACTGACCTCGTAATAATAAAATCCAGGTTGTGTTATTTGCACCTCTTCACTTCTGTTGCCCGTTGACAGAATCATCCCCCCTTCTATTAGCCTTCCAATAATTTTTGTGCGTGCATCTTTTCCAGTCATCGTGTCCAAAGGCAACAACTCTTTTTTTTCGGGAGGCGCTACACCCCTTATACTTGGACGCGATTTTACCTCGTATACAGAATGAAATTCTACCCGCAAACTGATTCTTTGCCACCACTTAGGATTGCTAACGCGCAATTCTATTTCTTTATTGGGCGTTATATGACAATCCAATTCTAACTTCGGAAAGTAAAACCAAACAGGATACCACTCACTCAGCCAAACAAAACCACGTCCGAGATATTTAACGATTAACTCACCTGCAACAGAAACAAGGATCAAGCCAATAACCCATAAAAGGACCAGTTGAACATATTCTGTCCAACTGGTTACCTTAATCAGGTTATCTAAATTAAACAAGGCAACCACCGCACCAACACCGCCAATAAGTACCCCAGCGTGCAGGCGGCTGAGTGTTTCGCCAATTTCTTTGAGTATAATTCTGATAGTTTTTTCCACCCCCATATTCTACCCCAGTACTTGACGTTAAGGTATATTCGCCTTTATTAATTGCTCAAGATGAGTTCAGCCCGCCCCTGGGGGCCTCTGGAATCGACGGCGACGATTCCCCAAATCCTCGGTGAGGATTCAGTGAATCATCGGGCAGGATTGGGTCAATCCTCGGTGAGGTTTCACTCAATCGACGCCGATGATTCGCGGGGGTATGCAAAGCAAATGAAAGGCCATCTGACAAAAACGTAAATGTCATGAAGCCTGTTTTTTCATATAATGTGCAAGTCGTCCCATGGGGGAATTTGCAGGCAAGGCGCCAATCTGCATACTCCCCGAATGGACAAAAAACTATTTTATCAAGGAGTTAATAAGTAAGAATGGCAAGCAAAATAAAAGCAATTGGGGCGTATCGTCCCCGCGTCGAACAGGGCAATACCGTGCAACGCCCCGAATTGATCCGTGCGCTTTCGCGCTCCACAGGTTTGGTGGAAGGTTCGATTGATCAAGTCATCAAGGAACTGCGCGATCAGATCATCGAGTTCAACCGCGCCGGCCGAGCCGTCAAAGTGGAAGGGCTGGGCACTTATGGGCCCAACATTTCCCTGGATGGCACGCTTGATCTGCAATACCGCGCAGATACCGCTTTCGGCAACGGTTTAAACATCCCCGGTATCTTCACCGGCACGATCCTCAACCGTGAACACATCGGCAAAACCAGTGACGAGCTGGTGAGCATGTGGAACGCTGAAAACCCCACAGACATGGTGGAGTAAGAACCAAAAAGAGCGAGACAATGATTGTCTCGCTCTTTTTTTTATGTAGAGGCATTTCCTTTTCCCTGCCTAATAATTGCTGCAAACCGAATCCTGCCACTTTGCTAACGGAGGGCATTCACAATTTGCAGGACGTCATGCTTCATCATGTCGATGTAAGTAGCAGCAGGGCCATCGGACGGGGAAAGTGATTCGATGTATAGATCGGTTACCACCTTTATACCGGTCTCTTTCGCCACCTGGTCAGCCAAGTGAGGATTATCACTGATATTGAGAAAGACAGCCGACGCGCCTGTGGACTTAATCTCATCAATTAGCGCGGCTATCTGTTGAGCCGAGGGTGAAGCATCACTGCTTACTCCGGGGATGATTGTTCCAATAACCGTAAATCCATAATGTTCCGCAAAGTAGCCTAGACTATCGTGATTGGTCACCAGCAGGCGGCGCTCTCGAGGAATTTGCGCGACTTGCTGTGTGATCCACGCGTCCAGTTCTTTAAGTTGGGAAATATACGCGTCGGCATTGGTCTTGTATACATTAGCCTCATCGGAATCAGCCTTCGTTAGGCCATCGCGGATATTTTCCACATATTTGATGACACGAGTCGGAGCCATCCACATATGCGGATCGGTTACAATTTCGCCAGATTCTTCTTTCATCTGGCGTGCCTCCAAACCATCAGAAGCAGTGACAACAAGTCGTGTTCCGTCCGCGTTTTCGATCAGAGGCTGGATGAATTGGTCGTAATCCAAACCATTGACGATCAACACTTTGTTTTCAGTGATCTTCACCACATCCTTGGGCACAGGCTGATATGAATGCGGGTCTGTTCCAATAGGCGAAATCGATTCTACGCGAACACGGTCACCTGCCACGTTGCGGGTGATGTCCGCAAGGAAGGTGGTGGAGGCTAAAATGGCGGGAGCAGCCGTCTCTGAGGGGGAGGCAGGTTGTCCACATGCAGAGATGATGAGGGGGAGAGTCAGAAGGAGCGCAAAACGTCGCATCCTCACTCAATTTCGCCAGGTAAGCGTGTGATAAATCGCTGAGCCAATCACCAGTAATCCGATGACAAGCGCTGTGATCTTAGGGATAGGCAGGCGGCGAGATTCTTCCTTATGAAGTTGATCGGCGTTGAGCTTCGCTCCGACTGCGGCAGCGGCAGGGATGGCAGCACAAAACATACACATGGGACTCTCCTTTACTTGCAATTCGATGGACAGTGAATCTTTTCAATTATAACGGTTGGATTGAATACATCAAGAGTAAAGTGCGGCGTGTCTGTAACATTGGCAGTTGGTGAAATGCGGGGAAAAGCAAGAGCAGGGATTTAGCGCTACTTGTATTGAACTAATGGCTGCAATTTCCTGCCAACATCAGGCCAGCTTCCATACCCTGCCAGGATTTATACCCAGGCACGGTGCGGGCACGCATCTTCATGCGACCAATGGCTTGCTCTGTTGGGTTATTGGTCCACGGGAGTTGCGGTTCGGATTGGAAAACACAATAGCGCTGCCAATCCTGGCTCAGACGTAGAAGCAGGTCGCGTAATTGTTCCAGAGCCAGCCGCGCCTGGTTTGGTTTGGAACGACGACCAGGCAGTTGCTTCCAAAGCGCATGCAACTTCTGATTACCATCGGGTGGCAGGAATTCCAACAGTTCCCGAATTTCATCCAACACCCATAACCATTCCTTGGGGACAGTCTCTTGTAATTGCTTGAGGGTTTTGCCGACCCAGCGCCGCACATGAAATTGACAGACCTGATGTCCAAGTTGCAGTTTCTCTGCAACCACTTTGTAACTGAATAGATCATCAGTCACGATGACCGTAATGCCATGCTGCTGCACGAGCGGCTCCAGCCAACGCCGCACCGCTTGGGGATCATATTCATTGATGTAGCCAATAGCGAAGGGTTCGCCTGTTCCCAAGTCGACAGCCACCAACACCGGTTGCTTTTTCCCCCACCCCAAAACGTAGGCCCCATCCAAGCCCACCAAACGCACCGGTTTCCAGAAAGTGCGTTTCTTTTGTGCCTGGGCTTCTGTCTGCGCATCCCGCCAGATCGTCATGTGACTCACCAACACTTTCAAACTGTTCAGAATTAGACTTGCAGAGCGGTGACTCAATCCTAACGTCCACAATACCACTGCCAACAGCCGCAGTCGTTCCGTCTGATCGGCTCTGGTGTTGCCTTCTGGATAATGCCGAAAGGTCCGATGACAATGACAACAGCGATACCGATACACTTTGACATTCTTGATATGTACATCTTTGACGGGTTTGTTCACTACGCCCCAACGTTGAAAGGTTTCGCCTTTGCAATATGGACATTGTCGCGGTCGGACTTCCGTCCTCCGCTTGACATCGGGTAGTTTCAGGACAACAATTGCCGTGACAGGCTCCTTGCAGTGGCGACTTTGATCATCACCATCTTACAAGAAGCCTGTCTCTTTTTCAATTCACCTAAAACCCACCGCTGTTGTTACAGGTACGTGCGGCTATCGAAGAATGTGCCACGGGGTTTTCTGATTAACAGGGCGTGGGTTATTTTTATTGTCAATGATACAATCCAATAACCGGTCAATCGAATTTCCGCTTACCCAGGATTCCATGAACATACCCACCACCTCGACGAAAGACAAGAAGTTCAAAAAAATTTCACAGCACATCGTTTCAGAAATGAAGCGCCTAAAAGTTCCCGGGGCTGCGATTGGCATTATCACCGGGCAAATCTTTGGCATGGCACTTGAGTTGTACTTCAACATTAAACTCAAACCACCCAAGCCCATCGAAACTTCGCAGGAACTCAAAGAGCTCGTCGAGCGTTATAAAATTGGCACCAATTGTTTCGACATCAGTATCCAGGGCAAACATCCCGTCTGTCATCATGTCCCGCTCGGCGGCTTCCCACACCCGATTCGCCACCGGCCCTGCCCTACCTCCTGTGCGATTCGCATTTTACGGCAAAGATAAATTCTTTGGGTTGGATGAACCCCTTCGAATCTTCAAATCCACTTGTCTGACATTATTAAACTCATACATATTTCTTACTTGTATTTGATATGCCAAATTGCTATAATTGAGACAAGTCCAATCCAAATTAATCACAATGAGATCAGAAAGGCAAGCCCGTCGCGAGACAGGAACGCAAAGTCGTCGGTCTGAACTTTAGATCAGATTGTCAGATTGCCGAGGATTTTTCCTTCGGCGGTTTTTTTGTTTGCTGTAAAAGGAGGTGCGTCTCAGGAAAGTTTTCAACTATATGAATGATCGCAGAAAAACCAATTCATTCACCTATAGAGGAGATACAAAACATGAATACTAAGAAGGCCCTTACCTTTCCGGGAGGAAGTTTCCTCATTCTGGCAATTTTGCTTACGCTCCTGGTCCCGTCAGCGATGGCGCTTCAGGGCGGAGGCAGGGATCCACTGGAGATGTACACGGCGACTCTCACCCACGCGCAGGCCGCGAAACTTGTCCGCGATGGCTATGATGTCGCCGCAAAACGCGACGCCCCGGGCGGTGTGGAAGTCGATCTGGTCCTGTCACGCAAGGAGGTGGCGCGGCTCCAGGGTCAGGGTTTACAACTTGGCCTGAAGCGAAATCGCGATGGCAAGACGGCAACAGAGCTCGCTGCCGAACAAGCCGCGATTGGATACACCGTTTGGCGCTCATATGATGAGCCAGGCGGGATCCGCGATCAGCTCTACCAGATCGCCCAGGCCAACCCGTCTCGAGTCAAACTCCAGGTGATTGGTCAAACGCGGCAGGGACGCGAAATCATCGCGCTCAAGGTAACCCAGGGCGCAGGCATCCCGGATGGCACGCGGCCAGCCGTACTCTTCAACGCGGCGCAGCATGCGCGCGAGTGGATCAGCGTTGAGGTTAACCGTCGCCTCCTGCACTACTTCGTGGACAACTACGGCGTGGACGCTGAAGTGACGAATCTCGTCAATACCCGCGAGCTCTGGTTCGTGCTGGTCGCCAATCCGGACGGTTACCAGTACACCTTCGACACCGAGCGCTTGTGGCGCAAGAACATGCGCGACAACAATGGCGACAGCCAGATTACGATTGGCGACGGCGTTGACCTGAACCGCAACTTCGACGAGCACTGGAATTACGATGAGGAGGGTTCTTCGTCACCAACCTCAAGCGACACCTACAGAGGTGACGCACCTGCCTCAGAGCCTGAGACACAAGCCATGCAAGGCCTGCTCGACCAGCTCCAGTTCAAGTTCATGGTCAACTACCACTCCTACGGCCAACTGCTGCTTTACTCCTTCGGCTGGCAGGTGCAGACGCCATCAGCCGATGGACCAATCTTTTTGGCGCTGTCGGGAACGGACGCCAACCCAGCCATCCCCGGCTTTGATCCGGGCGTAGGCGCTGACCTTTACACCACGAATGGCGAGACGACAGACTATGCGCACGCCAATGCCAACACTCTGGCCTGGACGCCTGAACTTGGCGAGGGCATCCCGGGAAACGGTTTCGTCTTTCCCGATGATGAAGGGCTGATCCAGCAGGAATTTCTCAACACGCTCCCCTTTGCACTCGACGTGGCCAAGTCGGCTCTCAACCCTGAGCAACCGGTCTCACACTTGGGCAACACGACCAAGCCTTTCTATCTTGAGATGTCTTCGATCGAGCCGGAACTCTCCGGAAATCCACAGGGAGACTTCCGCTTCGCCGTCTCTTACGGCGATCCACAGATTGTTCAGGTGCTGGCAGCTCGCTCGCTTGGGGATGTGACATTGAAGTATCAGGTAAATAACGGTGCTGTGCAGAGTGCTGCAACCTCCGAGTGGAACGGTGGCGAGCGATTCGGCAGCCCCGGCGATGTCTATTACCACATCGTGCGTGGGCAGGTGACCGGCACACAGCCTGGCAACAGCGTGAAGGTTTGGTTTGAGGGTGGTGGGCAGGCGAGCGACTCTTTCACCTACACCGCACAGGTTGAGTCGAACGCGCAGGTGCTGGTGCTCGCTGCTGAGGACTACACTGGCATCTCGCCCGTTTACAAAAAGAACAATGCGCCCAACTACCTGTCGTACTACCTGGACGCGCTTGCGGCAAACGGCATAACTGCCGATGTGTACGATGTCGACGCTAACGGACGCAAGGCACCAAGCGCGCTTGGCATTCTGAGCCACTACGAGGCGGTCATCTGGTACACCGGCGACGACCTCATCACCCGCGAGCCTGGGATGGTGGCAGGAACCGCTTCCCGCCTTGCCAACGACGAGATGCTGGCGGTGCGCTCATACTTGAACGAGGGCGGACGGCTTTTCTACACTGGGAAGTACGCCGGCTTCGAAAATGCTTTTGGGTATGAGTTCCAGCCAGAGACCAACGCGGCGTGCAATCCAAACGACAATGGTGAGGATGGCTGTCAGGCGCTCGCAGATGATTTCCTGCAATATTATCTGGGCGCTTACGTCTACAACGACCAGGCTGGCACCACGGCAAATGGCAAGCTTTATGATGTTATCGGTGCCGCTGATCCCTTCACCTCACTGAGCTGGTCCTTCGGCGGGCCCAGCGCGAACAATCAGGATCACAGCGCCTCGTTCATCGCAACCAGTGGTGTCCTGCCTCCTGCAACCTACCCCCAGTTCACGAGCGTTGCCTCCGCGAAATATAACCGGCCTGGCGGTCCATTCGCACCACATACGGGCACATTTTACGCGTACTCGCAGATCGCCGATGTTTCATACAAACGCCTAACCCGCACGATTGACCTTACAGGTCAGACCTCCGGCAATCTCTCGTTCTGGATCTCGCGCGATACCGAGCAGGATTGGGATTTCGTGTTCGTTGAGGCCCATACAGTCGGACAGGACAACTGGACGACTTTGCCTGACCTGAACGGGCACACAAGTCAGAGCACCGGTCCACAGGACCCGAATCTGGCAAGCTGCCCGGCGGGCTGGCACGATCTACACCCCTTCCTAGCCCACTACCAGACCTGGGACGGCGTTTCGAACTGCACACCCACGGGCACAACTGGTTCATGGAATGCCGCTTCGGGTAATTCAGGTGGCTGGCAGCAGTGGTCGGTCGATCTTTCAGGTTATGCGGGCCAGCAGGTCGAGGTTTCGATCGCCTATGTCAGCGACTGGTCGGTACAGGGGCTTGGCGTCTTCATCGATGACACGGTTGTATCTACCGGAGCATCAACATCCTTCGAGGACGATTTTGGCGGCTGGACAGCGACTGGCCCTGCCACAGGCAGCGGTCCGAACGCGAACAATTTCACCCGCACGACGGCAGCGGGCTTCCCTGAAGGCGCCGCGATCACAACCCCGGACACGGTCTACTTCGGATTCGGATTCGAGGGGATCGCGGGGCCAGCCAGCCGGGCAGCTGTGATGGACAAAGTGATGGACTATCTGCTCGGACCATAGCACCTGATGTTTGCGGGGTAAAAGTGCGCTTGTAGTACGTAACAAAAGCCAGCGGTTTATCCGCTGGCTTTCACTTTCCGTTTTATGAGATAATTGCATCAACAATACCATCAGTAATGCATATGAAACTTAAACAAAAATTCACGTTCTTGTCCATTATCTTAATTATCATAGTTGCCTGCAACATGCCTGGCACAACACCAACTCTTTCTGTTGACGACCAGGCCGCGACCATCATCGCCTTGACTTTACAAGCCGAGACCCAAAACAATGAAGCTGTTCCTGTCACCGCGACATTCTCGCCAGTGCCACAAGTCACATCCACAATTGGCACCACCGGACCTGCCGCCACTATCACGCCTACCTACTCTGTTCCCATGCTCACCCTGCGCGAGCAGACCAACTGCCGCACCGGTCCCGGGCAGGATTATGAAGTCCTGTTCACATATCTAAAAGGGGCGAAAGTTGAGATCATTGGGAACTACCCACAGGAAAATTACTGGCTCGTAAAATCCACTGAGAGTCCAACCGGCGTGTGCTGGTTGTGGGGCGAGTATGCAGATGTAATTGGTAGTTATTGGGCAGTCGCCAGTGTCACTCCCCCGGCGACTGCGACGATTGCGCCGCCACAAGCGCCGTCCATTCAAAAATGGGATTTCTCCTGCGGCCTTGGAACGATGACCTTCACGATGAGTTGGACGGATAGGGCAACCAACGAGACCGGCTATCGCGTCTATCGCGACGGAGAACTGCTCGCCGAATTACCGGCCAACTCCACATCCTATACGGATTCGATCGCTTTGCTTTCCGGTGAAAGCACGGAATATTATTTGCAGGTCTACGCTCCAAGCGGTTCTGCAAACAGTTCGCTGATGAAAATGTCGTGTTGAGGGATAACGGATAAACAAAAGGTCTCGATAAAATCAGAGACCTTTTGTTTTATTTTTGATCTTCTACGCATGAAGAACTACGCTTCGCTAATCTGTTCCTTGATCTTCTTCGTTTGCTTGCCGCGTTCGTCCGTTTTAAGAATGCGCTTCCGGATGCGGTAAGACTCCGGCGTGATCTCAAGCAATTCATCGTCAGACAAATATTCTATCGCTTCGTCCAGAGACATGCGTCGGGGCGGAGTGAGGCGGATTTCCATATCTCCACCGGCTGAGCGAATATTCGTCAAATGTTTCTTTTTGCAAACGTTGATCGGCATATCCTGCCCGCGCGTATTTTCGCCGATCACCATACCTTCATACACCGAGACGCCAGGTCCTATGAACAATGTGCCGCGCTCTTCGGCATTCTTCAATGCATAGGCGGTCGTCTCACCGGCTTCCCACGCCACCAGCGACCCGGTCGTACGCGTGGACATCGAGCCCGCCATCTCATCGTAGCTATGGAAGATGGAGTGCATAACACCCGCACCACGTGTGGAAGTAAGAAATTGATAACGGAAACCAAGCAGACCGCGTGTAGGTGCGATGTAGATCATGCGCGTCATACCCTGACCCGCGTCCTGCATCTCTTGCATGAGGCCGCGTCTCACCCCAAGCATTTCCACCACTGCACCGACAGTCTCATTGCTGGTCTCAATATGGACTTCCTCATACGGTTCGAGCAATGCGCCATCGTCTGCCTTGTGGAAAATAACCTCGGGACGCGAGACCTGGAACTCATAGCCTTCCCGTCGCATCGTTTCAATGAGAATGCCAAGATGCAATTCACCACGACCTGAGACTAAAAAGTTTTCAGCTGATTCAGTTTCTTCGACGCGTAATGAAACATTGGTGCGGAGTTCTTCAAACAAGCGTTCGCGCAGTTTGCGTGAGGTACTCCATGTGCCCTCAGTTCCAGTAAATGGTGAGGTATTCACACCAAATGTCATGCGGACGGTCGGCTCTTCCACTTTGATGGTTGGCAGGGCAATTGGGTTGGCAGGGTCACCAAGCGTTTCGCCGATGGCAATACCATCAAGACCCGCCAGTGAAACAATATCACCGGCGCTGGCTTCTGTGATCTCGATTTTGTTCAAGCCCTGGAATGTGTAAAGATATTTGGCCGATTCAGGCAGGTTGCGACCATCCACAGTCAAGCGCGCAAGTTTTTGATTGGCTTTGATCTTGCCTGCAAAGATACGTCCAATGGCAGTGACACCGCGGTAATCATCATAACCAAGCATGGTGACCAGTAATTGCAGAGGCGCATCGAGATCCACTTTTGGCGCGGGGATGTGTTTAAGGATCACGTCGAATAAGGGTTGAAGATCAGGACCCAGCTCCGGCGTGAGTCCGGCGCGCTGATCAATTCCGATGGCATAGACGATGGGAAAATCGGCTTGTTCCTCGGATGCGCCGAGTTCGATAAACAGGTCAAAAGTTTCATTGAGTACGCGTTCAGGTTCGGCGTCTTTGCGATCAATTTTATTGATTACCACTACAGCCTTGTGTCCCATCGAGAGTGCTTTCTTGAGTACAAAGCGCGTCTGTGGCATGGGACCTTCCGCCGCATCCACGAGCAGGAGGACACCATCCACCATGTTCATCACGCGTTCCACTTCCCCGCCGAAGTCTGCATGTCCAGGTGTATCAACAATGTTGATCTTGATGGGATTGCCAGTATTGGGATCGTTGAGGGTAATGGCTGTGTTTTTAGCAAGAATCGTAATACCGCGTTCGCGTTCAAGATCGTTTGAATCCATGACGCGTTCTTCAACGTGCTGGTTTTCGCGGAAGGTGTGCGACTGACGCAGAAGACCGTCCACGAGGGTGGTCTTGCCGTGGTCAACGTGGGCGATGATGGCGATGTTACGGAGGTCGGTTCTTTCGGTTATCATTTTTACACCTAATTTCAAATGTCATTGCGAGCGGTTTTTGCGAGCGCAGTTTGCGAAGCAATCCCCAATTTATAAGATTTTAGTTTGTTATGAGGAGATTGCTTCGTGGCGCCTCGGCGCCACTCACAATGACATAAAGTATATACACACAAAAACCCCCGACGGGGAAAGCCGAGGGTTCTTTCTTGGTCAAGATCAAAGTGTTCGGCGTGCGGACAGTATCTTATCAGATGGCTATCGTTTTGGGAAGGGTTATTCAGAGAGGGCGCACCGGAAGCCGATGAAATCATCGGGGATATTGGCAATATTTCCAGGTCGATTCGCAGAGCGACTCGCAAAATCATCGCTTCCCCATGAACCACCCCGAAAAACGCGATATAGACCCGACGCTGGTCCCAAAGGATTTTCAGATGGGGAATTCTGATAATAGGTATCCCCATACCAATCTGCAACCCACTCCATGGCATTGCCAGCCATCTCGTATGCCCCGTACGGGCTTTGACACGATTCATAACTGCCTACACGAGAAGGATTACCAACACAGGAAGAGAAATTCGCCCTTGTACAATCAAACTTTTCACCCCAGGGATATGTCCGTTTATCCACGCCTCGAGCGGCTTTTTCCCATTCCGCTTCAGTGGGCAAGCGGCGTCCCGCCCAACGGCAATATGCATTTGCACTTTCCCAGCGAATATGGATCACCGGCTGGTTGAAGAATTCTGGATCGGCGGCAAGTTCGTCGAAGAATTTTGACTTATCAGGCAAGTAACGCCACTCCTTTTGATTTGAATCAAAAATAGGTACCCCAAATAAATATGGGATCGGCACAGTACATTTTTTGGCTTCAATACATTTTGCATACATTCCATTCGTTACTTCATATTGATCTATCCAAAACGCATCAAGATATACACTGTGCACGGGCTTCTCGTCATCTTGATAGCTGTCACTCCCCATGTTGAATTTCCCCTCAGGGATATACACCATTCTCATCCCGTCAATGGGCGAGACCCGCGCACTCCCAACTCCAAGAGTCGGTGTTGGAACCGGGAAAAGAGTTAGCACGCGTGAAATAACGGGGATTGTAATTGGGTTTACTGCCCGCCCCCTGACGAGGTAATTTACTGTCAAGATGCCAGTGATTACAACTGCCAGCACACATATGGTCAAGGTTGCGAAAAACAGATTATTAGCTCCGCTAAAAATCCTCTTTTTCAATTTTGAAGGGGGATGCATTGGTTTTTGTTCATGGGATTCGCTGTCTATTAAATCTTCGCCAAATCCATCGGCTAGTTTTTTCCAAATCATTGGAGACCATTGAAGTCCCTGTTCCGATACGGAATCCTGCGGCCGCTTATCCATCGAAAAGCCGTGTTGTTTCGCGTACAATCTCAGCCTTTCCAACATCTGAGAATAACCAAGCTTTCGTTGACTCTTTGGGAGGTAATCTGTCGCTTCCCATATTTTTAGATTTGCCGGAATATTGGAACTATCCAGCCGCAGGGGAATAATTAAAACCTTCTTTTTTGATGTAGATTGAAGAATATCAAAAACAAAACCCGCGTCAGGATAAAAATACACTTCTGTTCTGGTTGAGTGTTTAGAGAGCAGGAATATCACAACATCAGCGCTTTCCACAGCCTTCCGAATCTCAAAATCCCAATTCTGGTCGATCTGGAGATTTGATTTGATGAACCAGAGATCCATCCAACCTTCCGCTGTTAAGCGAAGATACAATTCGCGCGCGATGGGCAAGTCTTTGGAGGAATGGCTGATAAAAACACGGAGCGGTCTCTTGGGCTTGGTCATATATCCTCCCGCAGGAGGCAATGAAATTATACCCAGATTCATGTGCTATAATTTAGTCACTATGAGATACGAACAATCTGGCAACATCTTCTTATGCATCGGCATGCGTGGCTTTAACAACTCAGGGCTTCCTCGTATCGCGCCTGTTGCCCAGAGATAACCCGTTTACATTTCTCTCTAACGCCGCAGGAACGCCTGCGGCGTTTTTGTTTAATCTTTTGCATTATTATTGGAGTACACATGATCTCAATTACTGTTTCAAATGCAACCCTTATCCTCGGTTCACATGTCATCTTCCGCGACCTCAACTGGGAAATCCAGCACGACCAGAAAATCGGGCTGATCGGTCCGAACGGCGCGGGGAAATCGTCCCTGCTTAGGATGATCGTCGAAGAACATGAACCTGAAAAAGGCGGAGCAATCATCCGTGCCAAAGGTGTGACTGTTGGCTACCTGCCTCAGCACCCCGAATTTGACCCTGAGAGAACTGCAATCGCGCTTGCTCTCGAAGGCAATGTACGCGTGGCAGAAATCGAATCAGAGTTACAGCGTATTGAATCCAAATTGGGCGAGCCAGATGTGTATAACAACCCCAGGTCGCTTGAACGCACATTGGATGCGCAACATAAATTATTGGAAGAGTTCGAGGCGCTGGGCGGTTTGAATTACGAATCACGCGTCCGTGAGATTTTACGCGGATTGGGCTTACCCGAATCCGATTTCGAGAAACCCATCGGTGTGTTGAGCGGCGGGCAAAAGAAATTGATCGGGTTGGCGCGGTTGTTACTGGCAAATCCCACTGTGTTGTTATTGGATGAACCTGACAATCATCTCGATATGCCCGGCAAAGCGTTTCTTGAAAAATTGATCATTGAATATATGGGCGCAGTGGTCATCATTTCGCATGACCGCTATATTCTGGATGCAGTTGCGACTCACATTGCCGAGATCGAAGACGGCAAGATCACAACCTTTATCGGAAACTACACCGAATTCATAATCGACAAAGGAGAACGGCTGGCACGCCAGGAGGAACTGTACCAAACCCAGCAACGCGAGATCGGAAGGTTGGAAGCGGCGATCAAACGTTATGCCATGTGGGGTAAGGTGTATGATAATGAAGATTTCGCCAGAAAGGCCAAGTCCATGCAAAAACGGCTCGATAAGATGGACAAGGTTGAAAAGCCTGTGCTTGAGCGCCGAAAAATAGATTTGGAATTGAACGGCTGGCGGGGATCGAATCAAGTTTTGGAATTTGAAGGTGTGAGTAAATCCTTCCCTCATCCTAACCCTCTCCCAAAGAGAGAGGGGACACAACGCAACGTTCTTGAGAATATCGATATCCTCATCCGGCATGGCGAGCGTGTTGGATTGATCGGCGCGAACGGCGCGGGCAAATCTGTATTTTTACGACTCGTGCTTGGCAAAGAACAACCGACAATTGGTGAGATCAAAATTGGACCCAGTGTAAAGGTTGGATACTATGCACAAGAGCATGAGACGCTGGATTTCAATCAAACCGTGATCGACACTGTCCGTCTCTTCGGCAACATGAGCGAGGGACGCGCCGTCTCTTTTCTGACCCGCTACCTGTTCAGTTATCAACAAGCGACTCAGCGCGTTGGATCGCTTTCGGGTGGCGAACGGAGTCGGCTCCAGCTGGCATTGTTGGTTTTATCGGGCGCAAACTTTTTACTGCTCGATGAACCAACGAACAATCTCGATATCGCGTCCGCTGAAGTATTGGAGAATGCGCTGAACGATTTTAATGGGACTGTATTGGTCATTTCGCATGATAGATATTTTCTGGATCAAACCGTCAACCGCATCTTTGAATTGAAAGACGGAAAGATCATGGAATATATCGGCGGTTATAGCGATTACGCGGCTAAGGCTGGAGTCAACTTCTTCGGAGCGAAGCAGATCAGGGCATAGAGAGAGTCGTTTTCTCAAAAGACTTCGGAAGTCTCTGTGAAGATTTCCAAAGATTTTGTTTTGAAGTCAGACTTCCGAAGCCTGGCAGGGAAAAATCCAAAAAGTGTTCGATGGTATAATCTTGCCGATATGCTCCAGGAACCCTCATCTCAAAAATCACAAATTTGTCCAACCTGCGGAACCCGCCTGACCGAAAACGCCACCCGCTGTTTGGTGTGCGGAACAGAACTCACCGCGAAAGCCGCAACAAAATCTAAAAAAGCAGATACAACTGTACAAGCCAGCCGCATGCCCGAGATCACGCTCAGTTTGCCTGCGGCTTTAGGCGCGCTTGTGATCATTTTATTGATCGGCGCAGCAGTGGTTTACTTTAGTTTGCAAGCCGGCATTGGCGGCCAACTAGAAGCACCTACTGCAGAGGTATCACCCACTACCACTGCCACGATAACTCCCACAGCGACGGAACTGCCCACTTCAACCACCATCCCAACCGAAACTCCTTTGCCGCCATTTGATTACACCGTGCGCGAAGGCGATCTATCTTGTGGCGTGATTTCCGCAAACTTTGGCATTTCGGTACAAAGCCTTGTTATCTTAAATAACTTATCATCGGATTGTCTCATTCGTGTTGGGCAGACGTTGAAAATTCCATACCCAACAGCTACGCCCGCACCGCCGCCAACAGCAATTCCGAACGATGCCACGCAGACCGCGCAGGCTTGCGAAAAAGTTCCTTATACGGTTCAAGCGAACGATACGCTTTCAAGTATTTCTCTCAACTACAATGTACCTCAGGATGCGATCAAGTTCTATAATGGCTTGGCCTCCGATAATGTTTTACTTGGAACCACCATTGTGATTCCACTATGCTTACGCTTCGCCACGCCCGGACCG
>Ga0137333_1000156_pt1 | contig 17779 bp, 17 predicted proteins | sample EasRivERMLT231_2_FD_102286 | JGI IMG/M metagenome (GOLD analysis project Ga0137333, IMG submission 102286) | Soil microbial communities from meander-bound floodplain in the East River, Colorado, USA - East River MetaG ERMLT231_2 | ecosystem: Environmental > Terrestrial > Soil > Floodplain ... | reverse complement strand
CCAGCGTTACCAGCTTTACGTGCGAACCCCGTCCGCTTGCGGCAGGTGTTGGATAATGTTGTAGGCAATGCCATTAAATATTCACATGATCAGGGCGAAGTGACCGTCATCATGCGTGCTGAGGACGAACAGGTCATTGTACAAGTGACCGATAACGGACCAGGCATCCCCGCCAAAGATCAAGCGCACATTTTCGACAAATTCTATCGAGGCAGTAATATCACAGCCAAAGCCGGGTCTGGGCTGGGGCTGGCGATCGTTAAGTCCATCGTCGAAGCCCACCAGGGGCGTATGTGGGTCGAGTCGACTGTGGGCAAAGGCAGTACCTTCTTTGTCATTCTCCCTGTGCTGGCTGAACCAGTACCAGTCGCCAAGAAATAAATTCCCATAAAAGAAAATATTCAGTGAGGGGTTCGAAAACTCCAATTAAAAATGCTTCCGCCAGCGTATTCACGCCAGCGGAAGCTTTCGCCAAAGGAGGAGACAGAGGAGCATTTTGGAGGTGTCTTCGTTCCGTCTCCACTGTCCATCATAGCCCACCCAACTCAAAATCCCTATTGTGCAATGTCACCGAATAATCGTGATAATGCTCATTTTAAAATATTTACCAAAAGACCCCTGAGCACGCCTGAGATCGAGCATGCAAAATAGATTTTCATTTTTTTGGCAGTCGGGAGAGAATGGAGTTGCTTTGTGGTTTTCGGGCACGCGGAGGATTTGGGTCAATGCCCGATTTCATGCTGTCCAACTCGGAGCTGAGTTTCATCCAATCTTTTACAAGGATCACAAAGTGAGGTGTCTTATCTTTGAAGAAGAAACGTGAGAGGAACATGCGCAGGATCACCGGTGAGATGGGATAACCCTTGAGTTCAATGATCAGTGCGGTTTGACTGGCAAGCGGGGCAAAAATATCCCGCATCCAACTGGTCATGCTTTTGGGCGGGAACAACAACTTCATTTCAGTTGTCGTGATCTTGTGGATGCGTTTGTACGAAATATTCAGTCTCAAAAAAGGTGTGACAAATTTTAAATAGCCGGGGAATGCCTGTACGTACGCGACCTGCCGGATGACCAAAAAGAAGATCCCGATCATGATCGCCAGCACGCCAATTACCACGAGTGGCATCCAACTCATCGGCAGGAATGGTCCCAGTGGTTCCATGTACTGACCATAGGCGATGCCAAACATTCCTAACCCTATCGCGATCATCGGTGTCCACCAGCGGTTGAGCAGATGCTTATAGACGATCAGTGGGAATTTCGTCCCGCCGCGTGCCATGAATTAATCTTCCTCGTCGTCCCTGGGAATGGAAACGTCGCCGCCCTCTTCATTCGTATCTGGATGTTCGCCGTTCAATTGCCCACTTAACCTGCGAATGGCTTGTGTAAGATCTTCCCCACGCAAACTGAAGGTGACATCACCGCGGGTTTTCTCGATGATACCGCGAGCCAGATCGGTTTGGCGACGCAAGCCGTTGGTGATCGCATCGGGGTAATCAATGGTCACAAGCACGGAGTAGATCTCATCCATGTAACCCAGTAGACGTTCGGCTTCCTGTGAGTAGCCATGCCGGAGGATATCAAGCGTGCGGCGGCGCAGTTCGCCGACGACTTCCGCCAACCCGTTGAGATAAGTTGATTCTTCAACGTTCAGCTCATCGGGAGTCAGAAGCGGCTGGTTTTGGATCAAGGCGCAAGTCACGTTCGCCTCCACAAATTCCTTGAGGGCATCCTGTGTGTATCCAGCAAAGAAAAGATCGGGGTGTCCCGCAAGTTCATTGTGTAATTTGTCTGCCAGGGTACGCGCTTCGGATAACTGCATTGCCATCGTTTCCTTATCATCACGGTGGACAGCGCGAATGGCAAGTGAACAGGCGCGCGTCAGTTGACGTGCCTGGGCAAGTGCCTGGTCGCGCTTGGCAGTGCGGAGGTCGAATTTCTGGCGGATCTGGTCGGCGATATTTTCGAGCTTATGCATGGGGTTGAACCTGCGCTTTCGTGGTTATTCTTTCGGTGGTTCGGGTGGTTGGAATGGCTTGAAGAGGTTATCTGCCAAGGTGTTGGCATTTGGAACATGGATCTCACCGAGCGCGGCTTTGTAACGGGCAAGGTTTTCCTTTAATGCACGTAAAAGCAATTTGGCACTGAGCGGAGTCATGAGCACACGGGCACGCACACTGGCTTTGGCTTCACCTGGCAGGATCTGGGCAAAGTCGATCACAATATCGGCCGGAGAGTGTGAAATCCGGGCAAGGTTGGTGTAGATCGGCTCCAAGCCAGCGGGTATTTCCATTTGAGGGCCGGGAATGGGTTGAGGAGTTGTCATGAGCTTTTGCCTGGTAGTTATAGAAACAATCAGGTCTAACAAGCCAAACAACATTGGCCCGTTAGACCTGATCGAAGTTCATTAGAACGGGATATCGTCTTCCGGTGGGATCTCAGCGCTATCCATGCCGCCATGCATGGGCATGCCAGCTCCTTCTTCACCACGTGCTGATAAGAATCGAACCGTGGAAGCATTCACTTCAAAGGATGAACCAGCGGAGCCATCCTGTTTGGTCCAGATGCGCGGACCGCCGGTTACTTTATCGGGCGTCAGACGTCCCTCGACCAAAACCTTCATACCTTTTTTGACGTACTGGTTACAAACTTCAGCCTGTTTGCCCCAGGTGGTAACGCGGAACCAGATCGTTTCTTTGACTTGTTCACCGTTCCCGGTAGTGTACTGACGGTTGGTGGCAACAGAAAATGACGTGACAGCCTGACCTGAAGGTGTATAGCGCATTTCAGGATCTTTGCCGACGTTGCCGACGATGATTAGGGTGTGGTACATGGGGAGAATCTCCTTGGAGTTGAGGTACCCGCCGAATCACGGCGGGGGAAAATGGACAAGCGTATTTTACTCCATCATTTAGCGTTCACATAGAGATGGTATGATGTTTGATATGGTGGGTTACATTTTGTTACATAACGTTTCAAAGTGACTGTAAGAGAAACATGGGTTGACGGTGTCTAGTACACAATAAAAAATCATGGCCTGCCTGAAGGAGAAAAGTATGTAGAAAGAATCTGTACCTGCCCGTTATCATCCCGTTCACGTTGTTTTGCATTGGTTAATGGCTTTGCTGGTTATCTTGATGCTCGGTGTAGGCAAATTTGTCATGCCTGGTGTTTCGCCAGATGATCCGCAAAAAGTTTTAATGTTGCAGATCCATGCTTATATAGGTGGGTTATTGGGAATTCTACTGGTGGTTCGTTTGACATTTCGTTTTACGACCAAACAACCAACTCCAGCCGATGCAGGAAATGCGCTTTTGAATTTTGTTGCCAAGGTGACCCATTTGCTGCTCTATCTTTTCATTGCCGGCATGGCTGTCAGTGGACTTGGTTTATTTCAAATGGCGCAACTTCCTGCTGTGTTTAGCGGAGAATTTCCCTACCCGTCAGACTTCTTTCAATATTTGCCGCGGATAGGGCATGGACTTACCTCATTGCTCCTGTTGGGGTTGGTTGCACTACATTTCGGCGCGGCGATGTATCATCAGTTCGTGCGCAAGGATAATTTGCTGGCACGGATGTGGTTTGGGAAGAGCTAGAAATTAGCCGGACCTCCGAGATTTCAAAAATCTCGGAGGTCTAGTTTTGGGAGATGTCATGACAACTACTTATCGCAAAGGGACACTTGCCGACTCGTATGCTGTGTATCAGGTATTTACGCGCTCGATCATTGACCTTGGTGAACGGACGAACGTGATGGCGATCACGGGTGGCAATGACCCTGAAGTTTTGAAATCCCTTTGGCAAAGACGCCAGCCGATGTTCGAGTTCCTTGCGCAAACCGCTGCGCAGTTCTGGGTGGCAGAAAAAGATGGAGAGATCATCGCGTACGCGCGCTTGACTGAGCATGATGGGCTGATGGATCTGACCGAGTTCTTCGTATTGCCGAACCAGCAATCGGCTGGGGTCGGACGCGAGTTATTGGCACGCGCATTTCCAAAATCTGAGGCGCGATATCGTGTCATCATCGCCACTTTGGATGAACGCGCTTTATCCCGCTATTTGAGCGCGGGCGTGTATGCGCGTTTCCCAATCAAATATTTCTATCGCAAAGCCGAAAAAGTGGAAGTGCCGACTGATCTAAAGTTCGAGCCGCTGCAGCTTGATATTCATTTGGAAGCACTCAAGCGGATTGACCGGCAGATCATCGGGCATGCGCGCGCTGCTGTTCATCAATGGATTGCCATCACGCGTGACGGTTTCGTTTATAAACGCAATGGTGAAGTTGTCGGTTATGGATATGTAGGCGACGGAAACGGTCCGTTCGCACTATTGGATGAAAATGATTACCCCGCGGTGCTGGCGTATGCCGAAAGTTTGCTGGCAGAAACAGGCGAAGACTTCGGCGCAGAGACACCGCTGATCAACAAAAAAGCCATCGAATATTTTACGCAGCGAAAATATCGGCTCGATGCGTTCACTGTGTTATTCATGAGCAATGAACCGTTCGGCAGGTTCGAGAATTATTTGTGTTTTAGCCCGATATTTTTTATGTGACGGTCAAATAGGTATTCGGTACTAATCTCATTGGAGTGGGGAACATTTTTGTAAGGCACCTCGTCACTTCCCTGCACAAACTTGGAGGTGCACAATGAAAATTACAACAAACTCAATTCTTATTTTATTCGGCATTATTGGACTTGTGATGGTGGCTTGTCTTCCGCTCGCTGTGTTTGCCGCGCCGCTCTTACAACAGGACCAGCCTGCGCCGGTCGACTCTGCCGCGACAGTGCAAGCCATGGTCACACAGACAATCGTTGCGATGACTCAGAACGCGCCCACACAGACGCCTATCCCCGCCACTGCGACTTCGGTCCCTGCTACGAATACGCCAGTTCCGACGAACACGCCTCTTCCCACAGCGACAACTGCTTCATATTGCGATTGGGTTACATTCATCAAGGACGTTTCCATCCCAGATGGGACGAGACTTACGCCAGGTGAGACCTTTACCAAGACCTGGCGCTTGAAGAACCGCGGCACCTGCACATGGACATCTGATTACATGCTGGTCTTTACCGGCGGCGAACAAATGGGTGGCACGACTGCAATTCGCCTGTCTGGCAATGTGGCTCCCGGTCAGACTATGGATATTTCCATCACACTGACAGCGCCTGCCAATCGTGGTCACTACACGGGTTATTGGATGCTGCGCAGTCCCTCAGGTGTGTTGTTCGGTTATGGTGAAAGTGCCAACAAGGCTTTCTATGTGGATATCAAAACAGAAGATATGCCGCATGGCACGGTGACAGGCAACTTCTATTACCCCAGTGAGTTTAACCCGCCGCTGATTCTGTATTTTGAAAATGCCGTTACCGGTGAGACCATCCAGTTCTCGATCCCGCAGAGCAACCCGACCTATAGTGTCCTGCTCCCCAACGGAACTTATTACGCGTATGCTTGGGCGCCCAACTACAACTTGCAGGGTGCTTATGTGAATGAAAGTCTCACCATGAAGCCCTTTTTGGTCAAAGGCGGACAAACCACTTACAGCATCAACCTCACCGACTGGAGCCCATACCCGCACAGTCGTGGACAATAAAACAAAAGGCGACTCAGCTGAGTCGCCTTTTTGATTCTTATACTTCAAGCGAGTATAAGATCGTCTCCATCTCTTGGGGCGTCAACCCGCCATGATGTCCGTAATAGGACATTTCGAATTTGTCCTTCTCATACCACCACACGGACTCATAGCGATACGACAGCACTACCAGATTTCCAACCCGCTCTCGAAAACGGGATGAAACTTCATTCCCAAAATAGCCTTCGTTGATCAACTCTTCAGTCTTAACGACATCTGCTTTGCCTGCGAGCCGCATTTCCAAAAAGGACTGTGCCTCATCAAGCATCTCATCCTTGATATATAAGAACATGTCGCGCGCCGAACCCGCTGGGACGATCAACTTCCCATTGCGATTCGCTTTGATGAATTTCTCGAAGCCTTTGAAATCGGGATGCGTGTTCAGATAAACCGTCGTCTGCGGATCAACTTCTGATTGGCCATGATCAGCCGTCATCAAGAATAGGACCCGCTTCTTTCCACGCTGGAACATGCTCTCGAAATTCTGATTCATCATCCACAAAAAGGTTTGGATCTCTGCCTCCGCCTGTGGTGAGTTGGGACCATACTCATGACACAGCGCGTCGAACTTATCGAAATACAGATGCACGTAGGTGGGCTTGGTCTGTTTCTCAAGCAATAACCCTACATTGACCAATGCCTCCGACAGCGTTTTAAACGCACGTTGTTCTGCGCCATTCATCACCACATTGGAATACGTGGATGGCGTATGCTCCCGACTGCCGAACACAAATGACTCCACACCGAGTTTCCGCAATGCCGGGTAGAAAATGCCTCGGGGATATAAGAGTTCGGGTTGAATGCCGGTGGTTTTTAACGTATCGCGTGTTTTTGTGCCCGCCTGTGAAAATAACAACGGCGTGATGGTCGTGTCCAGTTGCGGCTCATAATAGATCCATTCATGCACGCCGCTGACACCGACCGGCAATCCCGTTTGGATGGTGGTCACATGCGCCGCGGTTGTGGATGGGAATTGGGATGTCAGCTTTTCGATCTTGCCGTGTTGGGCAATCCGCTGAATGAAAGGCGCATCCTGAAAGCGCTCAAAGAACCGCCAGCCGAAGCCATCGACCAAAAATAAAACAACAGCATCATAGCTGCCAGATGCGAATGCGTTTTCCACACGTGTAGGGATTCCCGCGAAGCCGCCCTCATCGTACCGGGGTTTGATGAATGTATTATTCAGTGTCAGCATCGCCTGATTATACTGATAATACCCACCGGGTATACCTTCTTTCAATTGCTTGTTCCTGTTTAGTTTCAGATGTAAAATAAAAATAATCCATCAAGGAATAAACTCAAACTTTAGAAAACAAGGAGCATATCATGTCTGTTCGAACATCATCTGCGGAATGGAAAGGCACATTGAAGGAAGGCGCTGGCACCATGAAGGTGGGCACTGGTGGCGCCTACGAGGGTCCATATACCTGGGCATCACGCTTTGATACAGGACCCGGAACCAACCCTGAGGAATTGATCGGCGCGGCGCACGCCGGTTGTTACTCGATGTTCCTCTCTGCCCTGCTCACCAAGGCGGGCTTCACCCCCACGCGGATCTCCACCACCGCCACCGTGCATCTGACGGACGGTCCCACGATCTCGTTGATCGAACTGCATACAGATGCCGAAGTCCCAGGCCTTACCGAGGCTGACTTACAAACACACGCCGAAGCCGCGAAAGCAGCTTGCCCGGTATCAAAAGCGTTGGCTGGTGGACCAGAGATCAAATTGGTAGCGCAGCTTGTATAGTAGTTGATTAGTCAGCTTGTTTTAGACAATGGTGCCTCACCTCATGGTGGGGCATTTCTTTTTTGGTTTATATTGTAGAATATACAAATAGTCGATTGTTTGGGCGGCATGCCAAGGAGTGTTTGTGATGGCTGAAAAGTCAAAATTGGCCCTAAAACTACAACATAATTCTAATAACCAGCCTCTTTCTGGAGTAGGTCCGGGTGTCGGATACGAATTCATCAAAGCGTATTTTCCTAAAGCTCAAAATACTATAAGAATTGCTAGTGCTTACTTTACTTTAAAAGGATATAAAATCGGAAAAGATTTTATATCTCCTCAAACCCATCTTCAAATTTTAGTAGGGCGAGAAGAAGGTATTAACGTTCAAGAAACTTTGATAGAAGAGATTGCGGCAGATGTCAATAGTTGTGAAGAAGATTTGCATGATGCAATTTTTGATTTAATAGAACGAATAGAAAATGGATATTTTGTAATTAAAGATGCCCGTGAATTACAAGTTAAATTTCATAGTAAATTTTATATTTGTGACGACAAGTATATTTGGCATGGTTCAGCGAATTACACAGGGAATGGATTAAAACAAAATGCCGAACAAGTTAGCGTTAGTTCTAATTCTGAACAAATTAATCTTTTTTCTACTTGGTATGATAATGCACTTGTAGATGCTCGTGACATTTTAAGTGAGCTCTTGGAGAAATTGAGGTCGTTGATTAGATTGGCATCTCCTTTTGATGTTTACTTAAAAACATTATTACTTCTAAATAATTTACCAGATTTAGAAAGAAGACCTAATGCTAATATTCCAACATATTATCAAAAAGGTGTTATTGCAAATGCAGTTAATCAGGCTAATAAATATGGCGGGGGAATGATTGTTGCTGCTACAGGTTTGGGAAAGACAGTTATTGGATCTGAAATTGCGCTTAATTTAATTTCTTTCCAACAAACAAGGAGGGTAATATTAATAGCACCAAACGGAGTTATGAAAAATTGGGAAGATGCATTTGAAAGTTTAGATATATATCCTAAGTATTTTAATACTATGACTGCATTTCAAAAACCATCGAAAAAAGAATTTAAAGTAAAAGAACTTGATATAGCACTTAAGAATTCGGACCAAAAGACTCTTATCATTATTGACGAAGCACATTTTTATAGAAATCAACTTCTTTCCGAAAAAATTAAAGAAGAAAAAAGTGAAGTGTACAAGAGATTAATACCTGCTATTAAAGCTGGGGCTCGAATTTTCTTGCTTACAGCTACAGTGTATGGAACAAATTACCAAAACTTAAATAGCTTGTTATATTTACTGCCACATAGAAAAATTGACTCTTCGGAAAATTTAATTCCATGGGAAGCTAAGAACATAGATGAATTTATAAAACTGCCTGTTGTAACTGTGCTAGGATTGCCCCATGTTTTAAAGATGGCTAAAAGTAAAAAGGATGTGGATGAGACAGGTAGAGTATTCATTCAAATATCGGATAAACGAAAGTATTTACCTGAAAAAATAAAACTATACTCTATTTCATATGAACTTTTTTTGCAGAAAGAGATAGAAAACGCTTTCGAGACACGTTGTTTCGATCAGTCTAAAAAAATCCCTCAATCGTGGTTTGATGATAACACTTTTACTCTTCGTGATGGAGTAACAGATGCAGGACATAACACATCAGTTGAAAGCTGGCTTAGTTCGCCTATGGCAATGGCAGAAAATATTAATAGCAACTTTCTAGCAGACAAGAAAGAAAACTCTAATTCTCAAAGTGCCTCTAAATTAAAGAAAGATTTGATGCGTTTAAGTTTGTATGAACGCAAAAAGATATTGCAACCTATAGCAGATATACTGCCTACTCTAAGCGAAGATGATAAGCTTATCAAACTTAAAAATATTATTGTAAGACATTGTATTGATCAGGGAAGCAAAGTTATTGTTTTTGTTAATAGGCATCTTACGGCTTTGCATTTATTTAATTTTTTAGAGCAATCTTTTGCAGAAAAAATTAGTGTAGGTTGTACTATTGAACTTGGTGAAGGTGGGGCGCGATTAAGGAGAAACCGAGGAGAAACTTTGAAGAGATTTTCCCCTCAATCTCATAACATAGAGACTTCAGATGAAGAATATAACATACTCATATGTACGGATGCAGATGGAGTAGGTATTAATTTACAAGATGCTAATACAGTTGTAAATTACGATCCTCCCGATAGTGCTGATATTTTATTTCAAAGAGCTGGAAGAGTTTTGAGAATGACTAATGACCCAAATCGTGTAGTACATTTTTATACACTTATACCATCAGTCGTTAATAACTCCGATAACCAAATTTCAGTTCACAAAGATATAAAAGATATTTTTAGGCGAATCGTTTATCGTCACGAAAAATCAAAAAATATATTAGGTTCTGAAGTTATGTCTGTAGATGAATATACTGAGATTAAACTTGATGATCAAGAGATAGATATTGAAAATTTTGATCAGAATAGCCCTTTTTTACAATCTGTTGGTGGGCATGGAGTGGAATCGATATTACACCATACATGGATTCTTGAACAAAACCGATTGCGAGCTGAAAACTTGCCAGAGTATATTTTTAGTGCAAAGACTCACTCGGAATCTAGTCCTTATATGTTTGTTTTACTTGAATTTGATGGAAAATATATTCCTATTCTATATGATTTGGAACATGAATATTTTGTAAGAGAAGAAACTCTTAAGATTCTAGACATAATTTCTTGCACAGAATCAACTCCTCCTCCCTTTGTTGTGGAGTCTGATGTGGAGCATTATGCAAATAGAACTGTGCAGGATTGGTGCAAATTAAAGAAAATTCCTATTTCTAATGTAAGAAAAATTTGTGCTCTGTACCTTCAACCTCAAAAAGAAGCCAAAGATATTAAATCATTTCTTAAGAGTTAACAAATTATCAATTACTATTCCCCATTCCCTTTCACTTCATTATCCTCGCCGCTTTTCGACCAATCTCCACAGCAAAATTAGTGCCGCGATCCCAGGGGTAGACCTGACTCATCGAAGCGAAATATAAGCCATCAATGGGCGTTTGAATCGCGGGGATATTCTTTGAATGATTCACCAACGGCACCGGCTGGGCGTAATTCGTTTTCGTCACCCAGATCTTCTTGATCCACTCACGCGAAAACTCGGGGTTGAACTTTTTGAATGCGGGCATAAAGCGTTCGAACAACTCTTCGTCGCTCATCGAAAAATATTCGTGACCCACTTCCAAATAATCGCCCGCGTATACGATGCGGTCGCCGCCGAAATGATCCTTCGATACAAAATTCGTGTGCTCCACCAGCGCTAGCATCGGGTAGCCCGCGTCCTTCGGCAGGTTGAACCAGTAATAGCCTTCCTTCGAAAGTTGATGCTTGAGCGAGAGCACCATCACCACCGCGCCCATCGACTTCAACTCGAGCAAGCCCTTCAAATAATTTTCAGGCAGATCGGGACACATCTTCGACATCAAATTCGGGGACGTGGTGACCAGCACCTGATCATACGACTCGACCACCCCGCCCGCGTCAATCGACAAACCCTTCGCCTGATTCTGCTTAATGAACTTAACACTCACTCCCAGCCTAATATCTACTCTCTGCTCTCTGAGCTTCTCCGCAAACAGATCCGCAAACTTTTGAAAGCCGCCTTCGAACGTGCCGAGACGTGTCGTCCGCGCTTTGATGCGTGCCCACATCCACGCCATGTTGACATCTTTATAGAACGGACCGAACTTGCCGATCAACAACGGCTTCCACATCTGCTCATAGACTTCTTTGCCAGCGTATTTCAGCATCCACTCATCGGCGGTGAATTTCTCCAATGAACGCCAGTCATTCGTGAGGCGGAGAAAGAGTCCGACAAAGCCAAAGCGAATTTTGTTCAGACCAAACCCAAGTCCAGGAAAACGAAGCGCGTTGATGATCGAGTCAAAGGGATAGAACTTATCCTTATACAACATCACCGTGAGCGGACGCGGGAAGATCACCTTATCCTTCAACCCCAGTTCTTCGATCAATCCCAGCATCGAACTGTCTGATTGAAACCAGTGATGATAGAACTTCTCCACGGACCAATCCCAATGCGGCTCTTTGAATCCCGAAGCCAGCCCGCCTACATAATCAGCGGCTTCGTAAACAACAACGTCGTGCCCAGCCTTGCGCAGGTCGTAGGCGGCAGCCATGCCACCAAATCCTGCGCCGATAATTGCAATTCTCATTCATGCTCCGATGATTTTGGATTCAGGGAGCTCATGTGCCCGTTAGGGTATGCTCCCGTATTACGCCAGCAAGCTGGCTGACTCCAAATGTTTTTTATTTCTTCGTTCGTTGTTCCAACTTCGTTGCCAGGATCTTCAAGCGGCCCCATTCATGGCGCACCACGTAGATCATGGCCAGCGTTTGCAGCCAGCGGAACTCGCATTCGGGGTTATGTGCCAATTGCTCAAAAACTTCCATCGCCTTTTCATCGGTGCGGCGGTTCTTGGAATATTCAACCGCCAGTTGCGCGAGATAGACTTCACGCTGCTTGCGGACCTGATTATCCTGCGCGAGCTTGGCGCGATTATGTGACACCCGTTCCCGTCCGCGTGCGATGGCAGCTTCGAGTTCATCCACCGTAAAAGGCTTGATCAAATATTCCTGCACGCCGATGGAAATAGCAACCCGAAAAGTAGCGGGATCTTTTTCAGCGGAGATAATAATGCAGCCGATCTCGGGATAGATCTTGGCGATCTCCTTGTAGGCGGTCAAGCCGTCCATTTCGGGCATGTTGATATCGAGCAGGACGAGATCAGGGTGATGTTCCTTCGCCAGTTGCAAAGCCTGCACGCCATTCGCGGCAATGGCGACAACTTCCACATCGTCAATGGTGGCGAGCATCAGGCGGGTGTTGCGGCGTGTCTCCTGAATATCATCAGCGATGAGCACCCTCAATTTTTGTTTTTGGGAAATTTCAGGTTGCGTCATATTAACATACCTTCTTTCAGGTTACCCTGATCATTATAGGCTTTAAGTATAACTCAGGCGGAGGTTTCTCCAGCCCTACTACCTTCCCATGACGGAGTTTTCGCGTAGAAGTAACTTGGTAAGCGTTATTTGTTGCTTTGGATTAAATCAAATAGAGCAGGATACCATCCCGCTCCACGACAATAAAACTGGATATAGTTATTCTGTAACTTCTGCCCGCAGCGTATCGCTCCATTTGATACCTTCACGGGTAAGATAATACGCACCCAATAGTGTGATCGGTAACCACAACGCGACATGCAGCGTCAGTGTGTAGCCTGCAGCGACGGCTTGAGGCACGTTATATGCTGTAAGCACTGCGATGCCCGGTGCATCGAACGTGCCGATATACCCCGGCGCCGATGGAATGGTTGTCGCAAGATTGACGATGCCATTCATCAGCATTAATGCAAAGAACGAGACCTCAAAATTAAAGGCGTGCATCACGAACCAGTATTTTCCGGTTTCCAATAACCAGATGATGACCGATGTGAAAAAGACCATCAACACATTGAGAGGTGAACGCAGCGACGCCAACCCATCGAGGAAACGATTGAACAGGCTGATGATGCGGGTATGAAAACGTTGCGGCAGAAAGTGGATGAACCACAGCCCGATCTTCATGGTTGTATGCGGAAACATCGCGGCAAGCAAAAACACAACCAGCGCACCGAGGAAGATGCCAGTGCCGATCACAGCCACTTGTTGAATGTTGCCCACAAACCCTGAACTGCCCGTGAGTTTGGCGAGTTCAGAAAGATTGACAAAGACAAATGCCAGCATTACCACACCATCGAAGATGCGTTCCACAATGATGGTTGCCAGCGAAGCCGAAATGGATACGCCCTCTTTGCGTTTGAGGATCACCGCGCGTAACACTTCACCAGCGCGTGCTGGATAAATATTGTTGCCCATATAACCGATGGTCGTGATGGGAAACATGTTTTTGGTGGGTATCTCTTTGATGGGCTTCAGCAAATAATGCCAGCGCCACGCCCGCACCCAGACACCGATGAAATACACACCGATACCGGGGATCAACCAAATATAGTTTGCCTGTTTAACCGCGCCCCAGAATTCTTCAAGTTTCAAGCCGCGCACTGCGAGCCAAATAAAGACGATGCTGATAAGCACCCCGAGCCAGAATTGCCATTTTTTCATGGATGGGATTTTATCATGATGCAAATATATTTCGCGCTGAGCGGAGCGTAGCGAAGTCGAAGCGGATGTAAGCAAGATACTGCTTGTTTGAATCGAACCTGTCCTTCGACTGCGTTCGCAACAAGCGCTCACTCCGCTCAGGACGATAGGTGCTACGATATAATCATTTCATGCAATTGAACCAATCCGCGCCTGATTTTGAATTGCCTGATCTTGATGGCAATCTACATCGCCTGCATGATCATCGCGGGAAGATCGTGATCGTTAACTTTTGGTCGTGTGAGTGTCCACATTCGGAGCGGACGGATCGTTCGACAATGGCTTGTCTTGTGCAGTGGGGCGATGATGTGGAGATGCTGTCCATTGCGGCGAATCGAAGCGAATCCATTTCCAGCGTGGTAGAGGCAGTTAACGCGCGACGCCTGCCGCGGGTCCTGATCGATGCGGAGCATGTCGTCGCGGATCTGTATGAGGCGGTGTCCACCCCGCAGGTGTTTGTCGTGGACCGGGATGGTATCCTGCGTTATCGCGGTGCGGTGGATGACGTGACGTTTCGCAAACGACGATCCACACGCTTCTTTCTCGAAGAGGCGGTTGAGGCGTTGCTCGATGGGCATTTGCCCACGCTGACAGAAACTCCTGCTTATGGTTGCGCCATTGTGCGCGAAATTTGATAGAATCAAAACGTGACCATCGATACCCCTGCGAGAATCGCCTTTCTGAAAAAGATCCACCTCTTTCACGGGTTGGATGATGCTGAATTCGAGGCGGTTGCCACTGAGTTGGATGAATCTACAGTTGCCAAGGGTGGTGTGGTGTTTGAGCAGGACGGTAAAGCCGATAGCTTTTATTTGATCTACGAAGGTAAAGTCAGGATCACCCGCAATGTGGAAAAGAAAGAGATCCAACTTGCACTCTTGGTGAAGAACGATTATTTTGGCGAGATGGCCTTGGTTGCAAAACGTCGTCGTTCAGCTACGGTAACTGCCCTGACTGACACCATACTGCTGGTGCTTTCACGCGCTGATTTTGAAAAACTATATAAACAAGCGCCACAGATCAAAGAGAATCTTGAGATCGCTGTGCGCAGCCGTCAGTTGGCACGCAGGTTGGAGTTCAAATGGCTAAGACCCGATGAGGTGATCTATTTTCTGGCACGCAAGCACCCTATTGTATTGTGGCAAAAACTTATATTGCCTGCCCTGGCGCTGCTCGTACCGATCGGGTTTTTCTATGCCTGGATCTATATCCTTGATTTTCTAATCGTTGCGCTGGCGGGTGGAATGGCTTTGCTTGCCATCATTGGGTATATGATCTGGCTGTGGGTGGATTGGGGTAATGACTATTACATCGTGACCAACCAGCGCGTAGTATGGCTTGAAAAGGTGGTGGGCATCTATGATAGCCGCCAGGAATCGCCGTTGGGCACGATCCTTTCGGTAGGGGTGGAGGTGAATCAACTTGGCAAGATTTTGGATTACGGTAATGTCATCGTGCGGACCTTCGTTGGGAAAATTCCATTTAACGATGTTAATCATCCTGCCCATGCCGGGAAAATGATCGAAGAGTATTGGAACCGTACCAAGGAATTTGCGGCTGGAATGGAAAAGGAAGCCATGAAGAATGCCATTCGCAAGCGGCTTGGCATACCGCTCCCGAAGCAGGCACCAGGGTTTGGCGAACCTGCTCCGACTGTCAAGTCCAGTGCGCCGCCTCCCAAGCTTAGCGCAGGTATGACGGCGATCTTGAAATTTTTAGGGACGAATACGCTCAAGCTCCGTTATGAGACTGGCGATAGTGTGATCTACCGCAAACATTGGGTGGTCTTGGTATTGCAGGCTTGGGTTTCTGTGGCTGGTGCGGTAGGAATTTTACTTTTGTTCCTGGCGCGTTTGGTGCAATTGGCTTTTCTACCTGATGAAGCATTTATCACGCTTCAGGATGGTTTTGTGGTTGATGCCTGGTGTCTTGCATTTCTGATCGCATTCGTTCCATTCGCAGGTTGGCTTGCTTATGAAGTGTTGGATTGGAGCAATGACAAATTCGAAGTCACGAATGAGCAGATCATTGATGTGGACCGCAAGCCTTTCGGTACCGAGACTCGGAACGCAGCGCCCTTGGAAGGCATATTGAGCACTCAATATGAACGCAAAGGTTTGTTGGGGAACATCTTCAATTTTGGGACTGTGTATATTACCGTGGGTGGTTCCAAGCTGGCTTTTGAAGATGTGATAGACCCAGCCACGGTGCAATCGGATATTGACCGCCGCCGCATGGCGCGCACGGCCAAGCAGAACGAAGCCAAAATTGCGGGGGAGCGCGATCGCATGGCAGAGTGGCTGGCAACCTATCATCGGGCTGCCAAAGATTTTAATGATGAAGAGAAACGCAACCAGAAATAAGAGTAAAATACCCCCTTCCGTCCCCCCATTTTCACTGAATTGCGTGAAAATAGGAGGAGACGGATGTAGTGAAAATAATTAAAAGCCCAGAGGTTAGATAAAGAATGACTCTCCGTAAGATCGTAACCCTCCCTGAACCCGTGTTAAAGCGCAAAGCGCGCGTGGTCACGAAATTCGATAAAGACCTGCAAATCCTGTTGGAAGATATGGTGGAAACCATGCGCGATGCGCCAGGTGTGGGACTCGCTGCGCCGCAGATCGGTCTCTCTGACCGTATCATCGTCGTTGAATATTATCAACATGAAGAGGATGAAGAGGACGAAGAAGCTCCCAAGAAAGTTTGGGCGATGATCAACCCTGAGATCGTAAAATCCTCAGAGGAGACCTTGATGGGCGTAGAGGGCTGTCTTTCTATTCCTGGTTTATTGGGTGAAGTGGAACGCCATGCTGCTGTGCAAGTCAAGGGACTGAACAAACATGGCAAGCCGATGAAAGTCAAAGCCAAAGGCTGGCTGGCGCGCATCTTTCAACATGAGATCGACCATTTGAACGGCGTACTCTTTACCGAACGCGCCACGCGTGTCTGGCGACCTTCACAGGAAGTGGAGCAAGACCAGGAAGTTTAGTGGATATGGTTTACGTATTTCGTAATGCGTAAATAATTCCTCGCATGAACATTCGTCGCCTAACTCCTGATGATCTTCCCCGCCTGCGTCAATTTTGGAAAGAGAATTGGGGTGACGAGTTTGTTGTAGCGCATGGAGTGGTTTATCACCCTGATGATGTGAACGGGTTTATCGCTTTTGATGGTGATGAATGGATGGGCGAGATCACCTATGCTATTTCTGGTGACGCTTGTGAGATCGTTTCATTGGATAGCTTGCGTGAGGGACAAGGCATTGGAACAAAGTTAATTCAAGCAGTCGTGGATGAAACTCGAAAACAGAATTGCAAGCGTATCTTCGTAATCATGACCAATGACAATTTGAATGCATTGGGCTTTTATCAAAAACGCGGTTTTCATCTACTAAAGATAAATCGCGATGCGATGATCGAAACGAGAAAACTTAAACCAGCTATTCCTTTGATCGGCGCGAACAATATTCCTTTGCGCGATGAGATCGAATTGGAAATGATCTTGAAGGTCTAAAGTCAAACGTCGAAAGTCGACGACCTTTGACCTTAGACGTTTGACCTCTAACGTATGTACCTCAAACACCTCTCCCTCACGAACTTCCGCAGTTTTGCCCGTTTGGATATCGATATTCCACAACGGGTGGTTTTGCTTACCGGAGCGAATGCACAGGGCAAGACCAGTGTGCTCGAAGCCATTTATTTCGTCGCGGCGTTCACCTCTTTTCAAACGCATGTTGATCGGCAGATCGTCAATTTTCACGAAGCTAAAAAGAATACGCTGGCGGTCACGCGCCTCGTGGCGGATTATCAGCGCGGCAAAAGCAAACATCGCATGGAAGTGCGTTTGATCCTTGAACCGACCGGCGTCAATGGTCAACGCCTGCGCAAGGAAATTTTGCTCGATGGTGTAAAGAAGCCTGCTAACGAAATCATTGGTCATTTCAACGCGGTGGTCTTTGTGCCGCAGATGTCGCAGATCATCGAAGGCGCGCCCGAGGACCGCCGTCGTTATCTCAATCTTGCGCTCGCGCAGTCCACGCCCGCGTATGCGCGTGTGTTGAGTGAATACAATCAGGCATTGACTCAGCGTAATGCACTTCTCAAAATGTTGGGAGAACGTGGCGGCAACAGCGAACAACTCGAAGTGTGGGATGACGCGTTGACTCGT
>Ga0137333_1000155_pt1 | contig 17889 bp, 16 predicted proteins | sample EasRivERMLT231_2_FD_102286 | JGI IMG/M metagenome (GOLD analysis project Ga0137333, IMG submission 102286) | Soil microbial communities from meander-bound floodplain in the East River, Colorado, USA - East River MetaG ERMLT231_2 | ecosystem: Environmental > Terrestrial > Soil > Floodplain ... | reverse complement strand
CGAACGGCAAACAAGTCGGGTCGCTTGAACGGGTGGTATTGAATCCTGAAACCAGGGTGGTCACAGATATCGTGGTCCGAACCGGCACGCTCTTCAATAAAGAAGCCAGGGTTGTGCCGGTGGAGTTGGTCGTTAAGACAACCGAAGATCAAATCGTACTGCGTGAGGATGCAAAAGAATTGGAAGCTTATCCTCCATTCGAAGAACGACACCTGGTTGATGTGGATGGAGATATGGAGCAGAAGCCAGTAAATCCGCCCTCTGTAATTTACGGATATCCCGGGGCTGTTGGTCCGGTGATCGTGTCAACTTCAGAGGAGCAGTTCGCTACCCGAATCGAGCAGAACATTCCGGCAGGGACGGTCGCCATGAAGGAAGGCGCGCAGGTCATTTCTGCTGAAGGGAAAAATGTGGGCAATGTGGAACGCGTACTCGCAGATTCCTCAGTGGACCGGATTACGCATTTGCTTATCTCCCGGGGCTTCTTCAAAAAGCAGAGCAAACTTATCCCGATCAAATGTGTGCAGAGTTTGGGCGAAGATAAGGTCCATCTTCGGGTGAAGAAAACTTCGATCGAAGACCGGGATACTACTCCAATCGCGGGATGACGCGGTCGTGCGGAGCAGAAATAAATCACCCATTAAGGAGATACGCTTTGGGAACGGCAAAAAGTCTGATAACGAATCTATTTGGAGGCAATGGCGACGTCCGCACGTGTGAAATATGCGGAAACGACTACGATAAATGTTTTGAGGTGCGAATGAATGGTGAAACGCATATATTTGATAGTTTCGAATGTGCCATCCACGCGCTTGCACCCAAATGTGCCCACTGTGGATGTCAGATCATTGGTCACGGCATGGAAGCCGACGGGGTCTTCTTCTGCTGTGCCCACTGTGCCGGCGAAAACGGCATCCACGAACTGGAAGATCGTTTTGAAATGGAAAGGAGCCCGGCATGAAACTCAAAGAGATTATGACACACAACGTTGAGATCATTCACCCGGAAGACACCCTGCAGGTTGCAGCCCAAAAAATGCGCGACCGCAATGTGGGCTTTCTGCCTGTCTATGAGGGTGGTGAGCTGATCGGAGTCGTGACCGACCGCGATATTACTGTGCGGGCGATCGCGAAAGGCGCAGACCCAAGAACGATGCTCAACCGGGGCCTGATAACCACCCCGGCGATCTATTGTTTAGAAGATCAGAGCGTTGACGATGCCACTGACCTTATGCACGACAATCAGATCCGCAGGCTGGTGATCCTAAAACGCGGCAACAGGCAATTGGCGGGGGTCGTCTCACTGGGCCACCTGGCTATGAATGTTGACGATAAAATGACAGCTGAAGTTCTGCAGAGTGTTTCAGTGCCGTAAATCGGCTCGAAACCATATCTGGCAGATATAAGCGACGGGCTGTATGGCAATTGCCATGACTATTTTGTTTCCCGCTCCGAAAGTCCCATCAAATATAAAATTCCATCCAAACCATGCGTATTGAGTGATTGCTTGGCTGACTCTTTGACAAGCGGTTTGGCTTGAAAAGCAATGCCCAAGCCGGCGATGCTCAACATGGGCAAATCGTTGGCGCCATCGCCGACCGCAATGGTCTGTTCCAGTGAAAAGCCCTCGTGCTGTGCGATGCTTGCGAGCAGGGAGGCTTTTCTTTCACCATCCACAATTTCGGAGGCAAGTCTGCCGGTGATAATTCCGTTTTCGATTTCAAGGTCATTGGCAAAAATATAATCAAAGCCAAATCTTCTTTGCAGGGCGCGACCAAAGTAGGTAAATCCACCTGAGAGAATGGCTGTCTTATAGCCAAGTTTCTTCAACGTGGACATTAATCGTTCGACACCATTGGTAAGTGTCAAAGTCGCGGCCACTTCCCCCAAAGCGGATTCAGGCAAGCCTTTGAGTAAAGCTACGCGTTGCATCAAACTCTCTTTAAAATCAATTTCACCGCGCATGGCGCTTTCAGTGATCGCTGCAACCTGTTTGCCAACACCAGCGCGTCCGGCGAGTTCATTGATCACTTCGACCTGGATCAACGTTGAATCCATATCAAATGCAACCAGGCGACGATTGCGGCGGTAGATATTGTTTTCCTGATATGCAATATCCACGTCAATGTCATCGGCGAGTTCCATGAATTGACGGCGCAATGCGGGTAAATCGGCGACGGGTCCGCGCAGGGAAAATTCCACGCAAGCCTGTCCGTCACTGCCAATTGATTCAAGTGGGACTCTGCCGGAGAGGCGCGTGATCTTGTCGATGTTCAGGTTGTTCTCTGCAACGAGTCTGGACAACCGACTGATCTGATACGCCGTAATGCGCCTTGAAAGTAATGTGACGATATGCCGCGCCTTGCCTTGTTGATCCACCCAATTTTCGTAACTGGTCAGGCTGATATCCACAAAGCGGACGGTCAGGTTCAGTCCGTCGATTGTTTTTTGAACGGCATCTTTCACGATTTGCGCGTCAACAGCCGCTTCAGGAATTTCAACCAGCATGCCGAGTGAAAGTGAATCGTGAATTACAGATTGCCCGATATCAAGCACATTGACATCAAAGCCTGCCAGAACTTGTGTAATGGACGCGGTGATGCCGGGTCTGTCCATGCCCGTGATACTGATCAGAATCGGTTCCTTCATAGCCACCTCATATGTGCGTATTGCCTTGATTTTACAACGGAAGGCGCAAAAGCTGAACGATATCCCGGTGATGTGGTGGTATTATTCATGCACATTATCTTATTGAGGTACACTGTGTTTGGTTTTTTCAAAAAGCGCGAGCAGGTATTCAACAAACTGATCGAGGAACAGGCTTCCCTTTCCTATGAGGGCTTAAGACTGTTGGTCAAATATTTGGAGACACAGGATCCAGAGATCGCCGAGCAACTTTCGTTGAAGGAAAAAGAGGCGGATGAAGTGCGCCGCATCCTGATTGACGAGTTGAATCGGTCCTTCGTCACGCCGTTTGATCGTGAGGATATATTTTCCCTCTCCCGTTCAGTCGACGATGTGATCGATTATGCCGATAGCACTGTCAGCGAGATGGTGACGCTCAACGTCAAAGCCACTCAGTATATGCAAAGAATGGCCACGCTCTTGAAAGACGCCGCGTATGAGATCTATCAGGCTGTTCTACGCTTGCATAAACATCCCAACGTTGCGATTGATCATGCCCAGCGCGCCAAGGCTCTGGAGAATCGAGTCGAAGCCGTATATCGCGAAGCTCTTGCGGATCTCTTCAGCGGACCCGAAGACCTACATCATGTGGTGGAGATGTTGAAACTGCGCGAAGTATATCGTCATCTTTCGAACGCGGCAGACCGTGGGGATGAAGCCGCCAATATTATCGCCGATGTAGTTGTAAAAAAGATGTAGCCGAGATGCCACAGGAACTGATCATTGTCATCGCGCTGGCAGTATTGTTCGATTTCCTGAATGGGATGCGCGACTCCAGTAATATTGTCGCGACCATGATTTCGTCGCGCGCCTTTAGTCCACAGGCGGCGCTGGGGATCACCGCGGTTGCCGAGTTTATCGGTCCGTTTTTGTTTGGCGTGGTGGTGGCGAAGACGATTGGCTCAGATGTCGTCGAAGCAGGCGCGCTCACGTTGAGTGTGATCGCGGCATGTTTGATCGGTGCGATCACGTGGAATCTTATTACGTGGTTTTTTGGCATCCCCGGCAGTTCATCGCACGCGTTGATCGGTGGGCTGGTGGGTGCGGTGATCATGGCAGTGGGTATGCATGCGATAAAACCTGCCGGTTTATACAAAGTGTTGATCGCCCTGTTTACATCGCCCATGATCGGATTTCTTGCCGGCTTTGTCATCACCCGCCTGATTTATTTTCTTGCTCAAAATGCGACGCCCCGTATCAACAACTTTTTCAAGAACGCCCAGTTTTTTACCGCGCTAAGTTTGGGGCTCAGCCATGGCACAAATGATTCGCAGAAGACGATGGGCATCATCACGTTGAGTCTGGTGATAAGCGGCGTGTTGCCGGATTTTCAAGTTCCATTATGGGTGATCGTGATCAGCGCTGCGGCAATTTCGGTTGGCGCCGCATTCGGTGGCTGGCGATTGATCCGCACGTTGGGAGGAAAGTTTTATAAGATCAGACCGCTGCATAGTTTTTCAACCCAGTTGACATCATCCCTTGTCATTATCAGCGCGTCATTGTTTGGTGTTCCTGTCAGCACCTCGCAGGTGGTGAGTTCCGCGATCATCGGTGTTGGTTCTGCGGAGCGGATCAGCAAAATCCGCTGGAGCGTGGCGGGGGATATTGTGACGGCGTGGTTGATCACCATCCCGGTCAGCTCGGCGTTGTCGGCGGGCGTGTATTGGTTGATCGTGAATGCGATTAAATAGAGGCTGAATGCCTGATCGGGGGTTATAATTTCAGATTATAAATTTCCTGCGCCATGCTTCGACATGGCTCAGCACAAGAAGGATTTGACTGTGACGAAACTTTTTTTTGCCACCGATATTCATGGTTCGGATATTTGCTGGAGCAAGTTCTTGAACGCGGGGAAGTTTTATGAAGCCGATCAACTGATCCTTGGCGGCGATATGACGGGGAAGGCAGTGATCCCTTTCATTCATCAGGGCGGGAACAATTACAAGGTCACATTACTTGAGCAGGAATTTCAAATCACAAACGATGATGAGATGACCGACATGCGGAAGCGTGTGCGCAGTCGCGGCTATTATCCATACCTGACCACGCCTGATGAAATGAGCGAACTCGAAAAGAATCCCGATCAGGTTCATAAGATCTTTTTGCAGGAAGTGTTGAAGGTCGTTCAGCAATGGATGGACCTTGCCGACAAAAAGTTGGACGGCAGCGACATGAAAGTCTTATGTTCGCCGGGCAATGATGATATGGATGAAGTGGATGAGATCGTTCGCGCGTCCCGACGCGTGCTCCTCGTCGAGGGGCAGGTGACTCAGCTGGATGCGCATCACGAAATGATCGCCTCCGGGTGGTCCAACCGAACGCCCTGGGATACGCACCGTGAAGAGGACGAGGATCAACTCGCGGTGCGGTATGAAGCGATGATATCCCAACTAAAAGACCCTCGTAACGCCATCTTCAACATTCATGTACCTCCCTATAAATCCGGGTTGGACGAGGCGCCGGAATTGGATAAGGACCTGCGCCCCGTGTTGGCTGGCAATTCGATGATCCCGGTTGGGTCTACGGCATTGCGGGCGGCAATTGAGAAATCCCAACCGTTGCTGAGTCTGCATGGGCACATCCACGAGGGGCGCGGGACAATGCGGATTGGCAAAACACTCTGTATCAATCCCGGCTCGATGTACGAGCAGGGAACGTTGTTGGGGGCAATTGTGGCGTTGGGGAAGAATAAGATCGAAAACTTCGTGCTGACTTCGGGATAACTCTTACGCGGCTTTGGTGTTATGAACAATGGCATGTCACTCTGAGAGAGCGGTTGTTGCGACCGAAGAGTCTCGCTCGTTGTATCAGAGATGCTCCGCTCAGTATGGCATCCTCTGGGCAGAGTAACAATTCCAGAAGAGGAGAAATCTTATGAGCAACTTGTTCGTCCGTAAGGCGACCGGCATGGTACGTTCATGGTCGGTCTTCGACGCGTTCATCTATGCGTTCTTTTCGATCAACCTGGTGACGCTGGGCTTCTATTCGTTCAGCCAGATGTATTACTTCAGTGGCGGAATGATTCCCGCATTGATCATCAGCGCGCTCTTCATCATTTTTGAAGTCGTTGTATACGCCTCCTTGATTGCGGTGATGCCGCGGTCGGGAGGCGATTACGTCTGGCAAACCCGCATCTTCGGCGGCGGGATCGGCTTCATCCTGTCGATCACGGGCTGGTGGTTTACATTATGGTTGTGGACTCCGATCTATGGTGATATGCTTCGGCAGATTGTGCTCACACCGTTGCTTGGCGCTTTAGGGATGCAACAAGCAGCGGTTTGGATCGCAGGCCGAGGGACAGCGCTTTTCGTCTGTTCCCTGCTCACGCTTGTCTTTGTGGCGGCAGTCATTTTCCTTGGCATGAAGACATACGCCCGAATCCAGAAATATTCCTTCTACGCGGGCATGCTTGGCTTGTTGATCGTGATCGTTTTGCTTTTCACCGGCTCACCGGATGCATTCAAAGCGGGTTTGGATTCCAATTCCGCCGCGTACTTTGGGACCCAGGGTAGTTTGTATGCTTCCACCGTCGAAGCTGGCATAGCGGCATTCGCATCGACTCCAATGACCGGCGGATCGTTTTATCTGATCCTGCTCACGCTCCCATATCTGGTCTTCTTCAACTTGTGGCCCAACTGGGGCGCGACCCTGTATGGCGAAGTGCGCGGTGCCACGGATTACAAACGCAATTTCGCTGGTATGGCTTGGGCGCTTGTTGCCACAACCGTTCTTGGCATCCTTTTCTTCGTGGGTGTGAACAGAACAATCGGTTGGGACTTTTACATGCAGGCGAATGGCGCCTGGTGGAATTACGCATGGGAATATACTACTGAAGTGCCTCCTTTGCCCGTATGGCCCAACCCTGCGATGCTGGCAGTCTTCCTCACCGACAATCGCCTTCTTCAAATCATTGTGCTGTTGTTGATGAGCACCTGGTGGTTCGGCTGGGCAGGTACTTTGTTCCTCTCCTCGACTCGTGTAATCTTCGCCGCGGCATTTGACCGCCTGCTCCCGGAAAAAGCCGCTGAATTGAACAAGAACGGGACCCCTGTCAATGCGATGTTATATATGGTGCTACCTGCCATCGTTGTTTCGGCCATGTATGCCTACAATGTGGCTGGGTTTAAATCCATCACGCTTGCGGCTACACAGGGCATTGCCATCATGTATTTTGGCACTGCGATTGCCGCAATTGTCCTGCCATACAAAAAGAAGGAATTGTTCGAAGCCTCTCCAATTGCCCAGATGAAGGTGGCTGGTATTCCACTTATCACCATAGCAGGCGTGATCTTTGGCGGTTTCCTGCTTTTCCTGTTGGTGGAATGGTTCTTTGATCCGTGGTTGAACCCTGCTTATGCTCCTGTAGGCTTGTATGGTATCAGCCTTGCCAACACGAATTCGGTTATCTTCCTGTTGGTGACATATGGTTTGGCAGCGGCGATTTACTACGGCTTCAAATCCTATCGCAAGCAGGGCGGCATTGATATGGACAAGGTCCAAACAGAAATTCCGGTGGAATAAAGAGCATCAAAAAGAGACGGTCATCTTTAAATGACCGTCTCTTTTTTAACTCTGCCAGATTGATTCGGGTCTTGCCATTTCCGCCACGATGTCAAACGATGAAATAACTCCGAGCGGGAAGCTATCAGGGTCGCTAGAGTCGATCACCACCACGCGATGACGATGGTTTTGGATCATCAGGTCGGCAGCCTGTTGCAGACTGGCGTTAATATCGACCGTGAGGATCTTGCGATTCGTAAACTGACTCACTTTCAAATTTTCATCCACGTCTTTGCCCGCCAAATGAACCAGATCTCTGCCGGTGATAAAGCCGAGCAATTTCCCTTTGGCGTTGACAACTACGATCGAACGCCAGCCGGCTTGAGTCATGGTCCGTGCCGCCGAAAGTACGCTTGTATCTTCCCGGCATACTAAAAATGTATCTGACATCACATCACCAACAGTTTTGCGTTTGACGGGTTCTTGCGCGGCGATGCCTGCCACAAAATTCGAGATCGAAATAATGCCCACCGGTTTGCCAACTTCAGTGACGAGCATGCGGTTGATATTTTTTTCAGCCATTCTTTTTGCGGCCGTCTCTGCGGGGGTATCCGCATCCACTGTTTCGATTGGGATGGTCATGAGGTCGCGTGCGGTCAACTTGCGCATGGCGTTCAGGCTTTCCTCGTCCACGGATAGCCATTCCCCGGCGAGCAGATCAAAATCAGATATGATGCCCAGGGGCACGTCTGCTTGATCGGCGACAATGAGCGCGTGAACATGATGCTCTGTCAACAGGGTCGCAACCTGACCGAGCGAGGTGGTAGGTGGGCAGGTGATTAAGCCCTTGTGCATTAAGTCTCTCACTGCTTGGGTCATTTTAAAATCCTTCCCGTATTGGGTGGGTGGTTCATGGAACTGCGCAATTATAGTAAGTTGAAATATTGATTTTAGCCAACTATGCGCTTCAAAATATTACTTATTTATACGACAAGCGGTAAAATCAACCAACTCTTATGACAATTTTACCTGATATCGAAATTGAGATGAATCGTCTGGTGTCAGCCGCGCGCGAAAGATCGATCCTTATGCGGGTGTTGGGTGGGTTGGGGATCAAGGTTCATCGCAAAACCGATCATCCTGCGTTTGTGCGTGAGTATGGTGATCTGGATTTTGTGGTGGCAGGCAAGCAGCGTCGGGAGTTTGAGGCGTTCATGCCTGAGGTGGGATATGCGCCGCATAAGCAATTCAATCTATTGAACGGCAGTGAACGACAGATCTATTATCACAATGAAACAGAAATGAAGATCGATATTTTTGTGGATACATTTTCGATGTGTCACAAGATTCCACTGGAGGGGCGGCTGCACCTGCACCCAATTACGATTCCGCTGGCAGAGTTGTTTTTGACAAAGGTGCAGATCGCTGAACTGAATCGCAAGGATGCACTGGACATCGCTTCGCTTCTGCTCTCCGTCGAAACTGGTTCTGACGATGAGAATAAGATCAATCTGAAGCGGATCGCGCAACTGTGCGGCGCTGATTGGGGACTGTATAAAACCACGTCCATCAACTTGAAGCGGGTTGAGGAAATTGTCAGCGAGGAAAAAGTAAATTTGACAGAATCAGAACGCGGGTTGATTCTGAAGCGTGCATCCGAAATTTATCGAACGTTTGAATCCATGCCCAAGTCTTTGGCGTGGCAGATGCGCGATAAGGTGGGGACACGCGTCCGCTGGTATGAAGAGGTGGAAGAGGTCGCGCGTTAAATCAGCCTTTACAAATCGTTAGCCTTATTGAGCTTGTTGAGTATATAATCAGGTTGATGGAGAGCGCGTGGCTCCCCACAAGTAATTCAATTCTAAAGGAGAGAAGAGAATGAAGACTAGAAAGAATCTGTTTAACCTGTTTTCGTTGTTGCTGCTTGTGAGCATGGTGCTCGCAGCTTGTGGCCCTGCCGCAACTGAAGCGCCAGTGATGACGGAAGCGCCTGCCACAGAAGCGCCCGCGACTGAGGCTCCTGCAACTGCCGCGCCGACCGAAGCGCCGGTTGCTGACCCGATGGCTGCACTCTATGAGGCTGCAAAGGCCGAAGGCATGCTTACCACCATTGCGTTGCCACATGACTGGTGCAACTATGAAGCGGTGTTCAACGGCTTTAAAGCCAAGTATCCTGGTATTGAAGTGAATGAGCTCAACCCTGGAGCTGGCTCAGGTGATGAGATCGAGGCGATTAAAGCCAACAAGGACAACCCAGGACCACAAGCTCCGGATGTGATTGATGTCGGTCTTGCGTTCGGCCCCACAGCCAAGACTGATGGTCTCATCCAATCCTACAAGGTGGCGACTTGGGATGATATCCCTGATAGCGCCAAGGATGCTGAAGGCTACTGGTACGGTGACTATTATGGAGTGCTCTCGTTCGAAGTAAACACGAGTGTGGTGGCAAACGCTCCTGCCGAGTATGCCGACCTGCTGAAGCCTGAATACAATGGACAGGTTGCCCTCTCGGGTGATCCTCTGGCCTCCAATGCGGCAATCCTCACGGTATGGGCCGCTGGCCTTTCAACCGGTGCCACTGGCGAGGATGCAGCCCGAGCCGGGCTCGAGTTCTTCAAGCAACTTAATGAGGCCGGTAATTACGTACCGATTGATGGGAACTCTAAGACTGTCGGCATTGGGGAGACCCCGGTCATGATCGATTGGAATTACAATTCGATGTTGAACAATGTGAACCTGGCCGGCAATCCTGAGATAGCGACCATAATTCCGACAAAAGGGAGCCTCGCTGGAGTGTACGTGCAAGCGATCAGCGCCTACGCACCTCACCCCAATGCTGCCAAGTTATGGATGGAATATTTGTATTCGGATGAGGGCCAGCTCGCCTGGGCTTCCGGCTTCTGTTACCCGATCCGATACAATGCCATGTTGGCAGCCGGCACGGTTCCAGACGATCTGGCGGCGCAATTGCCCAGCACAGAAGGTGCTTACTTCCCGACGATTGATGAGATCAATGCCGCCAAGGCGATCATCACCACAGATTGGCCCACGGTGGTCGGTGTCACCGTCGAAGCGCCAGCTCCTTAATATTCGATGAAGCCCAACACTACTAGTGCTCGACCAGTAAATTCAACCGTGGGGGGCGCATCGCGCCCCCCACGCATTCCCATAGGCCACTGGCTTGGTGTAATTCCTTTCTTTTTGTTCTCCGGAATGTTTCTGATCGGACCGACATTGATTCTCGCCTACCGCAGTCTGGAAGGATCAGAAGGAGGGCTGACTTTTGACAACTATCGCCAGCTAGCGAGTGATGCCGTGATAAGCTCCTACGGAATGTCGATCAAAATTAGCCTCACTACGGCCATTCTTGGAGGCTTGATCGGGTTTCTCATAGCATGGGTGGTCTCGAGAGGGGGACTTCCTCCTCGGTTTCGCTTGATTACCACCACCTTCTCGGGGGTGGCAGCAAACTTCGCCGGTGTCCCTCTTGCGACAGCCTTTGTATTTACTCTGGGTCGTGTTGGTCTTATCACGGCGTTATTTAAGTGGCTTGGGGTAGATCTCTATAAATCCGGGTTTAGCCTTTACTCTTTTTTAGGACTTACCCTGGTCTATCTTTACTTTCAGATGCCGTTGATGGTGCTCACTATTTTGCCGGCGCTTGACGGACTCAAACGTGAATGGCGGGAGGCCGCTGAGAATCTTGGTGCCACCCCGTTTCAATACTGGCGGCATGTTGCGCTGCCGGTGCTGATGCCCTCGATCTTGGGCACAATGATTTTGCTCTTCGGTAACGCGTTTGGCGCCCATGCCACTGCTTACGCTCTGACTGGCGGGCTCTTTGATCTCGCCACTCTCCTTATCGGTCGGCAGATTTCGGGCGATGTTCTGCACAATCCCGGGCTCGGTTATGCGGTGGCGATGGGAATGGTGCTCATTATGGCATTCCTCATATTTTTTGTTTATTTACCCCTCCAGCGTCGCTCAGAAAAGTGGCTGAAATGAAAACTTCTCCTCTTTCTGCCCCGAACAAAGTCCAATCTTCAGGCTTCAGGAAGCGATTATCGTCTTGGATGATATTTGCAACAATGACGCTTTATTTTTTAATTCCACTCGGGGCTACCTTCTATTGGTCGTTACGGGGAAAAAAGGATGTGCTTGGCTTTGAAGCGTATCGCAAGTTGTTTGCAGATACCAACTTCCTGCCATCTTTCAGTCAATCAATGGTCAATGCTGTTGCCACCATATTTCTCAGCCTGCTCATTGTAGTTCCCACTGCCTATTGGGTTACATTACGGTTACCTAAGTTGCGGCCTGTTATAGAATTTATCACACTGTTGCCATTCGTAATTCCTGCGGTCGTATTGGTATTTGCAATCATCCTCCTGTACAGCCGTCCACCGCTGTTGCTTACCGCCACCTACGACAGTTCGAGGGTTGTCCTTATCTGTATGTACGTTGCCCTGTCGTTTCCCTATATGTTCCGATCGGTTGACAATGGGCTGAGGGCTATAGATGTGCGCACACTTACTGAGGCAGCTCAAAGTTTGGGGGCGAACTGGGTCACCATTCTCTTCAGAGTCATTTTTCCAAATTTGCGTGTGGCTCTGCTCTCGGGGGCGTTGCTGACCTTTGCCATTGTAATCGGCGAATTAACGATTGCCCTTTATATGGCTCAGCATACCTTGGGACCCTACATGGCAGATCTGACCCGCAGCAAAGTATATGAGCCATCCGCGATGGCGATCGTGGCTTTTGCCATTACTTGGGCTGCCATGGGAATCATAGACTTTGTAGGACGTGGCGCTTCCAGGCATGCACAAATGACTGACTCAGATTAAAGATTTAGCGGAGAATCTTCGATGTCTTATCTGTCCATTTCACATGTAACAAAACAATTTGGGGAAACCGTCGTAGTCGATAACTTTAATCTTGACATTGAAAAAGGTGAGTTTGTTTCGTTCCTTGGTCCTTCTGGTTGCGGAAAGACCACAACCTTGCGTATGGTGGCGGGCTTTGAGATTCCAACGTCCGGCACGATTATGCTCGATGGTAAGGATATTACAGATAAAGCCCCAAACCAGCGCAACGTTGGCATGATTTTTCAGGCGTATGCATTATTTCCAAACATGACGGTTGCCGAAAACATTGGCTTTGGTTTACGCGTTCGCAAAGAGTCTGAGTCGGCTGTAAAAGAACGTGTTCAAGAAATGGTCAACCTGATTGGTCTCGAAAAACATGCGAATAAATATCCCTACCAACTCTCTGGCGGACAGCAACAACGCGTCTCGCTTGCCCGCGCGCTTGCCATCCGCCCCGAAGTGCTCCTGCTCGACGAGCCACTCTCCGCGCTGGATGCAAAAATACGCGTCTCGCTCCGCGCCGAAATTCGCGCCATTCAAAAACGACTGGGCATCACTGCCATCTTTGTGACTCACGATCAGGAGGAAGCGCTTTCGATCTCCGACAGAATCGTTGTGATGAACGTTGGTGAGATGGAGCAGGTGGGCACGCCGTTTGAAATTTACAACTTCCCCAAGACGCAGTTCGTGGCGAACTTTGTTGGTTCACTGAATAACGCAGATGCGGAAGTGGTTGACCCCGCCAACGGCATCCTTGCCATGGACGGTGTGCACTTCAAAACTGCAGAAAAAGATTTCTCGAATCGCAGGAAGGGTGACAAGGTCAAGATCTCGATTCGCCCTGAGCGTTTCAGTTTTGCGGCTGAGCCCATGAAAGATAATGTCGTCGATTGCACCATTGAAAACATCACCTTCCTTGGCTCAGTGGTTCGCATTCAGATTTTGATCGGCAAGACCAAATTCAACATGGACACCTTCAATAACCCATTTCTTGACCTCCCGGCGATAGGTGCCCATGAGAAGGTCATGTGTTCAAAGGAAGCCGTATTGGTTCTCGGATCTGCTTGATAGCAAAACAATAGACAAGTAAAATCGAAACAAGTAGATGTGAGAATACATGTCTACTTGTTTTCCTGTGTACATTACATTCGAGGTGTTCGTATGCCCATCATTGATGAAGTTGCAGCAAAAATTCCAGATTGGGACGGAAAGAATATTTCCATCACATCGCTTTCTGGCGGCTTGACCAACTCCAACTTCAAAGTGGAAGTAGATGGGACCCTTTACTTCGTCCGTGTGCCGGGAGCCAGCACCGATCTCCTTGCGATCAATCGCAACAACGAATACCATAACTCCAAAGCCGCGTTCGTCGCAGGTGTGGGACCCAAAGTACTTCATCATTTGCCGGAATACAGCGTAATGGTGTTGGAGTTTCTTAATGGCAAAACGATGTCCAAGGATTCTTTGAACGAGCCGGGAATGCCGAGGCGCATGGCAGAAGCCATCAAGAAGTTGAATAACGGTCCACGCTTCCTTCTGGATTTCAACATGTTCCGCCTCACAGAGTATTATCTCAGCCTCTGCCGTGACCGCGACATCAAAACCCCTGATGGATATTTGGATAGAATCCCAACCATTGAACGGATGGAAAAAGCGATATCCGTTAATCCATTACCAACTGTTCCATGTAATAATGATTTGCTTGCTGAAAACTACATTGACAATGGCAAGCAACTATGGCTCATTGACTACGAATACAGCGGCAATAATGACCCGACCTTCGAGTTGGGCAACACTTGCCAGGAAATGCAATTCAACGATGAACAGATCGCAGAAGTCTGCGTTGCATATTTCGGTGAAGCAACTGCGGATAAAATTGCCCGCATGAAATTGAATATGATCATGTCCGATGTGGGCTGGGGATTGTGGGCGGCGATCCAGGCGCAGATATCCACGATCGAGTTTGATTTCTGGGGCTGGGCAATCGAGCGCTGGGGCAGGGCTGTGGAAAAGATGGATTCGGCGGAATTTGAGGGGTGGTTGAGGGATGTTCAAAATTAACCTGGTGGTCGAGTAGTCCCGTATTCAGTTCACGGGATGTATCGAGGCTACCGGAATTTATTTGACAAGGTGAAACCATGAAAGACGCTGCACATGTCGTTGTCATTGGCGGGGGAATTTACGGGGTGAATATTGCATATCACTTATATAAACTCGGTTGGAAAGAGATCCTCCTTTTGGAAAAGGGTGAGATCTCCAGTGGCGAATCGTCGCATGCGGCTGGCGTGGTGACGCAGTTCGCCACGTCCAAGACGATGATGCAGTTTAGAAAGTATAGCATCGAGCTATATAGCGAACTTGGTTTGTTTAACCATGTCGGGAGTTTGCGAGTCGCGTCGAGCAAGGAACAGCTCAAAGAGTTGGAAAGAAGCGTGAGTCGTGCAAAAGCCATCGGCATGGATGTGGAGATCATCTCGCCCTCTGAAGCCTTGAAGGTCATGCCGCAGATCACAGATAAGGATCTTTATGGCGCGATCTACCTGCCGCGCGATGGGCATCTCGATCCATACGGGACAACAACTGCCATGGCGCGCCTCATCAAAGAGATGGGCGTGGATGTGCATACGCATACGCGCGTCACCGGGCTGGAGCTTTCGCCCAAAGGTGAGATCCAAAAAGTGATCACAGATCAAGGTCCGATCAAAACGAATCTGGTTGTGAACGCGGCGGGCATGTGGGCACCTCGTATTGCTGCAATGGCAGGCGTATATTTGCCAACGACGCCTGTTGACCATCAGCATATTGCCGTCAAAGCTGTGACTGGACATGAATTCCCAAAGCAAACACCCTGTTTGCGCGACCCCGATAATTTGGTTTATATGCGCGAAGAACAAGGTGGGCTTGTGATTGGTGGCTACGAACCAAATCCGTTGGCGCGTTGGATCGACGGCGTGCCGTGGGAACATGGCAACGCGACCTTGCCCGCTGATTATCAGCGCTTCGAGATGCTGCTCGAAGGTGCAATTCGCCGCATCCCATTTTTGAGGGATGCGGGCATCATTGATCTCACCTGTCACCCCGGTGCGTACACGCCTGATTGCCAACCCATGCTTGGACCTGTTGCAGGTGCACGCGGTTTGTGGATGGCGGCAGGCATGTCGTTGAATGGGTATGGCGGTGCTGGTGGCATGGGCAGGCTCATGGCAGATTGGATTGTGAATGGCGAAGCGCCAGAGGATGTGTATGCCTATCGCGCCACACGTTTTGGGGATTATTTCTCGAATCCTGAATACGCGGCAGAACGCACACGTGAGAGTGTCAAATATTATTATGCGATTCGTTTTCCAAATGATGAGAATGAATGGGCACGTCCGCATCGTGTCAGTCCTGTTCATTATCGTTTGCAGGAATCGGGCGCGGTATTCGGTGAGAGGTTTGGTTGGGAACGCGTCCTGTATTTTGAGCCGAATAAACCCTGGCGACGCGCGGGTGCGGATCAAAAAGAATGGGGCTGGAAAAGACCACCATACTTTGAACGAGTCGAAGAGGAACATCGCGCCACGCGCGAGCGCGTCGGGTTGTTTGATTTAACATCCTTCGGCAAAATCGAAGTAACAGGCCCGAGCGCGTTGGCGCTCTTACAGCGTGTGACGGATGGCAATATGAATAAGCCGGTTGGCAGTGCGATGTATACGCAGTTCCTCAATTCTCGCGGTGGCGTCGAAGCCGATGTCACTGTCACGCGCATTGCACATGATAAGTTCTGGGTTGTCACCGGTTCGGGGTTCATCGCCAATGATCTGGCCTGGTTGCAGATCAAGAGTCAATTGGATGATGATGTGACGATTCGTGATATCACAGAGGAGTGGGCATGTCTCGCGTTGTGGGGACCGAAGGCAAGATCCGTTCTTTCGAAGGTGACGCAGGATTCGGTCACGAATGAAGCGTTTCCTTATCTAACAGCGAAATTCATCACGGTCAACGGGGTCCGCCTGTGGGCGCAACGCGTCAGTTATGTTGGCGAGCTGGGCTGGGAGTTGTATATCCCCACTCAGCGGGCGTTGATGGTGTGGGATATGTTGCGGGCGGCTGGCAAGGGCTTTGGCATGGAAGTGGGTGGATATAAAGTTTTGGATTCGCTGCGACTCGAAAAAGGTTATCGCTATTACACAACGGACGTCACGCCCTTGGAGACTCCGTTTGAAGCTGGTCTCGGTTTTTGCGTACATTTCGACAAAGGCGATTTCACCGGCAAGGAAGTTTTGATGGAGAAAAAGAATAAGGGTTTCGCTACAAAGCTATGCACCTTGATTTTGAGAGGGGAAGAGTTTACGCAAATCTATGGCGGCGAAGCGGTATATCATGAAGGCAAAGTAATTTCGCGTGTGCGCAGTGGCGGATATGGATACACTCTGAAGAAAAATATTTTGTATGCATATTTACCACTGGAGTTGTCGAAGATTGGCACGCGTGTGGAAGTGGATTTGATCGAAGGCAGGTATATGGCGGAAGTGACGTCATCTGTGTTGTACGACCCGAAAGGCGAGAAGTTGAGAGCGTAAAAAACCTTTACCATGAAGGACACAACGGTCACGAAGGTTTAATGCCTTAAGGCGAACAGCCTTTCCCCCTTTGTATACTTTGTGTCCTTCATGGTTGAAAAAAGAAAAGCGTATAATCCAGATATGGCAAAATCTCCTCCTGAATATGTAGGTTTTGGGATGCTCACGCCGGTTGAGATCATGGTGCTTGAGAAACTCCCCAAACATAATACCGGCGCGATCGTGACCGAAGTCAATGATTTTATATTTGATGATGCCGCGATCGTGGCTTGTTTGTTGCGTCAATGGGATGTGACCTCTGGGATGATCGGTACAGCAGTTGGCGATGACTTGCGTGGTCATGCACTTGCAAAACAAATGAAAGAGTGGGATGTGCAAGGCAAAGTCCGGTTTACGAATGAATATAGGACGCCGCTTGAAGTGAATGTCTCTGATCGAAAAGGCGCGCGCACATATTTTTGGCAACGTACTCCGCAAATATTAGATACGCTTGATACAGCTGATTTGTCATTGCTCCGTGGCGCCAGGATCATGTATGTAGATTGGTACGATGGCGATCACACTTTACGCGCGATGGATGAAGCCAGACGTTTGAATGTCCCTGTTTTTGTGAACCTGGAACACGGGCATAAAGACCCGGATGTTTTGAAACAATATGCATCCCGTGCCACGATCTGTCAGGCAGTGACGGATGCCGCGCAACTGGGCGGCAAACGTGCCCTGGTCGGGACTGCAAGAAAGCTATTGAAATCGGGAATCAAAACTGCGATCATTACGCTGCAAAAGGCGGCTGTCTCGTGGCGCATGGAGAGGAAATTGTTAGGGTGTATGCCCCGAAAGTTAAAGCCGTGGATGCGTGCGGTGCGGGCGCGACGTTCTCGGCAGGGTTTGTTTATGGGTATCTCAAGGGCTGGAATCTTGAATTATCTGCGCGCTATGCAACTGCCGCGGCTACGCTCAAAGTAACGCGAGCGGGACTGCGGATGTTCCCGGTTGAGGAAATTATGGAATTAGCCGAGCGATTAAGAGTGGAGCATTGGGCGTTTAGGAATAATCGTTTTGAGATCATCGAGAGAATACTATCCATTCCACGACAAGTTGCTGTCCAAGGCAAGCGCGCTCAAAGGACAATTATGCGCGAATTGCGGATCCCTGAAAAGCAGGAAACAACAAAAGTGAATCACCCGCGTGTGAAGACAAAGAGGAAAGTAATTTGAAATAATCCGTTGGTTGAGCAGGGCGAAGCCCATACCGAAACCAACAGGAACAAAAAATATTTTG
>Ga0137333_1000153_pt1 | contig 17926 bp, 17 predicted proteins | sample EasRivERMLT231_2_FD_102286 | JGI IMG/M metagenome (GOLD analysis project Ga0137333, IMG submission 102286) | Soil microbial communities from meander-bound floodplain in the East River, Colorado, USA - East River MetaG ERMLT231_2 | ecosystem: Environmental > Terrestrial > Soil > Floodplain ... | reverse complement strand
GGGCACTGGGCTCGTCCATGATCAGGATCTTCACATTCTTGGAAACCGCTTTGGCGATTTCAACAATTTGCTGTTGTGCAGGGGATAAATCCCGAACCAGGGCGTTTGGATCAAGATCCGCTTCGAATAATTCAAATAACTCTATTGCCTTGGTTTTCATCGCTTTGTAATCCACCAGGAACTTATCGCTAACCTTGTCTCCCAGAAAAATGTTTTCAGCAATAGACATAGTAGGCACTAGGTTGAATTCCTGATAGATGACTTCTATCCCCATGCTTCTGGAGAGATGTGGGGTCATCTGATAATGAACCTGTCCCCCAATATGAATAATTCCACCATCGAGATTAATTGCCCCCGCCACGGCCTTGATTAAAGTGGATTTTCCGGCGCCGTTCTCACCTAACAAGGCATGGACTTCGCCTTCAAAAAAATCGAGCGATACATAATCCAGTGCCAAGACACCAGGATATTTTTTGGTGATGCCTTTAAGAGAGAGAACCACATTTTCATTCATGTTCTTTAAAGCCTCTTTGGTGTTGTGAGGAGGGCTTCGCCCTCCTCACAACATGATTCTTAATACTCTCTGTAGGAATTTTACTTAAGTGTCGCAAAGTCGCAGTGGGTCGGCACCAACTCATCGTTGGTGATCTGCGGGTATTCCACGCCCTGCAGGATCTTCTTGAGCAGAGCATAGGTGTCTTGGGGAAGGTGATCGCCGCCGATTGCCACAAAACCCTTGTAGGGATCCTCGCAGCTCGTGACGACCGGGATCACGGATGGATCCATATCACCGGCAAAAACTGCAAAATCCTTGAAGTCCACATTCGGCAAGGCTTTGATGGCTTCAGCACCACCCTGGGCATGAGCGCTGGACTGCATAATGAAGACTTTGGTGTCCGGATAGGCGGACAAGACATTCTCAACCGCGGATTGTCCGACCGCCAAGCTGTCAGTAGCCACATCGACGTATTGCACTACATTGGCCTTGGCGCAGTCTTTGATGGTGCGATAACCCTGATAGCGCAAGTTCATCTGTTTTTCGCCGCTCTCGTTGCCGATAACTGCCACATCAACCTTGTTGGCATCCGGATATCTTGCATTGATGAAGTCGCAGGCCATCTGTGCCACTTTCGTACCATCTTCGAGCTGGTCGGTATGCATGATCGCGTCAAAAGGCTCTAAATCTCCAGGCGGAACGCCAATGACTTTGATGCCTTGCTTTTTGGCTTCTTGAACAGCCGGAATTAGGGGTTCGATCGAGCCGGGTGCCATAACGATCATGGCATTTACGCCTTGGGAGATACAATTCTCGATCTGTTGATAAGCCGTAGTTGCGCCACCTTCTTCAGCACCATAGACCATCACTTCAACGCCATCCGCTGCAGCCAGATCCGTGACGGTAGTTCCCAGGTTGTTCAGGAAGGGGTTTCCCAGGGTCGGTAGTAGGTAGCACACCTTCATGCCTTTGACTTCGGCGGGACCGGCAGCAGGGGCTTCTGTCTTGGCTGCCGGTGGGGCAGGTGCCTCAGTAACAGGCGATCCACAGGCTGCCAGAAGGATTCCGACAATCATTGTGATCGCCAGAACAATCGAATGGGACTTTTTCATTTGTTCTTCTCCTTGGTTTATGGGGTTTATGGCCATATTGTTTGGCCAACAACCAAAGAGTACATTCCTTTTTGCGTTGAAACAATTCAATCTTTGATACAATGTATTCCATAACAGAATAGGTCACTGGTCTATAATGGATATCAAACAAATAGAATATTTTGTCTCTGTAATGGAGACTGGTTCTTTCAGTTCGGCAGCAGAAGAACTGTATATTTCCCAGTCATCTCTCTCCAAGAAGATCATTGCATTGGAAAAGGAGTTGGATGTTAAGCTTTTCGACCGCAGCAAACGCAGGGTTGCTCCAACCGAAGCAGGGAAGATATTCCATAAACATGCCGTAAAACTCAAAGAAAATTATCAATCCATGCTGGCTGACCTCGGGGAATATAAGAAGGCAACACCTTCCTTGGTCATTGCAGCTATACCAGTGATCGCACAATATGGTATTACTTCTTACATCGCTAAATTCAAGAAGGCATATCCATTTATTAATTTCACACTGGAAGAGAGGGAGGCGTCAGTAGTTTGGCCTGCTCTCGGTCAATACAAGTACGATCTGGCTTTTGCACGTGACTATAATATCAATCCAAATATATTTTCATATTTTCCAATTTTGGTAGACAAATTAATGGTGGCAGTGTCATGCGATCATCGCCTTGCAAAGAGAAAATCCATTTCACTGACAGAACTTTCCGATGAAAATTTCATCATGTTTAGCAAAGGGACGCTGATCCACGAATTATCCATGAGCGCTTGCCGGTCAGCGGGGTTGGAACCAAGGGTTTTCTATGCGACCCTGCGAGCGGCAAGTATCATTGGCATGGTGGCATCGAACAGCGGGATTGCACTGATAATGGAAAAGGTTCTCAATTATTACAAGCATTCTGATGTCGTTGCCATTCCTTTGGATCAAACTATTGAAAGCAAAGTCATCCTTGCATACCCAAAAGATAGAAAATTATCCAAACCGGCCAGCACCTTTTTGGACTTCATGAAAAAACAGATCATTGAATAAGACATTCCTGTCTTATTCAAACTTCTCATACGGTAATCCAACATAATTTTCAGAGAGCACCGTTCGCCCTGCCTCTGAGCCAACGAGATAATCCAGCTCAGAAACTTGTAAACGCCTGGTCATAGGATCATTATCGAGTTTGTGCAAAAGAGATGTGTACCACCACGAAAAGCGGATGGCTTTCCACACGCGGCGCAGAGCAGTTTCGGAATAATGGTCGAGCAGGTCTGTCCGTTTTTCTTTGTAATAGGCAATGAAGGCGCGGGTAAGATAATAAATATCAGACGCGGCGAGGTTGAGTCCTTTTGCGCCGGTGGGTGGGACGATATGCCCCGCATCTCCAGCGAGAAACAAACGACCAAACTGCAAAGGCTCGGCGACAAAACTATGCAGTGGGGTAATGCTCATCTCAAGTCGTGGACCTGTTACAACATTCCCAGCTTCTTCAGGAGGTAGGCGGCGGCGCAATTCATCCCAAAAGGCATCGTCCGTCCAGTTTTCGACTCTGTCATCGCGAGTGCATTGAATGTAGTAGCGGCTGCGTGTGTGCGAGCGCATACTGCATAACGCAAATCCACGTTCGTGGTTGGCATAGATCAATTCTTCTTTTACAGGAGGAACATCAGACAAAATGCCCAGCCAACCAAAGGGATATGTTCTTTCAAAGTTTGTGATCTTATCAGCAGGAACGCTCTTCCTTGCTACGCCATGAAACCCGTCACAGCCAGCAACGAAATCACAAACTAATTCCTTCTGCTCACCATTCTGTTCATAAATGATTTTGGGGGTATCCGTATCGTAATCTTCCACGCGGATGGCTGGCGCATCATAATGGACAACGCCGCCTGCTTCATCAATATGAGCCTTCATTAAATCGTAAGTGATCTCGGTCTGCCCATAAACCATCACAACTTTGCCATCGGTGTGTTTTGGGAAATCAATCCGTTCAAGACGACCATCGAACGCGACATTGATCCCCTCATGGATAAGTCCTTCTTTGTCCATGCGTCCGCCAGCCTTGGCTTCGCGGAGCAAATCCGCCATTCCTTGTTCGATCACACCTGCGCGAATACGTCCCAGCACATAGTCACGACTGCGACTCTCAAGAATGACAGTGTCAATACCCTGAAGATGTAACAGCCGTGCCAGAAGCAACCCTGATGGACCTGAACCGACGATACCGACTTGAGTTCTCATCTGATTCTCCTGTTGGAGAGAATTACATTACTTATTCTGAACAACTGGATTTCGCAATGTGCCGATCTTCTCAACTTCCACTTCAACCACATCTCCGTCTTTTAGAAAAATCGGCGGGGTTCGTTTGAAACCCACGCCCTCGGGCGTACCCGTGGCGATGATATCGCCTGCTTCCAATGTCATTAACTGGCTGATGTAAGCGATGGTCTCTACCACTGAAAAGATCATGTGCTTCGTGTTGCTGGTCTGCAGTGTTTCACCATTAAGGCGTGTGGAAATATTCAGGTTTTGTGGATCACTGATTTCATTGATTACCAATGCGGGCCCACACGGAGCAAAAGTATCCAATGCTTTCCCCGACAGCCATTGCCCGGCACGGAATTGCAAGTCACGAGCACTGACATCGTGGAACACCATATAACCTGCAACATGTTCCAGCGCATTTTCAACGGGAATGTCTTTTCCGCGTTTGCCGATTACCACTGCTAATTCGGCTTCGTAATCGATCTCTTGACTCAGTTTCGGCAAAACGATCGGGCTGGTTGGACCTGTCAATGCGTTGCGATATTTGGCAAACAGGATCGGGGTCTCAGGCGGTTTGAAACCCGCCTCCTCTGCATGGCTTTTGTAGTTCAAGCCGAGACAGATGATCTTGTCAGGATCGGGGATGGGTGGACCAAGAAGCATATTGTCCGTGAGATATACTTTCTCACCATTCGATTTTGCGAGTTCCCGTGCGGCGGCCTCAAGTTGTGATTGTTCACCTTGACTCAATTGAATGATGGCGCGGTTCGAAATCTCACTGCTGTCAAAGTTGATGCCCGCAGTTTTCGCAGCTGTTGAGACATCAACGATCTTATCCTCAACGAGGATCCCCGCGCGCCATTTCTTTTGGGAGTCGTATGTCACCAACCGCATGGAATCAGCCCCACACTTCTTTTGCGGTATCAACGACCAGTTTCAACTTGGCATCCTGATCCGCCGCTGTGAGCAGGTTGCCTTCTTCGGTGGATGCAAATCCGCATTGGGAACTTAGTGCAAGTCGTTCCATTGGAACAAACTTCGAAGCTTCCTTAATACGTTTTTTCAATTCATCCTTTGTTTCCAATTGTGGCTTCTTCGATGTGACCAATCCCAGCACAACCGTCCGGTCTTCGGGCACACTCTTCAACGGTTCAAAGCCACCGGAACGTTCATCATCATATTCGAGCAGGAACGTATTGAACTTCGTGCGGCTGAAAACGGATGTGATCGGGTCATATCCGCCGCTGGCATAGTATTTACTCTGGTTGTTGCCGCGACAAAGATGAATGCCAAAGTTGATGCCGGGATGATTTCCAATGACCGCGTTATCCAGTTCGATACAGCGATCCAGTAATTTATCGGGGTCAGTGCCGCGGTGGCGATAGCCTTCTCGAATGCCCGGATCAATCAACGCTGCATATTGAGGCGCATCGATCTGGATGTACGTGCACCCAAGCCTTATCAATTCCTCCACTTCCGTTTTCAGGATATCTACCAGATCAGCGAGATAGGCTTCGATGTTGGCGTAAGCACCTTTGGATGTTTCCGCGTTGTAATATGCCGCAGCCTGTTGCGCGCTGATGATCGTCACTTTGGCTGGATGTTCCGTCTTTGCACGCAGATAAACGAATTCCTCCTCACACATCGGACGTACACGCTTCAATTTCGACACGACAACAGGTCGCTTGAAGACTAGCTCATGTCCTTCATCATCATGGAATGGAATCGCCCAGCCACCGAATTTATCGTAGCCTTCCACGGCATCGATCAAATGACCGAAGAAGGCATAACGCCGCATCTCGCCATCGGTAATCACATCGAGTCCCGCCTTCAATTGGATGTCAATCGCTTCGTTCACAGCACGGTCTTCGATCTTTTTGAATTCGGCGTGGCTCAACTCGCCAGACGCACGTTTCTTGCGCGCCTCCTTCAAATACTCGGGACGCAATAAACTGCCGATCACATCACTTCGATAGACTGACATGTTGTTCTCCTTTTGAAAATAAATTTCATTAAGCGACCAATGTTGGTTAAGTAATCCAAACGAATACCAGCATCGAATCTAAACAGCCGCCCAAATCAACCTCCAAGTGTCACACCACCATCCACCCAGATCACTTGTCCGGTAACATAGCTGGCATCGTCACTGGCTAGAAATGCATGGACAGCAGCAATTTCATCCGGGTCAGCCCAGCGTTTGAACGGAGTACCTTCCAACAACTTTGCACGGATTTGTTCAGGAATGTTAGCCGTCATGGGTGTATGCACCCCACCAGGAGCGACACAGTTGACGCTGATGTTAAAACGAGCCCATTCGAGCGCCAGTGTTCGGGTCAGTCCGATCACACCTGCTTTTGAAGCGGAATAATTTGCCTGACCAACGTTGCCTTGTGCGGCAATGGATGAGGTGTTCACAATTCGACCATATTTCTGCTTGATCATTGGTAAAGCCGCCGCTTGTGCCATGAGCCAGGTGCCTTTGAGGTTGACGTTCAACACGGCATCCCACTGCTCTTCAGACATCAGTTTGATATCGCCATCTTTTACCCGGACAGTGAGCGCGTCGCGATTGATCCCCGCGTTGTTGATGAGAATATCCAGATGACCGAACTTTTCCAGAGTGGCATCCACCACGTGTTGGACATCGCCCCGGTCTGCTACATTTCCGACGACTCCGATGGCGATTCCACTTTGCTCCCCAATCAATTGAACTGTTTCATCTATGCCTGTTTGGTTTACATCACAGACAATGACCGCCGCGCCTTCTTTTGCGAGACGGAGGGCAGTCGCCCGTCCGATTCCGCCTCCACTGCCTGTGACAATGGCTATCTTATTTTCGAGTCTCATGCTTGACCTCTTTTGATCATAACGACCTCCTGAATTTCGATCACAGTCTGACCGTTCTGGTTTACCACTTTATTCTCCATTGTGATAATGCCGCGGTCTGGCTTAGATGTCTCTTTTTTCTCGGCAATTTTGAACTCAAGATGGATGGTGTCCCCAAACTTGACCGCTCCTACATACTTAATGGTTTGCTGTAATAGAGCAAGGGCTGTCCCTTCAAAAAGTCCAGTTTGGTTGATCTGACCAGTGGCTATTGCCAACACCAGCACTCCATGTGCAATTCTTCCGCCAAACGGGGTGGTTTTCCCAAACTCTTCATTGGTGTGTAGAGGGTTATAGTCGCCGGAGATGCCGGCAAAATGGACAACATCCGCCTCAGTGATAGTGCGTCCCTGACAAATATGTGTGTCACCTACATTGAATTGCTCAAAGGTAAGTCCGCGTGGTTGATAAGACATGGATATTCTCCTTTTCTTGAATGTATATATAGTTTAGTTTCACAGGTTGAGAAGCTTGCGTGCGTTCTCCAGCAGAATCTTCTGACGAACTTCGGGTTTCATCTCCAGCGCCTCAAAGTCCTTGAGCCAGCGTTCCGGCTTAAGCACAGGGTAATCGGAACCAAACAACACCTTATCCTGAAGCAGGGAGGTTGCATACTGAGTCAGTATCGGTCGGAAATATTTCGGTGACCAGCCCGAAAGATCCATGTATACGTTACCTTTATGCAGTACCACCGCGAGTTGCTCCTCCTGCCAGGGGACGGCCGGATGCGCCATAATGATGGTCAGGTCGGGGAAATCTGCGGCAACATCATCCAGAAGCATCGGGTGGGCATATTTGAGTTTGTAGCCGCCTCCACCGGGCGTTCTGGCTCCAACTCCCGTTTGCCCCGTGTGGAACAAAACCGGAATCCCCAGTTCAGAGCACTTCTTCCAGAGCGGATAAAAGTGCGTGTCGTTTGGAAAAAACGCCTGTGTAGTGGGGTGCATCTTAAGACCGCGCAACCCCAATTCCTTTACCGACCGTTCCAATTCCTGTATTGCCAACATGCCTTTCCACGGGTCGACCGAAGCGAAGCCGATAAACTGATCTGGATATTGCCGCGCAACGCCCGCAACATAATCGTTGCCAACATAAGGCACACCACTGGTCGTCTCTGAATCGATGGCAAAGATCACACCAAACAAGTCCAGCGCCTTGTATGTCTCATACATTTCTTCGGGAGAATGTGGCATCTCCCCGGCTTTGAAATAGCCAGCCATGTTCTCTTTTTCCAATGCCGCCGGATGTCCGGGTGGATCCGGAACGTGTACATGAATATCAATCGCTCGCATCTTTTTCCTTCCAATGAATGGGATTATGCGCCTGCCACATGCCGGGACTGTCCTGCCCAGTATGGTTCCCGCAGAACACGCTTCAGCACTTTGCCACTGGGTGTACGTGGCAGTGAGTCTACAAAGTCCACTGAACGCGGCCGCTCGAAACCACCCAACTTGCCTTGGCAGAAATCGATAATTTCTTCCTCGGTGGCTGCCATACCTGACCGCAACACGACCACCGCCTTAATGGTCTCACCCCACTGCTCGTCTGGTACACCGATGACCGCAACTTCAGCCACGGCAGGATGCTTGAACAATACTTCCTCCACAACGCGTGGATAAATATTCTCACCTCCTGAAACTACCATGTCTTTAACTCGGTCTTGAATGTATAGGTACCCTTCATCATCCAGTATGCCGGCATCACCGGTATGCATCCAGCCGCCGCGTAGCGCTTTGGCGGTGGCTTCTGGTTGCTTCCAATATCCCTTCATCATTTGTATGCCGCGTGTCAGGACCTCGCCGATCGTCCCATTAGGAACAGGATTGTCATTGGCGTCCACAATACGCACCTCGGTTCCCAAGACGGGGCGCCCGGCAGCTATCAACAACTCTGGCTTCTCCCGAAGAGCGCGCTGGTGGTCTGCCCAGGACAGGACCGCGATGGCAGCGCTCATCTCCGTCATCCCATAGCCCTGACTGAATTCACACTTGAATGCTTCCATGGCGCGCCGCAAGGTGGCTTCGGCAATCGGAGATGCGCCATAGTGGATGAGTCGTAAATCGTCGTAACGACGTTGCGCAACATCGGGCACAGCGGTAAGACAAGCCTGGATCATCGCCGGGACCAAAATCGCGATGCCGATGTGCTCATCGCTAAGAGCACGGACGACTTCGTCCGGTTTGAAATCCGCCTGAATATAGAGACATCCTCCAGCAGAAAGGCAGGGAAATGCCCCGGCATTCAGTCCAGCCACGTGGAATACCGGTGCGACCAATAAAAGTCGCTCACCGGGCTGAACATTGTGAACCAATGCCATCTGCAGGATATGTGTTGTCACGGACTGGTGAGTGAGAACCGCTCCTTTCGGGTGACCTGTAGTGCCGCTGGTATATAGCTGAAAAAGATCGTCCTGTGAGGTAACATTTCTGACAGGAGGTGTCTCTGGTTGATCTGTAATCAAGCCCTGATACTCTTCCCAACCCGCGCTTGCCCCATCAATGGCAATGAATTTTTCGATGGACTTAAGCTCACTGCGAATCGTTTCCACATCCTGAAGATAATTGCCCGCGGCGAACAGGACTTTTGCCTCCGCATCGTTCAGAATATAGCTCCACTCGGCAGATGCGAGCCGGTAATTGAGCGGGATGGTGACCAATCCTGCCTTGGAGGATGCGAAATAAAGCAACATATATTCGATGCTGTTTTTGGAAAGGATTGCAAGCCGGTCCCCAGGTTGTAATCCAGAATCGACCAGAGCATTTGCCAGACGATTGGCTACAGCCTGCGCGGCGTGATAGGTGATATGTCGATCGCCTTGGACGGCAAATGCCGCTTCCCCATGTTCACGGGCACGATAGTCAAGAAAATCATGTAATCGCATACTTCATTTTCTCCAAAAGGGGTTCTTTATCCATCGTATGCGGCTTAATCTCCTCCAAACCTCCACGAGTCCACCGGGAAATATGAGGACAATGACAATGAAGAGAATACCGAAGATGACCTGGTGAATCTCAACCAATGCCACGGCAAGCTGCTGCCGGACCAGGATAAAGAAAATCGCGCCAATCACCGGCCCGATCAAAGTACCCAACCCCCCGATAAAGGTGATCAATAGCGCATCAAACGTCCAGAGGGGACTGAAGGGTGCTGATGGATAGTAGCTGATCTGCTGGAAGGCAAAAACACCACCCGCCAGGCCTGCAAAGAAACTGCTCAAAGCGAGAGCCAACAGCTTATGTCGAAGGACATGCACTCCCGTCGCTTGCGCGGCTTCTTCATCTTCACGCAGCGCCAGAATGCCCAAACTCCATGGGGAACGCAGCAACAGATAAGCTGTGCCTGTTGCGGCCAGCGCCAATCCCAATGCCAGATAATAACGCGGAGGAAGATCGTATGAGGCGATCAATGGGCCGGGCATCGTTGAAATGAACGGGATATTCTGGCTTACGGTAATTCTTAGCACCTCTGCCACGCCCAACGTGCCGATGGCGAAATACGCACCGCGCAGGCGAAACGTCGGCGCGCCAATGAGCATGCCAAAAACGACTGCCGCCAATCCACCCAAAATAAAGGCAAGGGCGAAGGGGGTATCATTATTCAGCCACAAAGTCCGCGTCACGAATGCGCCAATCCCAAAAAAGGCGGCGTGCCCCAGACTGCTTTGCCCGGCGAACCCAGCCAGGATGTTCCAGCTTTGGCTCATGGTTATGTGCAGGCAAATCAGGAAAAATAAATTCCAAACGTTTTGCTTGTCAACTTGTTGGGGGTAGATCACCGCAAAAAGGATCAACAGGATCACCCCAAGCGGAGTCAACCAACGGCGAAATGAACGGGTAGAGAGCTGTGATGAAGACATCGGGTGTCGGATGGGATTTTCTGCCATTACTTCCTCGCAAACAACCCTTGCGGACGGAGAATCAAGACCAGGACGAAAATGACTAACCCGATCACTTCACGATAGGTCGAGCCAATGAACGCGCCGCTGACGGCCTCGACCACCCCTAACAGAATTCCGGCAGGAAACGCCCCCAAAATACTCCCCGTCCCAGCCAACACGACCACGACCAGCGCTTTGAGCGTCCAAATGATGCCGATGCTGGGGGAAATGCCATAGGTAATGGTCACAAACGTCCCTGCGATGGCAGCGAGTGAAGCCCCTAAAGCAAAGGTCATCATGTAGATGCGGTGGATGTTGATCCCTGTGAGTTCAGCGGCTTCCCAGTCCTCGGCGGTAGCCAGGATCGCTTTACCGTAATACGTGCGTCGCAGGAAAACATGCAGGAGCAGTGTCACCGCAATCGCTACAGCAAAACTGCCCAGACGGGTATAGGGTAGGATGACACCGAACAGGCTCAAGCCTGTGCCTGTGTAGGCAACCTGAATGGCACGCTCATCCGCTGTGAATCCCCACTGTGCCAGGTTTTGGATGACAAGGGTTAAGCCAAAACTGACCAACATTGAGTTCTTGATCTTCTCTTCCCCCAGAAGGGTGACAATATGGCGATAGACCAGTCTATCAAGTAGTAATCCGATAAGGAATAGCATGGGAATTGTAACCAGAAGAGAAACAAATGGGTCCATTCCCCAAGTGGTAAATACCCAAAAACTTACGTATCCTCCCAACATCAGGAGTTCACCATGCGCGATATTCATTATTTTCAGCACGCCGAAAACCAACGCCAGTCCCATCGCGGCAATGCCGTAGATCCCCCCTACGAACACACCGAAGACCAATGTTTGCACAAATGATTCAATGCTCATTAAGTTTCATTTCCTCGCGGCTGGCGCAAAACCCAGATATGCCTGCCGCACTTCGTCGTTGTGGAGGAGTTCTTTGCCCGCGCCCGTACCGACAACCCTGCCCTGTTCGAGGATGTAGGCGCGGTCGGCAAGTTCGAGCGCTTTGCGCGCGTTTTGCTCGACCAGGAAGATGGTCACACCCTGTTCGTTCATCAGTTTGATGATCTCGAAAATATTTTCAACGATGAGCGGAGCAAGTCCCAGTGAGGGTTCGTCTAGCATGAGAAGTTTGGGCAGTCCCATCATGGCGCGACCGATGGCGAGCATTTGTTGTTGTCCGCCGCTCATGGTATTGGCGTGCTGCTTCTGCCGTTCCGCCAGAATGGGGAAGAGTTCGAAGACGCGTTGTATTGTTTTGAATCGCGCCTCACGGGCGCGGCTGGAATATGCCCCGAGTTCGAGGTTCTCCAAAACGGTCATGCCACCGAAGAGACGACGTCCCTCGGGCACGAGAATGACTCCCCGTTTGACGATCTCATAGGCGGGAAGGGTATGGAGGGGGGCATCTGCCAGTTGGACGGAACCAGATGTCGGTTTGTGAAGACCCGCAATCAGTCGCATCAGTGTTGTCTTGCCTGCGCCGTTCGGTCCAATTAGCGCGACGATCTCGCCTTCATTCACCTGCAGGGATACATCCCACAAAGTGCGGATATCTCCGTATGCCGCGTTGATGCTTTGTATATCGAGAAATTTAGTCATGGAAGGATTTCCCCAGATAGGCGTCAATAACTTTTTGGTCGCGTGCCACCACGTCTGGTGTGCCTTCGGCGATCAAGTCGCCCGCATTGAGGACCGCAACGCGGTCGGCGATCCCAAACACCGCCTTGACTAGATGCTCGACCATGATGATGGTGATGCCCGTATCGCGGATGCGTTGGATCAGTTCCATCGAAGCCAATACCTCGGACGGATTCAATCCCGCGAGCAATTCATCGAGCAAAAGCAGTTTGGGTTTTGTGGCGAGCGCCCGCGCAAGCTCGAGTCGTTTCCGATCCACCAGCGTGAGACTCTTCGCCTTTTCAGATGCGCGTCCATCCAGCCCGACTTTTGCAAGGATCTCAAACGCTTCGGACTCAGCCTTTGACCTGATCTTGACCGAATCGCGTCCGTACACCCTTCCAATGGTTGCATTTTCCAGCACGGTAAGTTCCGGGAATGGACGCACCAATTGAAACGTGCGCGTGATGCCCAGCCAACAGCGCCTGTGCGGCGGGGCAGTGGTTATATCTTTGTCTTCGAAAAGAATCCGCCCCTGGGTTGGAAGATGGACGCCCATAATGAGGTTGAACAGTGTGGTTTTACCCGCGCCGTTTGGACCGATCAACCCGAGAATCTCACCCTCGTCAACGTTCATGGAAACGAAGTTGACAGCCATCAGTCCGTTGAATGATTTTACAACACGCTCTAGTTGGAGAAACAAATCGGGCTTCCTTGATAATTATGGTGTATTCGAGGACGGCGTTCCTTTGACCTTTTCAAGGAACGCCGTCCCTCTTTATCATATAAGCGAATGAACTACCGATCACTCCATGCCGGAGCAGGGTAAACGATAGTCACGGTCGCAACATCAGCCGGCCAGATCAATCTCTGAAGTCCATCCTGGTATTGGCTAACGACGGTAATGACATTACCCGTTCCATCGGAATTGAACGTAACCGGCCCGGCAACGGTCATCAGGTCGGTGGCTGCAATGGCATCCCGGATGACTTGCGGATCGAGGCTGTTAGCGCGTTGAATGGCATCCGCCAGGATTTGAATGACTGAGTAGGCGGGTGCGGTCACACCCGCAGCACCTTTATCGAAGCGTTCCTGATGGCGCGCGACCATGTCTAAACCACCGGGGAAGTTAGCTTCGGGATTGCCGCCCGCCGAAAGAAGGACATAGTCACCATCTATACCCATGTTTGCGGGCCATGTGACGGCATCCGCTCCACGCACGATTGCGATAAGCCCCGGATTAAAGTCCAGCTCCTTCATCTGCTTGACGAGAGTGAGCGCATCCGGCGGGTTGGGTAAAGCCAATACAACCTGGGCGCCACCGTCCTTAGCCTTGAGGATCAGGTCTGAAAAGTCGGTGGAACCGGGAGCATAGGTTTCATCTGCGACAACCGTATAGCCGCGTGTTTCGGCTTCCTGTCGCCAGGCGCCTCCCAATTCTGCGCCCCAGTCAGTGGTCTCTTGAAAGATGGCAATATTGGTTGGTTTTGGATCCAGGGAATCGAAGACATCAAAGTAAGCCGTGGCAAGGGCTGGAGATTTGGGGAAGGGGGAGAAAAGATATTGATAGCCCTGCTGATGAATATTGTAAAGAGCAAAGGCAACACCCAAATAAGGTACCTTGTTCTTTTCAGCAATGGACGCCGCGGCGGCATGCAGGTCACTGCCAAAACCGCCCAGATAAGCGACAATGTCCTGATCAGCATTCAAAGTCTCCATGTGTTGTACGGTTTTGGTAGGATCAGACTCGTCATCCAGAATGACCAGTTCCAACGGAACTTTCTGACCGCCGATTTCCACGCCGCCAGCCGCGTTGATATCCTCTACAGCCAAAAGATAGCCATTCCGAACCTGATCTCCACCAGCCGCATAACGACCAGTAAGCGGCACAACGACGCCGACCTTGATCGTATCAGGCAGTTCGACAGGCGGTTCGGTTGGCGCCTCGGTGGGCGCTTCCGTGGCGGCAGGCGCCTCGGTTGCCTCTTCGGTTGCCGGGGCGGGCGCCTGTGTCGGTGTTGCGGCAGGAGCACAAGCCGCAAGCACCAGAATGAAAACTAACAAGGTGGGAAAAATCTGCCAGGTGATCTTTCGAGCCGTATTTTTATTGTTCTTTCTCATGGTTCCTCCAATTGGCAAATAGTAGATTTGAGTTACAGCTGTTCAAATACAATCAGGTTCCGTATCAAACTCCTTTCCCGGGACGATGTTCCCGGCAATAAAAAATTCAGTGATAATTTCACTCAGCGACCGATCTCTTCCAAGCTATGACCCGGCGCGACTGGCGTGGCGTATCGATAAAATGATTTTGCCAACTGCCCGCCGAACCAGATGCTGCTTTTCTCAAGGTCGATCGCGTTCTCCACATTCCAGATCACTGGCTTCCATGCCGGGTCAAAGATCAGGTAACCCGTGTCTCCAAACAATTCGACTCGGTTCCCACCCGGCTCGAAACAATAAAGGAAGTAGGCTTGTGTTGTCCCGTGTTTGGCAGGACCTGTTTCAATACGGATATCGCGCTCGGAGAATACATCGGCGATATCAAGTAAATGCTGGGGTGCGCCATACCAATAACAGACATGATGGAAGCGTCCACTTGCGCCGGTGCCATCCCGCATCAATCCAATCTCGTGGACAAGTGCACTCACGCTCAACCACGACCCGACAACTGCCTCGGCGTCCCCGATCTTTTGTTCTCGCAATTTGAATCCCATGGTGTCAACCATGAAATCGGTGTTCTTTACCACATCACTCACCATGAGGTTGACATGGTCGATGCGGCGGACAGGCACACCGCGCAGTGGTCTCTTCGAGGGGCGACTGCGAAGTTTGCTGGCAAGTTCAGCATCTGCTTTGAAGTAGTCGAGGTCCCATAAGACTTTGTGGTTGTGTCCATCCGGGAATTTGAATTTGTAGGCGCGGCCATGGGCGTAGTCATTCTCCGTCCAACCAGTACCCAGCCCCGAGGCTTCGATCTGACTCGTCACTTTCTCCAACGCTTCGGGCGAGGAGGCGCGCCATGTTACTTCCTCCAATCCCGGTTCCTTTGCTTCCGTGATCTTAAGTGTATATTGATAAAAGTCCTCGTAAGCACGCATGTAAACGGACTGTCCCTCTCGGTGGCTGATCTCCAGACCAAGCATGTCATGGAAGAACGCAACAGACTCATCGGGCTTGGGAGAGTACAACGCGACGCTTACCAATTGGGCAATGTCAGTGTTCATAGGTTACCTGTTTTTCCAATCCATAACAATTCAATCTTTGTTGAGATATATTCCATAATGGAATGTTCATGATGTCGCTATGAAAACATCACCGTCAGGTCAGGTTGACCCGTAAGCGTAAAACGAAATTCATCACCAGCTTTTACAGGAAGCATCTTCGTGATGCCGCCGGAGATGACAATATCTCCGGGTTCAAGCGAAACGCCAAACTCGAGCAACTTGTTTGCAAGCCAGGCTGTAGAGGTGGCAGGGTGTCCTAATGCGGCAGATCCCAACCCTTCCGCGGCGAGTTCGCCGTTGTGATGAATTGTCATCGCTAATGCACCAAGATCATCTTCGCGCATTTCCTTATCCCAGGGTCCCAAAGTAAAGCCGCCATACGATGCATTGTCTGCAATCGTGTCCACCAGTTTGATTCTCCAATCGGCGATACGACTGGCGACAATCTCGACACCCATCGCGCACGCTTCTGTTGCATCCAAAATTTGTTCGGGTGTGATATTTGGTTCTCGCAATGGTCTGCCGAACAAGAACGCGATTTCACCTTCGATGCGCGGCTGAAGGAATCCGCCAGCAGGAATATTTACTTTTCCGTTCTTCGCTTCGTAGAAACTTGATTGCCAGAGATTTCCATAATCCGGCTCATTGACCCCCAATTGCGTTTGTATTGCCTTGCTCGTTAAACCGATCTTTCGACCGGCGATCTTTTCGCCACGCTGGAGTCTCATTTTCGTCCACTGTGTTTGAATGGCATAGGCAGTGCTTACATCTGTAATGCCATCCGATTCGGTGATGGGCGGAATTGGTGTATTTGTCTGCCAGGCGTTGTCGAGACGGGACGCGATGGTTTCAACTAATGTGTTCATGGTTAGATTTGTCCGCTAAAGAATTGGGCGAGTAGTTGGTTAAAGCTTTTGGCGTATTCAACCTGTATCCAGTGACTACATTGTCCATAAACATGTAATTGTGCATTTGGCAGATGCTTCAACAGATGCAGACTGGTTTCCATTGGGACGATCCCATCGTCCCGTCCATGCACGAGAAGCGTGGGATGATCCATACGCCGCAATGCCAATTCTGAAACGACCAAATCGTCAATCGCGGTCTGACGCGGCGCAAGGAACATCGCTTCGAAGGAACGCTGTACATCCGGATTCATCGCAGCTTCGAAACGAGTCTGTGCGATGGCGTCGAGTCGGTCTGCCAAAAAGGCATCATCGTAAACGAACCAGCGGATGAGGTTGCGGAATGTTTGCACAGTGGGGTCATCATAGAATCCCCACAACCGATCCAGTGCGGGTGTGATCTTGTGCGGCGTCCCGATCGGTCCCATATGGACAATGCGTCCGAAGCGGTCGGGTGCGTCCATCAAAAGATGAAGCCCGATCGCGCCTCCCATCGAATTACCGACAAGATGTGCCTTCTCGATCTTGAGTTCGTCCAGCAATGCTTTGCATTGATCCACCCACAGGCGCATCCAACTATGCATGCCGGAGGGGGAGTCCTTGGGGTGATCGGTTGCGCCGAAACCGGCTAGGTCCGGTGCGAGGCAGTGAAATTGACTGTCCAATGCTGGTAATGCATATTGCCAATTCGACCATGCCGTCACACCGGGACCCGAACCATGAAGAAAGAGAATGGCTTCCTTTTGATCTTCCCCGCTTATATTGAGATAGGTGTTGTAGCCACCTGTTTTGATTTTTGTGTTCGAGACGGTCATATTTTTTGTCCTTTGTCCTTCTGTTTTGCCAACTCCAATGTAACATCCAGTATCCAATCTTCCTGCCCCGCCATGGTCTTGCGGCGTCCCAATTCAACAAGAATTTCCAACGGATCCACGTTGTATTGCTTGCCAAGTCTCTTTGCGTGAAGAAGGAAAGTGGAATACACACCCGCATATCCGATGGCAATTGAATCGCGGTCTGGGATGGGCTGAAACGGCATGAACGGCGCAACGACAAATTCCGCTGCATCGAGCAAGCTGAAAACATCCCACTCGTGTTCATAACCAAGTTTGTCGAGCGTAGCAACGAGAAGTTCTGTGGCGGTATTACCAGCGCCTGCGCCCAGTCCACGGAGTGTGCCATCCACTTGATCAGCACCTGCTTCCACAGCGGCGAGTGTGTTGCCAACGCCGAGACCAAGGTTGTTGTGTGCGTGGAATCCGACTTGGATCTTGAGCGCTTCTTTCAAGGCTTTCACGCGCGATGCGGAACCATCAGGCAAAAGCGCGCCCGCCGAGTCAACCACGTACACACAATCAGCCCCATAACTTTCCATGAGCAAAGCCTGCTCCGCAAGAAACTCGGGTGGGCGCATATGCGCCATCATTAAAAAGCCGATGGCTTCCAATCCCATTTCCTTTGCCATGCCAAAATGCTGTTGGGAGACATCGGCTTCAGTGCATTGCGTGGCAATGCGCACCACCTGAATGCCGCGTTCGAAGGCAGTC
>Ga0137333_1000152_pt1 | contig 17932 bp, 18 predicted proteins | sample EasRivERMLT231_2_FD_102286 | JGI IMG/M metagenome (GOLD analysis project Ga0137333, IMG submission 102286) | Soil microbial communities from meander-bound floodplain in the East River, Colorado, USA - East River MetaG ERMLT231_2 | ecosystem: Environmental > Terrestrial > Soil > Floodplain ... | reverse complement strand
ACTTCCCATGCCGACTTTGGCAACCTTGGAACCGACCTCCACACCTCCAGCGACGACTCCGCCTCTTTCTACGGCGACAGCTGTCCCTGACCCTGCGGGAGAGGCGATTCCTACATCCACGCCGCCCACTGCGAAAAATCCACTCTGTGGGTCGGTCTTGTTTATCCCGCTAGTTTTGATGGCGCTGATTGGTAGGAAACGTAAACATTCTGGTCTATAGCAGCAGGCAATCCTTTGCTATAATCGACCCATCATTATTAACACAGGAGCAACAATGCAATCCTTTTCCCGTGGTTGGTCATTTCTAAAACAAGCCTGGCAGATGGCATTCAAAGACAAGGACCTGTTGAAGCCGTCTCTGTATGCCCTGATCGCTGGGATGATCGTTTCGGTGATCGGTATCATCCCGATTATTGGCGCGGCATTTCTATTCAGCGGTTCGCAGTTCGGAAACATCATCATGGGCTTGATGGGCGCGGTCATGATCTTTGTGCAATTCGTTGTGTCGTATGTGTTTTCAGCGATGACCGTGTACCTGATCTACGGCTATCTGGCTGAAGGCGATGGCCGCATGGATAAGGCCTGGGCTGTGGTGCGTCGTGACTTCTTCGATATTCTCATGCTTGCCGCGGCTTCGACCGTTGTGAATCTGCTAAAGAATGCTGCCAACCGCAATCGTGGACGCGGTAGCATCGTTTCTGGCATCGCGCGTGGTGCGACGAACCTACTTTCGGCATTATGGACGGAAGCCTCCTATCTTATTTTGCCTGCCATGGTCATTGATGATCTGAATCTCAAAGATGGTATGGGACGCATCTTGAATATCACCAAACAGAATTTGCTCCTGATTGGTATCAGCACTGTGGGTGTCCGTTGGGTGACTGGTCTGATCGGTTTTGTGTTGGGCTTTGGTGGTTTGGTCATTGCCATCGCCATTGGCGGTGGAGCCGCTTATCTTTCTGGTGGCAGTACGGTGGTTTCGGTCATCGGTATTGCATTCGGAGCATTGATCTTCTTCACCTTTGTTATGATCGCCAGTGTCATCAGCTCATACACCTCCACGGCTTATCACACCTGCTTGTATATCTGGGCACGTGAAGTGGAAAAAGCACAGGTTGCCGGTCAGCCCATGCAAGTGGCTGCGCCTGGTCCGCTGGCTGCGGTGTTGGGATAATATAATCGTGCTAAGCGGAGTGAGGCCATGCTTTTGGTCGAACGAAGACGAAGCACAACTGTCTTATTATTAAAAATTTAATTAAATCGCCCTTCGTCTGTGCTCGCCTACACCAGCACTTGCGTGCGGTGCAAGTGTCGGCTCCCTCCGCTCAGGGCGAAGGAAAACCAAACTATGCAACCTCAAAATCAACCACGCCGTGAAATGATCACATGGGATGAAGTAGATCGTTTGATCGATCACCTTGTCCCGCAATTCAAACGCGAATTCACCGCAATGGTGATTATCACACGCGGCGGCATCGTTCCGGGTGGACTACTTGCAGATGCCATGGATATTACGCATGTCCTGACCGCTGCCGTTGATTTCCCCGCTGAACAAGTGCGGGTGGAGCAGGCGAAGTTAATGATGTGGCCCGAGTTCATCCAATTCCCGGCTGAGGATAAATTGCGCGGACGTCCCACGCTGATCGTTGACGATGTGTGGGGCGGCGGGCGTACGATCACCGCTGTAAAAAATCGAGTTTCGGCTGCAGGCGGATTCCCTGAAACGTGCGTCCTGCATTTCAATCCGTATCGCAATCTGTTTGGGCATGTCCGCCCTGATTATTATGCCGCGATCACGGATGCGTATATTGTCTATCCCTGGGAAGTTGATCGCGGTACCGATCAAGTATTGCTCGGCGAAGTCTAATTCATGAAATTGATCGATGTCACCCAAGCCACAAAGCTCAAAACACTTCGAAGCAATCCATACTTTGATGAGCTTCCCGAGGTCGTTACTAACGATATCGCGGCGCATACTCAATTGCGTGAATATGAGCGCGGTGATGTATTGTTTTGGGAGGGTGACCCCTGCGCTGGTTTACACATCATCGAAAGTGGAAGTGTAAAACTCTATCGTATCTCACCTCAGGGCCGTCAATACATCATCAGTGTATTGACCGAAGGCGCAACCTGTAATGAAGTCCCTGCGTTTGATGGGGGCACGAATCCTGTCAACGTGGAGGCGCTTGAGAACTCACGCGTGTGGGTGACTGATTCAGAGATGCTGAGAGGGTTGGTTATTTCCAACCCTGAATTTGCCTTGAAGATCTTGAATAAGTTTGGTCAAAACTTGCGTAACCTGGTCCGCAAGGTGAGTGAGATGGCTTTCTACCAGGTCACGAATCGTCTCGCACGCCTCATCACTGAATTGCCAGTCGAGGAATCCCACCCGCATTGGACGCAGGAACAACTTGCCGCGCGGTTGGGAACCGTACGTGAAGTTGTGGCGCGTTCGTTGAAAGAATTGGAAAAGAGTGGCGCCATCCGCATCGAAGATCGCCGGATACAAATTGCCGATCAGGAAGTCCTGCAACAATGGTCGCAGCCGTATAACTAATAGATAGCTGACTAAAGAGTCATCATGAGTGAAATAGGCAAGACCCATATTAAAACCTTCCTGTTATGGTTTCCTGTTGTATCGATAAGCATTTACATCGGTGCTTTATTATCTTCTCCAGTAGGAGAATTTGTTTATGCTCTTCGTGATGTTGCACCCTCTGCCAGTGATGATGGAAGCTTTGAAGCCATCTTATCTGAAATTCTCTTGGTTGGTCTATTTGCAGGTTTCGGACAATGGGTTGTAATAAACTCGAAGATAAGAAATTCCCAACTTTGGGTTCCAGCCACTATCATTGGCTTTTTGATTGGGAGTTTCACTTCCTTTTTCCTTTTTGCTTTTGTAAGTAGTGCATTGCTTTCTGATAAATTCTACAGAGTGAACGAATGGATTACACTTATTGGTACGCTCATGGGAGCAGGAAGTCTTACAGGTATGTTTCAATGGGCATCGTTAAAGAAGAATTTACGAAGTTCATTCAACTGGTCGTTAGTAACTGGATTAAGTCTCACAATTGGTTTTATTGCTAACATATATGTTGCTCGATATCCGACAGAAAATCAAATGGGCTGGCTAGTTTTCAGTATTATCTTTGGATTGATTAGTGGGATTTTCGCAGAACCGTTGATAATCCGTCCGAACATTGAAAGCGTTCAACAGCAAAGGTTCGCCAGCTAACACAGCGTACAATGCACACCGAAAGACCCTAATGGTTTCGAAAACCATTAGGGTCTTTTTGTTATTGTTTGTTTCTATTTACGGCAGCGCTTCGAAACCTGAAATGCTGTAGTACATTTCTTCGTCGGCCATTTCCTGACTGAAGTCAATGGCGATCTCGGTGGGGAACCCATAGGTAGGATCGTAAGTCACTGTGACCGAATCCGCGCCTTCTTTGACCGCTGCATCTATGTCTGCGAACAGCAGATCAATGGTCGCGTGGTGCGCATAGAATTCATAATTCTGGTCGGTATCAAGCACCAGGGTGCCATCCACTGTAGCCATGTGAACGATCTGTCCATCCCGTACTTCAACGGTCAATGGCATCTGGTCCCGGAATGCGCAAAAACAGCCAATGCTTAACTCAAAACGGTAATGTGTAATATTGGCATCCTGCCATTTTTGCTGGTTGCGTGAAAGCTCGCTGCCGCCAGCAGAACATGCGGCAAGCATAACAATAAGTGTGATAAGAATGATCTTTTTCATTTTAACTCCTTACCCGAATAGACGTTGAAGACATGAAAATGTTCCCGGTCGCAACGTGTTTAATGATCTTGGCTAGCGTCGTGGTCCTCTTCTGGCATGGAATCTTCGATATGGACCTCAACCACGATGTCATCATGATTTTTGAAATGCAGGATGAGCCCGATATGTTCGCCGAGAACGAGTTCCTCCTTGATGTTCACCAACATGATATGGAAACTGCCTGGCATGAAAACGATCTCTTCATCGGCGGCGATCGGCACAGATGTAACCATGCGCATTTGCATGATATCGTTTTCCATTTTGCTTTCGTGGATCTCTACGGCATCTGCCACGGTAGCGGTTGCACCGACCAACTCATCATCGCTGGCGGAATGATTATGGATAGTTAAGTAAACAGCGGCGGTTTCACCTTGTGCGGTTGGTCTTACCCAAGCCTGATGAACTTCCATATCCCCTGGTGCGCTGCAGGCACTTAGCACGGCGGCTACTACAATGATAGATATGATAATTCTTTTCATGAGCGTTCTCCTCGCTTTGAATTATATATCCAACAAAGAAACGCCGTCGGCTGGACGGCGTTTCTTTGTTGCTAAGCTGTTCTTGTTCTGTTGATTACGGGGCTGGGGTTGGTTGGTAATACGTTCCCGTTGTCAATAGAGACATATCATTCACAGATTGGGCTGCAAGCATCTGTGCCTGGCGCGCCATGTTGGTGGATTCAGCCAATATCTTGAGTGCATATTCAGGATTGTGGAAGCCTGTGCTGTTCTCAGCAGAGACGAAGTCCCACATGAATTGTGCCTTGCGGTGCAGGTTGCGTGCCTGGTCGAGCAGTGTCGCATCGGCGTTGGGGTTGGCCGCTGCCAGTTTGATGGCATTGATGGCATCCACGATCGCATCTTCGGTCGCGACCTTGGTATCAGCAACCTGTTTCTGGATCGAGTTTACACGTCCCACAACATATTCAGAATCCGTGTGACATTGTCCACAAGCCTGTTCAGGATTCAGCAAGGGACTGTGAACATCATGCGTGGAGTACTTCGATGCGCCTTCGCTCACGTACGGCATGTGACAGTCTGCGCAGGAGACGCCCGCTTTGTAGTGGGTGCTATCCGCTGTGAAGAATTCATATTCGGGATGTTGCGCCTTGAGCATGGGAGTCAACGCTTCGGGATATTCCCAATCCTTGAAACCAGATTCTTCATAGTATTCGATGATCTGATGGACTTCGGTACCTTTTGCCCATGGGAAAGTGAGATATTTACCATCACCCTTGAAGTAATATTCCACATGGCAGTTGGCGCATACAACCGTTCGCATTTCCTGGCGAGTGAAGGTTGTCCAATCTTTGCCTTGGGCTTCGAGTGCTTCCTCCAACGCTGGGTTGGTGACGATCAAACGCATCGTTCCGGCTTCATGGCAGTTGGAGCAGCCGATCGATTCTTTGATGTTGGGCGTCATCTCATTGAACGTCATCTTGTCATAAGCTTCCATGCCCATCTCATCCCACAAGCCGGGGTTGTTGGATGACTTACAGGAATAACATGTAGCTGGCGTGTGCTTGGGATTCGAATCATCCAAGTTCAAGCGTTTTGTAGCACGCACGTCATCCAAGGCGTTGGCGTGACCGCGGTCATCGTTGTAGTCCTTGCTGAAGGGGTAGCCCGCAAACAGGATCACCTGGCGCGGATCTTTTTCGAGCCATGAGAACTGCGACGAGCCGGCATAGGTTGTATCAATGTTGTTGGTGGCAGTCTTTAGCAAAGTCGTATATTGATTGGGGAAGTTCCGACCCCAAAGTTCTGAATCGGGCTCCATCGCTTTGATCTCAACCAATGGTTGAAAAGCGCGTTCCTGGGTGGGCTGGTTCTTCATGAACGTTAGCACGCCAACCAACACGGCAGCCAGCACAACGATAATGCCGACCAAAATCACAGTAGTGTATTTCTTCATGAGTGCATCTCCTTGAATGGGATTTATTTGACGGGGTAGAGGGTCGAATCTTGAAATGGAACCGCCGAGGCGCCGCGCGGTCCGTGCGCCACATTGCGATGACATTCCCAGCAATAGCGGTCAAATGGCTGGGCGCCCATGACAATGCTTTCCACTTTTGCTGCATGGCAGCGGATGCAATTATCCTGAATGATGCCCTTGGTCTGTTCGCTCGCACGAATGGCAACTGGAATATTCCCGGTGGTGAAAGCGTACACATCCTTCGCACCTTGCCGCCCCTTTTCAAGATAATAAACAACAACGTTATCGTGAGGCAGGTGACAGTCCACGCATTCGGTCCATTTTTCGTGGGGCGCGTGATACCAGTTTTCGTATTGCGAATCCATCACGTGGCAGTTGGCGCACGTCTCGGGCGCACTGCCACCATACGCTGGAGCGTCGGTTACGAATACAAAAAATGTAAGTGCGATAACCGCCGCCGCAATTGCAATAATGAGTGGGTATTTTGACATGCTCATCCTTTTAGTTAAGATTGACGTTGGCAACTATACCTGATGTTAGAAGAATACTATGTGATTTATATCACAAAATAAGAGACAGATTAAATTTCATAAGGTGACTAATTTACTCTGATTTATTCTCTCGATAAAGTGACAGAAATCATCTTTTGGATATGACCCCGCTTCTAGCTTACCCCGAACCTGCTCCCGTTATTCTGACGCGTATATGCGCCCCTTCCAAGTGACGCCTTTCCGCGAGATCACCTTCCACGCGGATGTGAACATCATCGCGCCAAATACCCCAGCTCCGAGCGGAGTCGTGAACGCATACCAGAGCGAGATCTCCATTTTTCTGGCAATTATCACCCGCACATAAATTACATATACCCACAGTAAAAGTGATTCGCTGATGATTGCAGTCGCTATCCAACCTCCACCTTTCCAATACCAATAGACTCCAAGCAGGGGCCAGGCTGGTAGAAAGATCGAGACCAGCAAAGTTAGGAATGCGCCAAAAATACCCAATGCCATCAACGATGGCTGATCGCGCAAACCGAGATAAATATTTTTTGTCCAGCCTTCCCACATCTCAGGCAGGGACGTGTACATGCGTGTGCGCACCATTTTCATCCCATCGGCAACGATCAGGCGATAACCATTCCATTTGATTTGTTCTGAAATGGCTTTATCTTCCACGATATTATCTTTAACGCTTTCGTGCCCGCCAATAGCATCGTAGACCGAGCGCTTGATCAGAATAAATTGTCCGTTCGCGATGGCATCTTTTGTATTAGGGTCATTCACTTTGCGCGGCGAGAATCCAACGGAGAGCGCGGTCATCACGAGCGGCATCACGGTTTTTTCCCAGAACGAACCAAGGACTTGGAATGTCATGATGGTGAACATATCCGCTTGAGTGGCAAGGGCTTTGATGTAACATGATGAAAGTGTTGTTGGGGAGAGGAAGGTGTCCGCATCCACAAAGCAAAGCCACTCGCCGTGGGCAAAGGCTGAGGCTTGGAATAAGGCATGAGGTTTACCAGCCCAGCCTTTCAGTAGGTCCGAACCGCTGATAATCTGGAGTACGGGAGCTTGCTCCCGTGTTTGTCTCGACAGCAAGCTGTCGGACTCCAGAGTCAATTTGCGAAGAATCTCAGGAGTCGCATCGGTGGAGCGATCATCCAAAACAATGACTTCAAGGTTGGGATAATCCTGTGCTAGCACAGCCTCAACACAAGCACGAATATTTCTTTCCTCATTGCGCGCGGGAATGCAGACCGAAATAAGTGGCGCATTGGTCGGCGGCGGCGTTGGCTCAACGACAATATCCATTTGATATTGGTTGTGAAGCCAGTAAACAATAAATATGCCGCCGATCAGAAACGCGGTGGAGGCGATGAGATAAGGCATGTTAGATGACGCGAATGGTGGAGCCCCGTTCGGTCTTTTCGATTTCAATGCGCGTGGGGAAGGCGTCTTTGAGTTCTTCAAGATGTGTGATGATCAGGATCTTGGCGAAATCATGTTTGACAAGATTGATCGCTTCGATGAGGCGTTGCCGCCCCTGCACATCCTGCGAGCCGAAGCCTTCATCAATGACCAGCGTTTGCAGGCGCGCGCCTTTGCGTTGCGCAAGGATCTCAGAAAGCGCCAGCCGGATCGCAAAGTTGACACGGAAGGCTTCGCCGCCCGAATACATTTCATAATCACGAGCGCCGGCGCTGTCCTTGATTTTGATATCAAGTGTTTCCTTCAAGTCTTTGCGCTTGTCGTCCTTGTAAGATTCTTGCGTGATAAATTCCATGGACATTTGTCCATCGCTCAAGCGGTCAAGCAACTCGTTGGCTTTCGATTCGATCTGCGGCAATGCCTGTTCGATCAGCAATGCCGGGACGCCATCTTTGCCGAAGGCACGTTCAAGCGTTTTGTGTTGAGCAATTTGCTTTTGCAAAGCTTCGCGTTCTTTTTCAAAATCAGCTTTGCGGGCGCGCTGGGTCTTGAGAATATCCACGCGCTGTTGTGCACCGCCCAATTCACTGCGGGCTTTATTTTCATCTTCGCGCAGACGATATAACTCGCGTTCAGCCACATCAAGATTGGGCGCACTGGATTCCGCTTCCTGCAATGTCAGTGACATCGTATCGTATTCCTGTTGTTGTTCAGCAACTTCCGTCATGCGCTTTTCGCGTTCTTCTTCCAGATTCTCGATCTCACTCTTGATCTGTTTGCTTACTTCTTTGGCAGATTTGAGATTGCTGTACTCTTCCTCCACGCTGCGTAATTCGCTTTCCTGTTGACGCGCTTCATCATGCGCGGATGTATCGTAGCCGAGTTTTGCAAGTTCTTTGTCGAGCTTGGCAAGTCGTTTTTGTTCGTCCACCGCATACTTGCCAGTTTCTAATATCTTTTCCACTTCCTTCAAACGTTTCTTGCCAGTCGCATCCCAATCTTTGGCAAGCGCCTGGAGTCTCTCCATGCGTTCGGTGAGTTGCGAGACCTCACTAACATATTTCACACGCTCGTTTTCAGCAGATGCCAATTGTTTGACGTGTACTTCGTAATCCGCAATTTGCTTCGTGAGCTCGGTGGTTTCTTTTTGATTCGCGCGGAACAGATCGCCCTTTTCCTTGCCTTCTTCTTCCAACAACTTCAGCGTGGACTTGCGATGCGCTTCACTCAATTCCTGTCCGCATAAGGGGCAGGTTGCGCCCTCAGCTGACTTGAGCGATTCGATCCGCTCTTTGAGTTGATTCATGTCTGCTTTGAGAGTCTCGTTTTCCACTTTCAACGCGGCTTGTCGTTCACGCGCTTCGTTTCGTTTGCTCTCGACTTCAATCCGCTCTTTAATTTTTTCTTCCGCTGCTTCTAAAAGTTCTTGTGCCCGGTTAATTTCATTTTTTACATCGCTGTTCTCTGACAACTGCTGACTGACTTCCTCTGCTTCTGCCAGTAATGAGCGTCGCTCCTCTTCCAGGCGCGCTTTTTCTACAGCGATCTTTTCCAATAAAGGCGCGCGTTCCTTTTCGTGGTCACGAAACTCCAACGCCACCTTATCCCACTCTTCCAATTCCTTGCGAGCCTTCTGCCAGGCTTTGTATGTCGATTCGATTTCTTTGGCGCGGCTGACAAGATCCGCATACGCGGTGCCTTCCGCTTGTTTCGCAGCAAGACGCGCTTCGATCCCGGTCAACGCTGTGCGCGAACGTTCTAGTGACGCTGACAGCGTGGATGTTAATTTCCGCTGCTGAGCCACCAATGCAGCGCTCTTCTTGATATTTTCCAACGCGGACTCTTGCGCTTCACGCGTCGCCGATAATTGTTTCAGCGTCCTTTGAAGTTCTTCCAGCCGATTCTTTCTGGTCTCTTCCTCGGCGAGTTCTGCATCGATCTCCGCAACGCGCCCATCGATCTCGTCCACTTCGCGTTCGATGGCTTTGCGTTTTTCGGCAGTGCGATTTTTATATTCATCCCAGATCTCAAGACCCAGAATGTTGCTCAGCACTTCCTTGCGTTTGGTGGCGTTCTGTTGGGTGAACTCATCAGCCTTGCCCTGCAAAAAGAAGGACGCATTAACAAAAGTTTCGTAATCGAGTCGCAGCGTTTGTTCGATGCGCGCTTGGGTGTCGCGTGTGGTCTTTTCGGTGAGCGGGCGCCACGCATCGCCATTCTTGATCTGGAACTCAAGCACAGTGCTTTTGTTGCGTGGCAATGTCCGTTGCACACAGTAGGTGTTTTGTTCGTGTGAAAAGGTGAAAGCAACTTCCGCAGCTTTGATATCCTGATTGAGATTGATCACGTCACTGCTTTTACCGCGTGCCTCACCGAATAGAGACCATGTGAAGGCATCCAGCAGGGACGATTTGCCCGCGCCGTTATGCCCCGAGATACAGGCAAGGTCAAAGCCGTTGAAGTCAAGTTCAACGGGGTCGCGATACGATAGAAAACCAGAGATGCGGAGATGCAGAGGTATCATATTGTTTGATGGATTATAATCTACCCATCATGACCGAATCTTCAGATGTGCGCGCCAGGCGTCGCTTGACATTGATTGTCATTACACTCGCAACGATTCCCTGTTACTGCATCGGTTGGGTTGCACTGGCGTTGGCGCCTGACCCAAATCAACTAACACCAACCCCAACGGAAACGCGGACGCCAACCGTCACATCAACGGGTACGCTCGCATCTCCCACCATCACTGGGACGCCGTTGATCGTTACTCAAACCATCACCAATACGCCTACACCGACGAATACACCCACCTCCACTGTGACTGTCACTCTAACGGCGACCTTCTTCCTGCCGCCCACGAACACGTTTACGCCGACCTATACAGCGTCACCAACGTGGACTCCTTCCAGCACCAATTTGCCGACGAGCACGTTTACGCCTTCGTTCACGCCCCAACCGACGTTCACGTTTACACCATCGATCACACCCTTCCCAACCACTGCGGTCCCATAACATGACTGATATTCTTCCTTTCCTAAAATCGATTATTTCTGTTTCAGGAGTTTCAGGGCATGAAACTCCCGTTGCCAAACTCATCGCTGAGAAATGGCGCCCGTTGGTGGATGAAGTAACCACCAGCCGTGTCGGTTCCCTGCATGGACTCAAAAAAGGCACTGGTAATGGCAAGCGACCATCCATCATGATCGCGACCCACATGGATGCCATCGGCATGATGGTCTCCAAGGTCGAAGATGGTTTTCTGCACATCACAAACGTTGGTGGCATTGATGTGCGTGTGCTGCCCGGCGCGCAGGTGACTGTCCATGCAAATAGTGGCGAGGAATTGCCCGGTGTCATTGCCATGCCCTCGGCAAAGTTATTGCCTGAATCGCTGACTGCTGGCGAAGTGCTTGATATTAATTACCTTTTGGTAGATACTGGTTTGACGTCGCGGGAGGTGGAGAAGAAAGTACGCGTGGGGGATCTGGTCTCATTTGCGAACGAGCCGATGGAACTCGCTGGTGAGATCATCTCAGGTCATACGCTGGATAACCGCGCGTCCGTTGCGGCGTTGACGGTTTGCCTGGAAGAGCTGCAAGGCAAGAGTCATGTTTGGGATGTATGGGCAGTTGCCACGGTCCAGGAAGAGACGAGTTATCTTGGGGCGTATACCTCTGCTTATGACCTGCGTCCGCAAATTGCGATTGCTGTAGATGGTACATTTGCGAAAGGTCCCGGTGCGAATGGTTGGCAGGCACACAACATGGGGAAGGGGATCGGTTTGTGTATGGGACCGAACATGCACCCGTTTGTGCATAAGAAGCTGACCGAGCTTTCTGATAAATTGGAGATCCCCTGGTTTCTGGATGTGACCACTGCAGCTTCTGGAACTGATGCCTACCCGATGCAAGTCACTGTGGAGGGAATTCCAACTGCATTGGTGGAGTACCCGCTTCGTTATATGCACACTCCCGTTGAAATGGTTTCGGTGAAAGATATTCAACGCGCTGGACGTTTGCTGGCTGAATTCATCGCTTCACTTGAAGCGGATTTTGTTGAGAAGATTATTTGGGAATAAGCTCTGGAGTCCAACGGCTTGCCGTTGGACATGTTCGCCAAGAAATGGACAGCAAGCTGTCCGACTCCAGAATTAACACAGGAACCTTATGCCAACTTTTGGAAATGCACAACTAAAATTATTAGAAAAACTTTGTAACGTCATCGCGGTATCGGGTGATGAAGGCGAAGTGCGCAAGATCGTACTCGAAGAGATCAAGCCTTACGCGGACGAGGTCAAGGTGGATGCATTAGGCAATGTGCTTGCAACCAAAAGTGGACGAGGCGCGAAGCGTACACGCGTCATGCTCGATGCGCACATGGATGAAGTCGGCTTTATGATCGTGGCTGATGATGGCGAAGGCGTCTATCGTTTTGAAACGGTGGGTGGGATCGATGCGCGACATTTGCTTGGCAAGCAAGTCTACGTTGGCAAAGAGCGCACGCCCGGCGTGATCGGTGGCAAGCCGATCCATTTGATGGATTCAGGTGAGCGCTTACGCAAAGTTCCAGTTGATGGATTACGAATTGACCTGGGGTTGACCGGCAAGGCGAAGGTCGGTGACCGCGGCAGCTTTGCGACAAAGTTTCGACGCGTGGGTCCGTCCATTTTGTCGAAGTCCATTGATGATCGTATCGGTGTCGCGACGCTTATTGAGTTGCTGAAGCATGCTCCCACGAATGTGGATGTCTGCGCGGCATTCACCGTGCAGGAAGAGATCGGTCTGCGCGGCGCAAAAGTGGCAGCGCAATATTTCAACCCTGATATGGCAATTGCGATCGACTCGACGCCTGCCAATGATCTTCCGTCGCATGAAGGCAATGAAAATATAGCGTATAACACCAAGCTTGGACTTGGTCCCGCGATCTATATTGCGGACGGTTCGACTCTGCATGACCCGCGGCTGGTGCGCTTTCTAAGTGAAGTTGGTGACGCTGAAAATATTCCGTATCAATTTCGGCAACCCGGTGGCGGCGGAACGGATTCAGGTGCGATCCAAAAAGCGTTGGCGGGTATTCCCACGGTTTCAGTCTCTGTGCCGCATCGTTATACTCATTCACCGGTTAGCATCTCACGCGTAGATGATTGGAAAGATACGCTTAACCTTTTGCATGCATCATTAAAGAGAATCACTCCGGCTTTAATAGCAGCGCGTTAGTATCTACTTGTTTTTGTGTTCACTTGTCTACTTTTTCTATAGGTAACCCATGAATGGATTAATCGCTCTTGTCGGCTCCGGCGAATACCTGGCAGTAATGAACGAAGTTGATCGTTACTTGCTGGCGAGTTTGAACGTCAAGATTCCGCGCGTGGTGTGTTTACCCACCGCTGCCGGGCAGGAAGGCGATGAAAGTGTCGGGCGCTGGTCACGGATGGGTGTGGAACATTTTACAAAGCTAGGTGCAGAAGTTAATGCACTGCCCATCATTGACAAAGCCTCTGCGAATGACGAACAATATGTGCCTCTGCTCGAGAGCGCCGACCTGATCTATTTTTCAGGCGGTAACCCATCATATCTGTATGAGACCTTGAACGGCTCGCTCGCCTGGTTCGCGATGCAAAAGGCGTGGAGCAATGGTGCGGTCTACGCGGGTTGCTCGGCAGGTGCCATGATCCTTTCCAAAAGAATTCCAAGCTTTCGTCTGGCAGGTATGAGTGATGGCTTTGGGATCGTGCCGGCGGAATTTATCATTCCGCATTTCGATGCCTTTCCCACGATGATCAAGCCGGTTGTGTTCGCCTTGAAGACCCAACTCAAAGAAGGTGAGCGCATGATCGGCGTGGATGAAGAAACCGCTCTCGTGGGTCAGCTTGGCGGCGAATGGAAAGTGCTCGGACAAAGTAAAGTGCATGTGTTCACGCACGAAGGCAGTCAAACATACGAAAGCGGTCAGACGCTCTTGCTCAATTAAAATATTTGCCACAGAGAACACAGAGTTCTTTGAGGTTTTCTCTGATGTCTCTGTGCGCTCTGTGGCAGGAATTTGATCGCAAACCATAAAACTACTGAACTACTTAACTAGGAAACTACATCAATGAAAAAACTCCTCCAACAACTTACCGAAGCCTTTGGTCCGTCAGGCTATGAAGATAATATTCGCAAGCTGGTGCTGGCGGAAGTGAAACCGCTTGCCGATGAGATCAAAGTGGATGCGCTCGGTAACCTCATTGCTCGCAAACGTCCCAACAAAGTGACCAAAGATACCAAAAAGATCATGATCGCCGCGCACATGGATGAGATCGGTCTGATGGTCAGCCATGTGGATGAAAATGGGTTCGTGCGCTTCTCATCGATTGGCGGCGTGTTCGGTAAATATGTGTTGGGTGGACGCGTGCGCTTCTTGAATGGGGTGCAGGGTGTGATCGGTTATGACCGCTTTGAAAAAGTTCACGAAGTCCCGTCCTTTGACAAGATCTATATTGATGTTGGCGCCACCAGCAAAAAAGATTGCCCGGTCAAGGTCGGTGATGTTGCCGCCTTCGATCGTCCTTTCGTTGAAATGGGTAACCGCCTCGTCGCCAAGTCCATGGATGATCGTGTCGGCGTTCTGGTTGCCATCGAAACGTTGCGCGCGCTGAAATCCACCCCGCATGATGTTTATTTTGTCTTCACTACGCAAGAAGAAGTTGGCACGCGCGGCGCGGGCACTTCTGCCTTTGGCGTTGACCCTGATGTAGGCATTGCCATTGATGTCACCTCCTCCGCTGATACGCCAAATGCCATGAAAATGGAAATGGTGCTGGGCAAGGGACCATGTGTCAAGATTCGTGATAGCGGCGCACTCTCCGATCCGCGCGTGGTGCAATGGATGATCCGGACTGCCGAAAAGAATAAGATTCCCTATCAACGTGAAGTGTTGTTGTTTGGCGGCACCGATGCGCATGCCATCCAGTTGACGCGCGCCGGTGTGCCTGCGGGTTGTCTCTCCATTGCCACACGCTACGTGCACTCGCCCTCCGAAATGGTGGACTACACCGACGTGCAGAACTCGGTCAAGTTGCTGGCCGCGATCCTGCGTACGCCCATCGATCTATAGGATGATTTCCAAAGTTTTACGAATTGCATATCTTTTAATATTTGCAGGATTAGCGGGCTGTGCAAATATTGAATCGCTTCTTTCCCAGCCGACACCTGTTTCTGCACCCTTCGAGCAAGCCACACCAACACCTCAGCCTTTTACCAATCCCACCCAAACCGCGCTTCCCACAACTGAAGTGCGCGTTTTGCGTATCTGGCTGCCGCCGCGCTTTGACCCGCGTGCGGCTACCATATCTGCCAATCTGCTGGAACAACGCCTCATTGACTTTGAAGCAGCACATCCCGGATTGGAGATCGAAATCCGCATCAAGTCTGAAACAGGGGAGACGGGTCTGCTTAACTCGTTATCCGTCACAAACAGCGCTGCTCCCACGGCGTTGCCGGACCTCATTGCCTTAGCGCGCCCAGATCTGGAAGCCGCCGCCCTAAAAGGACTCCTGCATCCCGTGGATGGACTGTCCACTGTTTTGGACAACCCGAATTGGTATCCCTATGCCCGTGAGTTGGGGCATGTCCAAAATATCGGTTATGGTCTGCCGTTTGCCGGAGATGCCTTGGTCATGGTCCATCGCCCGGAGCTTGAGATCACTACCTGGGAGAATATTCTTGCCAGTGAAGATGTGCTTGTTTTCCCTGCCAGCGATCCACAAGCGTTAGTCGCGTTGTCGCTTTATATTTCTGCGGGCGGCAGGATTGTCAATGAACAAGGTCTGCCAACTCTTGATGAGGACCAACTTACCCAAACATTGCTCATGATCCAAAATGGACTCCTTGTAGAGCAGGCGTTTTTGCCCGCGATGGCAAACTATGGGACAGATACACAATCAATGCAAGCGTATCGTGATGAGCGCGCAAATATAGCCATCGCATGGGCTGCGAGCTATCAGGCTGACGATGGGATCAGACAAGCGCTCCCAAGTCTGAACAGCGCACCATATACCTTTGCAACTGGCTGGATCTGGGCATTGGCGGGTTCTGATCCTGAGAATCAACAAGTGGCAACTGAACTCGCAGAATTTTTAATTACTGATGAATTTACCAGTAATTGGTTGAATGAAACCGGTTATTTGCCCACACGGCTGTCTTCAGATTCTGAGTTGAACGCCATCCTGAACTCGGCACACGTGATTCCTTCGAACGATGTGCTTTTGGTTTTGGGTCCGATCATGAATCAGGCGCTGATTCGTGTATTGAATGGTGATCAGATCGAAAGCGTAGTGGGAAGCGCAATGGAGCAGGTCAAATAATCGTGAGGAGGTAAAAGAATGTCTGATTGGAAAAGGATGACGAAGGAAGTCCCATTTGAGAGTCTGCGTCCTGAAATCGTTGAAGCGCTCAAGAACCATATCAAACAATACAATCTCGGCGCGATCCTGGCTGATACCTTAATGTGCATCCAAACCGACTCTGAAAAGATCATGAAGCCTTTGTTTGGCAGTGCCGAGATTGTGTACACGGGAGCCGTGATCACAGCGCGTTGGTTGGTGTGGGCAGTGAGTGGCACGAAAACGCAGCCTGCGGTGCTGTCAGCGCAGTTAAGTGATGTGGTCGTGCAGGATTACGCTCAAACGCAATTTGCAAAAATGATTCCTGACTCTGGTATTCAAGTTAGCGGCAGATTTACGGATGTGTCTGAGAATGGTTCGGCTTTTATCGGATTGGATGAAGGCAGCGCTGCGATTAAATTTAAAGAGACGGTGATCAGAGCCGTGCAAGATGAGAAGAGATAAAAACAGAAGCCCAGCAAAATCGCCGGGCTTCTGTTTTTAGTTTAAGTGAAATGATTTAGATCCAAGCCCATAACATCCATAGAACTGTGATCGCGATACCAATGGTAAAGCGTGCGCCAAACGCCCAGCCCCAACCGATCATATATGCTTTGGTAGATTTGATGGCTTCGTCGCGATTCTTCAATCTTCTAAGCTCTGCCATAAATAAACCCAGCGGCGCGGCAACCAAACCGATCAGGGGCGTGAAAAAAATGCTGGCGACGATGCCCGCTGCGAACGCGATCAAAATGGAACTCCACGGTATGTATTGGTCGCGCATTTTACGCGCGATGATGATGTTATCTGCGATGTTACCAACGACCATGAGGACAGTGATGAGCGCAAATGCGAACCAGTCCCAGCCGGTCATTTTGTCTGCAGTATTTTGGATCAGGGCATAGACCAACGTGCCGAGCCACATAATGACGAGACCCGGAAAGACTGGCATGATCAAACCAAACAAACCTACCAATAAAACAAAGAGCGTAAAGGTTTCGAGGGCAATTTGCAAGAGGGCTGGAAGCCAAGTTGGCATGTCTATGTCCTTTTGTAGAGCGAGATTGTGTCTCGCTCTACTTTTTGGTTATGGTCTGATCACATCCATGCCGCCCATCCAGGGGCGCAAAACTTCGGGAATGACGATCGAACCATCTTCCTGCTGATTATTCTCGATCACCGCGATCAATGTACGGGGCAGTCCCAACCCTGAACCATTCAAGGTGTGGAGGAAACGGGCTTTGCCGCCATCAGCAGGGCGATACTTTATATTCGCACGACGCGCCTGAAAGTCGCGAACATTTGAGACTGATGACACTTCTAGCCACTCATTGCAACCTGCCGCCCAAACTTCAATATCGTAGGTGATGGCTGAACCAAAACCAATATCGGCTGTGCAGAGTTGTTTGACACGATAGGTGAGTCCCAATTCGGCGCAGGTGGCTTCCGAATCCTCGCGCATCTTTTCGAGCAGAGCATCTGACTCTTCAGGCTTGGCATACATGTACATTTCGACCTTGTCGAATTGATGTCCACGTTTGATGCCGCGCACGTCGCGTCCCGCGCTCATTTTTTCGCGGCGGAAGCAGGGCGTATAGCCAGTGTAGAGCAACGGCAATTGGGCTTCATCCAGAATTTCACCCATATGCAGACCAGTCAGTGGAACTTCAGCAGTCGGCACGAAATACAGATCCTCTTCGTGGTCTTTATACAAATTATCTGCAAACTTGGGCAGTTGCCCAGCGCCATAGACCGTATCGTACTTCACCATGAACGGCAGATATTTTTCAGTGTAGCCCTGGCGAATATGCAGGTCAAGCATGAAGGCGATCAAAGCCCGTTGCAAGCGCGCTCCTGCACCACTCAAGACATAGAAACGTGAGCCCGTGATCTTGGTGCCACGTT
>Ga0137333_1000149_pt1 | contig 18081 bp, 17 predicted proteins | sample EasRivERMLT231_2_FD_102286 | JGI IMG/M metagenome (GOLD analysis project Ga0137333, IMG submission 102286) | Soil microbial communities from meander-bound floodplain in the East River, Colorado, USA - East River MetaG ERMLT231_2 | ecosystem: Environmental > Terrestrial > Soil > Floodplain ... | reverse complement strand
TGAACTTTACCTAGCAGATCCTTCACCTGCGAGGACTGGTCGAACGTGATCGGCAAAGTTGGCGGCGCCGAGCCGAACACGTTCGCAATATGACAGGTGCGACAGGTGCGGGCGATGACATCCTTATAGGTCCTTTGTTCGAGCGGTGTTGCGTTCCAACCTGTTACTACAAAGTTCTCGTCCTGATTGATCGGGTCTGCCAGATACATTTCGTTGATGACTTCTTGAATGGCTGCGTCCGGATTGGTTGCTAAGACGATATCCTTGTTTAGCTGAGAAAAGAATGTTTGCTGGGTCCCTTTGTCATGCGGGATGGAGTTAAAGGTAAAGAAGTGCAGATCAAAGGGCAGGAACTGGCTGCCAAGCTTTACATCGTTGCGGCTATTGAATGGCGGCGCACCACCGACAACTGGACCGCCCGGGTACTCGCCGTTGTGACATACCATGCAGAGCTGTGGGATTGGACGAGGCCTTGGAGTAATGCCGTTGACAGCATCAGCACCCGAATCTAGATCTGCCGCCTTGAGCAATGACGTTCCTGCGCCGTTGTAAACATAAAACTTGACTACGCGGTCAGGGTCACTAAACACGATCGGTGAGCCAGATGTGCCAGCATCCTCAATCCGGGAGTACTCCATTGCCACGGTGGCGACAGGGTTTGTTCCTGCAACCGCTGCGACTGCATCGTCGCTGTCCGGCGTCAGGATCGTTCCGTAGTTGGTGACATAGCATGCCACATCTTCCAGCCCATCGCTGGCGATTTGCTTTGTGCAATGCATGTCTCTGCCAAAGCCAAGGTCCCCAGAGTTAGCATAGATTGCGCGGATCTCGTTCGTAGGAAAGCCATTCGTGGATTTAAAGTCGTTAAGAGTCAACCGCCTGCCACGTGGATCGATCTGCGCGTAATAGTTGGTGGTAGCTTGATCTAACGCCACCCTTAATGCATTCTGCGTCGGGTCGGAGGGATCAAGCTCATTGAGATCCGTTGCTTCGAATGAGTAGAGACCATGAAGAAATTCTCCGGAGACCGGCTCCTCAGGAAGCACCTGGCTCTCCAGCGTCACTTCCGTTGCGCAAGCAGGGTAATAGACCCCGCCGACCGGATCGATGTTCGGAAGGTTGGGTGTCGTGGGATTTTGTGCACCACCCGTGTTCACGACAAATGTTCCGATAGGCGTTGTACTTCCAATTGGGACTGGCACAAGAACTATGTTTTGGGCATTGGGCAAGTTATAGATGACATGCACACTTGGCGGCGAGTTCGTGATCAGCGTGTTGAAGACGCGAGGAGCGGCGCCCCCGCCCTGCGGCACGGTGACCTCGAGATTGTACGTTGGTGGCAGATCTGGACTCTTTACTCTCACGCACGACTGGTTCACCTTCAGCGTGTCGGTGTTGATCGCCGAAAAATGCTCTACCTTAGCTACATATGCTGTCCCGACCAGGGGAGCGTCCCCTTCCTGGATCCAGACGCCATTTTTCTCGTCGTAGTACAAGATCGGAATGGTAGGTGGTAATGCGCCTCCGGCAGAGAACTGGGAAGGATCAACCGGAATCGTCACCTGGGCTGTGATACCCGATTTAAGGTTATAGCGATGCCCACCGCCGGTAATCTCAATCGTTCCTGCTCCGTAGCTCTGCATTACCTGAGTATCTCCGCTCGGCAGGGAAACAGTATAGTCTCCTGGCATCTGTTCAGGAGACATTAAGTCCACCGTAGAGAGCTGAACATCAACATTGCCAGAGGGTGGGTTGCCATTCTCATCTTGAAGAGCATTCGCCGGTATCTCTACTCGAATGCCAGGTCCGCACTCTCGTTTTCCTTCATCAGGTTTAGGCAAAGGTACTTCCAGTTGGCCGAACGGCGCAACCACATTGCTTTTCCCATCCTGCCATTCGGGTGCATCGAGTAGAGCCGCATACGTTTTCCAGTCAAGCTGGTTAGCGCTCGGCCCTGGACAATTGCTGGTTTGTCGCCTGTCTGTAAGATCAATACTAAGAGTGGGGTCCACGCTTGTTACTGTAGCGCGTGTCATGGTCCAGTGACCCCCAGTAACCGATTTGTCATAAATACGGGAGACCAACGCATAGCCAGGCTTTCGAATATTCAAGATAAAGCGATCGGTATCCGTGACGCGTATTTGAAAGTTACCTTCCGCATCGGTGGTTGTCGTTTGACCGTTGATTTCCACTTCGGCGCCTGCCACGATCGGAGCATCCGTGGCTCCTACACTACCCGAGAAGGGAATCCCAAGGGTATCGGCGAGCAGGGAAATCGCCGACTCAGTATATCCACCCTTGCCATCGTAAGCGATCAGGTTCACTGCATATCGTCCACCATCGGAAGGCAGTGTCCATGTTACATGCTGAGACGTGGTGCTGCTCACAATGCCTGAACCGTCCGACACAAGCCAGAGGAAGTTGACCGGATCGCCATCAGGGTCGGAGCTGTTCGCCTCCAGATTCAGCGTATCGCCAGGGCTGGCAACCTTTACAAATCGACCGGCAGCATCTGTGATCGCGAGCGGCTCCAGGCGCGGCGGGTAATTTCCAATTGTCAAGTCAATCGGATGAAACGGTGCCTTCTCCAAATTTGCCTCAGGGAGAATGAGCTGATCTTGAGTCGCGTTTTCTATGGTCGCACGAAGTGTAATTTTTTGGTTCACTGGTACTTGTGGTAGCAGGTACTCACCAAAGTTATTCACAAAGACCTTGGAGAGTGTGTTCCCGCTGTCGTCGAGCAAGCTTACGTTTGCAAATGCATTTATGTCAACGAGGGGCTCCAAGAGACGCGGGCGCGAGCCATCATGCATTCTCACTTGACCAAAGACTACAGTGGTGCCTCCGATGCTGTCTGGTGAGATGTATATTGTTCCGACACGCACATGTGTGTTTGAGATATTGATAATGTTCTGGCTACAATCTGGGATAAAGCCCGAAGCCTCCCAGCATACGCGGTAATTACCTGCTGTTGAAGCTGGCAGTGTGAATCGGCCACTCAGATCCGTAGCAACTGGATTGCCCCTGTCGCCCGTCGAATCATTGACTAGAAAGACATTAACGTTTGGTATGTATACATCGTGGGTAGGAAAACGGGCTGTCGCGGGCACGTCTAAATGCTCCCCACTGACGATTGCGGCAATGTATCCACGAACTAGAGGGATTTGTGGCGGTACTGGTGGTAACGAAGTGAGTGTAGGTGGCGGAGGTGTTGGTATAACTGGCTGGCAAGCAATGAGTAATACTGCACACAAAATTAACGACCGAAGCATCACCCAGAGTTTGCGAAGCGAGTTGGGATTAATATAAGGAGAAACGTTTTTTGCTTTCATAATTTCCTCTCGATACACTCTTTACAAATTAAAACTGAAGAAATTCTGACATACTGTCGATTGGTGATTGTTATAAATATTATAGGGTAATGGTGAACGCAATTTAGCTAGGAATTTCCCTAGTTTCTGCCGCCATGCCATGCCGCATTGCCCAAACTCCCGCCATAAGGCGTGTTCGTACACCAATCTTTGTATAGATGTGGCTGAGATGAAATTCTACAGTTTTCTCGCTAATGTAAATTTCAGCCGCAATTGCTTTGTTTGTATAGCCTGCAAGAACCAATTGGAGAATCTCTAGTTCACGGGAGGTGAGATCTGATAAAGTTGTCATAGTTCATTCACCATAGAAAGATGTAGCCATATGTTTATAGGTATAAACGCAGTAAGGTGTTCTTTTCGTGCAGTTACAAAAAAAAACCACAGGGTGAATGTGCCTGTGGCTTAGGACAATCACAGTGAGGATGCTGACAATCTACAAGTTTAGGAGGGCGCGTTTATCCTCCAACAGGCTGACGACGGAATGCCTGTTCGAACACTCGTACGCGGGACGATGACATGCAACTCGGCGCTGAATGAGGTGTACCACGAAGCCCGCGTAGAGATGCGGCATCATGAACAACATGCCCGTGCGTGTGACGTCGCGCTGCGGCGAAATTGTCTTGCGCGCCAACGTTCATTCCGTGGCATTTCGCCGAAGCCGTTGCGAACCCACTCACGAACGATGCGCTTGACTCGCAGGCCTTGATCCCTGAGTCCAAGGCGTTCGCGGCCCAGGTGTTTCCTGCGTGGGAAGAGGAGTTACCGAATCTTGAGGCGGAGGGGATGGACACTCCATTGCTGCAATGCTGGCAACCTTCACCCCGAACCAACTGGATATAATGGACTTCGACGCGGTGCTGATCGTATCCCCTGAAGCACAGGTATCCACCGATACACTTGTCAAAGCGATCGAGCGTGGTAAGAAGATCTTCCTCTTTGCTGGCGCGCAGGATGGATTGGCGGCCTGGGGCGCATCCACAAAAGTGCCGACATTTGCTTACCCTCCATCAGATATCGAAGTCGATACGGTATTAGGGGAACTACGCCGCGGCGATGCAGGGACCATCAATCAAGACGATCAATATAGGCGTGCTATGCTGGGAGGCGACATGGCCGCGCGGCTGACATCCAACATGGTAGCGAGAAAGATAGCGGTCACATCGCCAAAAGGGGGAGTGGGCAAAACGAGCGTCGCGGTCCACCTTGCTGTCGCATACGCGTTATCCGGTTTCACAACTTACCTTGTGGATGCAGACGGCAATGGCGGCGCGATGTCCTACCACCTCAGGATGCGGACAGTGGATGTGCGATCTTCGCTCATCTCCATCTTGCGCCGCTCTCAATCAGCGAGACAGCCCGACTACCAAAACGTCATGGCGCACGCCGCCAGTGCTGGCTTATATTACGATGCCTTCACAAAAGTAGACACTTTGCCAACCCTAAAATTTTTGGTCGCGGTTCAAAATAAGTGAAGTGTGATAATCTTGGCATATGATCGCAAAAACCATCGTATACAGTTGTCGAAACTGCGGAAGCCAGAACATTGTCAAGAACGGTCACAATGCATGTGGCAATCAGCAATTTTGGTGTAAAGACTGTGGCAAGCGTGGCGTCCTGGAACCGAAACACAGTTACAGTGCCGAACAAAAAGAGCAAATTCTAGCGACCTATACCAACGAACGCTCCAGTATGCGAGGCATCCAACGCACTTTCGGTGTCAGCCGCAATACGCTGACGAGTTGGCTCAAAAAAAGATAAGCAAAATCCAAAACTTGAAGAGACACTGCTGCCAGCCCAACCGCAGGATATTCTGGAAGTCGACGAAATGTGGTCATTTGTGCTGGAACACTGGCAGAAACGTTGGATTTGGACAGCCATGTGCCGGCGCACACGCCAGATCATTGCTTATGCTATCGGAGATCGCAGCCAAAAGACTTGCCAGCTTTTCTGGGAGCGGATCCCTGCCAGTTACAAGGGCTGTCAAAGTTTCAGTGATCTGTGGGATGCTTATCAACTGATCTTCCCACCCGATACACACCAGTGTATCGGAAAAGGTGAAAGGCAAACTAATCATATGGAACGTTGGTATAACCGACTGAGACAATCGAATGCACGATTTGTGCGCAAGACCTTGTCTTTCTCCAAATCAGAGACCATGCACGAAATCGTCACACGCTCGTTTATCATCAAACATAATCTGTCACTTACTGGTTGACTATCACCAAATTTTTACCAGGGCTGATTACAGACGATCTGGGAGACAAAGCTTTACAGAATGAAGATTCCATCAACTCGGTGGTCGCAGGCCTCTACGATGTCGGCGTAGCGTCCAACGGTATTGTGATCATGGACGTTGGCATCAATCCATCCCACCCGATCCATCGGGCCGCTCTTCGAAATGCGGAGGCGATCTCTATCGTGCTCAAACCAGAAATACCCGACATGGTGGAGACACAACGCTGGATCACCAGAATGATCGCTGCGTTGGCATTGAGATCAACCAGAGATGCAACTCTTCAGTTCATTGCACTCAACAGAATATGCATGGTCACTTCGATTGATTCGGGTGGTTATATACAGTTCCTTGCAGCCTAATTGCCGAAATAATTAAGCTGGCAGTTAGGCTGCAATGGATTAGGTTGAGTACTTGCATTTACAGCGGGTATTTTTGAGGCGCCACTGTCATCCTCCAGTCGGTAAATCTTCCTGTTCTATCGCAGCTGGTAGAATCCTTTCAAATGCTTCCTTGGCACTCAACACATTTCCAGCTACAAATTCGAATCGTGGATCGTCAAGGATCGGCGTCAAGAACAGTTCGGAATCGCTTCGATTTGCGACGAAGTATAGATTTAGCGCAGGTACGCTAACAATGAATTCATCCTCATCTTTTCGTACTGCTGCTAAAGCCTTCATCAACATTGGTCCACCGTATTCAGTCGCTCTCCAGGTAGTTCCCGACCCTGATACTGTCACGGAGGAACGTACCTGCTCTTTGACGACAACAGGAAAAATGATTCGCCCACTACTGAACAACAGACCTTCGACATCCCCTTGAGGCTGATAGGCCTTCAGTTCGTCTAATGGAACGTAAAATACCTCAAGTGGTCTTCCCAGACCCGCGGCTGATACTTCCTCAATCGACTCAAAACCCATCACCGCATAATTGTCTTCCGTGATTAGCTTGCGGAGCGTGGTCAATCCTATTTCAGCAGCCTGCTCCGGATTTTCACTAGGTGCGGGGCTTCCCTCGCTTCCTGGCATCGGGCGATAATATATGAAGAGTAGTATCAGTGTCCCAATGATCGCTAAAACGATTATGATCAGTAATGGTGATCTTTTTTTCTTTTCCATTTGCTTATTCCTCTCCGGTATAAGTTACGTCATAAAAGTCATCCCAATGAGTATAGCCAGTACCGCTTACATAGGCATCGTAAGTGATAATTCTTTGATCACCAACATTAGGAGCCCATGGATCATTGATTGTGACGTAATTGACGCTGTCAAGCGTTACGTACCCAATTACAACCATCATGTGACCACCACTTCCACTCCAGTGCCAGCTAAAGGCGAATGGTTTCCTCGCGCAATAGATTTGTTTGCGGATTTGATCCCAAGTTAATGGCGCATCTGAGGTTTTGTTAAAAGTGAAACCATACTTGCTGAATTCGGGCCATCCACCCACAACACAGGCTGCTGGTGTGGGATTATTGCAACAATCAGTTCGACCAAACCGATTGTTGGCCTGGTCACACTGATTGATATTGTGACCAAGAAATTCCATGACCATTTGGCCGCTGGCAGCCCAACACCACATGGATGTCTCTTGCGGGCGTAAAGTAACTGCCTGAGAACCAATGACTGCTGGGTTGCATGTACATGCAGTGACGAGCAAGACTTCAAAAACAAGCAAAACAATTCTTTTGATCATAGATACATCTCCTGTCTATAAGGCGTGGTTAATTCTTGTACTGTATTGTAGAGGCTGCCAAAAATCCTGTCATGAAGGAAACCCACTATTCTCGATCGCACTATTTTGTAGAATTGCTATTCTTAAGCGGAAAGCCTGCGCGACAGCTTGGGCTCGATTTGCAATCCCTAGTTTCATGTAAATATGACGGATATGATTCTCAACAGTCGATTCACTGATCGAAAGAGCATATGAGATTTCCTTATTAGTAAAACCATCGACGATCAGTTTCAGAATTTGTTCTTCACGGTCTGTTAATTTTGGTAACATTTGGTTATCCTCTTTATAGCAAGTAAATTGAAGCGCTCGTGCATGAAGTCTCCTTGTGTTGGCTTGGAAAGGAGTACTCTCCACACTCGAAGAAGTGATCGGGCATTTGCCCCCTGCCCGGTCACTTCTCGGAGGAGAAAAGACGCTTTACATGCGGATCGTTTATTAAATAAACGACAATTTCAAAAATTTTCTGTCAGAAAGAGATGGAAATCATGTCTCTTTAGTTTGACAAACAGACATTGTCAATGGAGAGCTCCTGCCCTCCAACACCAAATGTTTTAATGGTCCCAGAAAGCTGCAAATAGCCTTTGTCGTTTCCAAATCCTTGAAGTACGAAAACCTTTGCGCCGCCTATTTCAAGGCCATGGATGTCTGCAAAATTCTCGAAGTTTCGGAGGTCGCCGTTGATATTGATATTCAAATTCCCGCCATATTCGCCGAAGAGGAATGAGACACTCGATGGTGGAGTGCGAGGGTAAATAAAGAGATTGACATTGTTCACCTGAAGTTCTACACCAAAGCCGCCAGCTTGATGATCGGTTGTAATGTAGGCGATTCCGTTGCTGGTCATTTCGCCATTGCTCCATTCAAATGGAGCAACGACTATGCGGACATTCGTACTGGTGAATGTTTCACCAGATTTATACATCTTGCCTGGTGTCAAATCCTCCATATCAATGCAGAGCACGGCCTTGACGGTTGGTGTAAATGTTGGCGTTTCAATAGGCAAGCGGGGGACATATAATCTTTGTCCAGGGAAGATCAGCGTGTCAATCATACAATTTGCCTGCATAAGTTCCTTAACGGTAGATCCAGTGATTCGAGCGATGTAAGAGAAGGTATCTCCACTTTGAACGACATAAATGAACCAGGCGTATTGCGGAGCACAGGGAGTAATGCTAGGTGTGTGAGTAAAGGTTGTGGTCAAGGTAGCGGTCGGCGTGGCGCTGGGCGTTTGAGTGAATGTACTTGTCGATGTAAGCGTGAGGCTGGGTGTGTTGCTCATGGTTTGAGTTGGCACAATTGTCTGGCTTGGTGTAAATGCACTTAATGTTCCCCCGGTGATCGGGACCATAAATGGATTTGTGGGTGAAGCCAGACTGAATGAGCTCGCGGCAGCCGACTGAAATGCGACTCCAAATGCTGCTCCTATGACGATTAAATTTATGATGCTAGATGTCGCCAATGTGGCTAAAATGGTGCGATGTGGGGTTAGGCGCAGGCATATTTTTCTTGTCTTTTGCATAGACCACTATTCCTCAGGTTTGGGCCATTGCTCTACAGGGCAGAATTCAAAGATACCCTTCTTGGCTTGATCAAAATCTTGTTCCGCGCGGGAGCGTTTTGACAGCGTGCTTTTAATGCGAAGGGCTCCCCAAATGAAGATCAGGATCAGTAATAGAATGTAGGCATCAAACGCGGTCTGTAAAACTTTGGGAGATAATCCAATCTTATCCACGGCAATGTTGATCACGGCTTCAATCGCTGTAACGGTTGTCAATGAAGCGGCGATAAAGGCGGCCGTTTCGCCAAGATCCCGATTTGCTCGTCGTAACCGGTCGCCGGCCTGCTGGAGATTTCGTTGTGAAGCCTGGCAGGCATGCGCCTTGCCCTTTGATTGCCGACCTGCATCGTATTGAAAGTCCGGATTGGTTTGTTGATAACTGAGATTCGGGGATACCCAAACTTCTGCTTGACCTGGATTCAAAGTCGCCAGGTTCTCAACCTGATGATCTCTATTGATTTGATTGGTTTGTTCCATACGATTTCCTTATTGTGACTGCTATTCATTTTGTTCGCTGCGCAGAGCGACCGAAAATGCAAATAGAATTAACCATCCCATCGCTAACAATACCGGAACGGATGTCTGTGTTGTCAACGCACCCATTAGGGGTACGCACATAACACCAACAAGAACTATTTTGCGTAACATGACAGACTCCTGTGAGGCGTGTATAAAAATTTCTCTTACTAATATTCAGGCCTAGAGAATACGCATGATCTTCGCTAACGTTATCGGTTTAGCGGCGACGGTGCCAATAAGCCAGCAAGTCCACCGATAGCCGCCGACCCGAGTGCGACAAGAAGTCCTGGCGGGTTACGATCCTCGATTGCCAACAAGATGGCACCAATGAGGCTTCCGAGGACACTCTGACCCAAGATAACAACGACCATGCGATACAACCATACATCCTTTTCCTGATGTTGCGATTTCATGACAACTCCTTTGCAGCTATTGTCGTTGACTTAATAAACGAGCACCAAGCAATTTTTCAGGTATTGTCTCCAAGATAAAAAAACATCCCTTGTCCTCGAAAGACAGATGGAATTGTTCAGTTAAAGGTGCTTTCATTACGGGACCCTGTCGTATTCAACGGAAATTTTAGATTTGCCGCCAACAGCCCCACTCAATATCAAGACTGCTCCAGCGAAAAAACCTCATTCCTGAATTGCCGAACATAACACCTTCTAATAATCATTTCTGATTGCGCCGTGGTGTTGGTCATCGACTTCCTGTTTGTTTCTATAAACGGAGCTTCCAAGATTATTCATGTATTGCGAAATTAAATACACCAATCCGGAAGTATTGCTTCCGGATTGGTGTTAGAAAAAGCCAGAACAACTCAACTACTCTTGAGCTTTTTGAGCTACGAGGATTACTGTTTCTCCTTCTCGTGTCAATAGGGGCTCCCCTAAATTTGCCACCACACTTTGCGGACTCGCCTCGGCTAAAATCTGGGCAACATCGCCTGGATGTTTTCTGTAATCAGCCGCGACTTTGCCAGTGATTATTGGCGTGGCAAAAGACGTTCCAGCCCACCATGCCCATCCAGTAGTGTTTCGTTTATACTCAATATCATCCGGCATCAGCGTGCGAAAATTTCGGGGCAATTGGCCGGGATGTGGAGTGCCCAGCCCAAGGAATTGCCACAAAATCGACAGACAACCTTGCGCCTTGACTGTGGGAAAATCACCGATATAAACGCCTAAGACTCCGCGACCAACGCCAGGCTCTCCACCAAGTGTCACATACCCTTCCGATGGCACGTTGTTATCTGCCAAGTTGGAATATGTGGACGTGCGATACCTGTCGTTTTGACGAGAATCCTGTTTAGGCAATGCTCCTACTCCCCACACACTCTTGAAGGCAGCCGGGTAACGAGTCGCGGGGCGTTCCTGGCCCAGATTACTATTATTGTGCACGCCATCATTACCGGCCGCCGCGATCACATAGACATTGTCCTGGTGCGTGACCCAATTAAAAAGCTCGCGGGGTGTTTGAATCAAATAGTCGAAAAAACCGACTTGCTCTCGAATCGCAGTTTGAATCGCAGGTGGAAAATCCTCATCCAAGATCCTATCAACAGGTATGGTGAACATGAAACTGCAGTTAATGATAAGCGGCCCCTCAATCTCTTTCTTGAGCTTTAATACCTTAATCAGACTCTGCGCGATGCTTTCGATGGAGGCCACACCATAAGGGTTAAGCGCTTCGTAGAGATGTAAGGTTGCCTTTGGCGCGATGCTATGGATGATACCCGTCACAAAAAGGCCGTGGTCGCGCATCCAATAGCGATGCCCGAGGAGACTCAACTCGGCCGTCATGTAGAGGTCGGCGTTTTCGGCAGGGTAAAGATGCAGAGGATTGTCTTTGGTCTTCAACAAGTGTTCAATCAAGGGATGACCCCAACGCCAGGCGTCATAGGCCGTATCCAAGTCATGCCGAGTGGGCGCAGTATCAAGGATGGCAATATGCACTCCGGCTCCATCGCCTTCAGATAATAGTTCATCACTGGCAAGACCGTTCTGATCCTGCGCCTTATAAAATTTCCAGTCATCGCCCTCAGGCTCATGGGCCTGGACTGGCCAGCCTCCGGGTCCTCCGGTGCCACAACCATGAAACGCGGCGCTCATAATCCAATTGGGGGATACGGACTTCAGCGTTATGCCTTGGTCAATATCAATCGGAATTGGATTATTATTTGATTCCCTATATGACGAGAGCAACACCTCTATCATGGCAGTATGGCTCATATCATGTGTCTCGCCATCGCGCAGAATTGCAGGAACGATGGAAAACACAAACCCGTTTTCATCTTTTGAAGATATTGTGGTAATTGACTCGGGGTTCGGCGGTTGAAGCTGTGTTTTCCACGATTCCCCGCTTACAGAGTGTTTTGCAGGGTCTATATGGTTAGCTAGACTTGCATTTTCATGAGCAGTGTAATGACCATCCTTAACGCCTTGCGCACCAAGGAAGTTTCCCACTGCACTAGCAATTTCGACTTTTGAGAGGCCATCTGGATGGCTAACCTGCAAAAGGACTTGGCCAGGCAAAAAATATTGAATCGGGGGCACAGCTTTACCCGTGAGCCGTCTCCAAAAATTATCAAATTTCGAATCTTGCTTATGAACCGTGGTTCCGGGATCATCATGCAAATGTGTTAAATTGTCACTCATAATCATACTCCCTTCATATTTCCTGTTGGTTCAATTATCCGATTTGTTCAATCCGATATCCCTGAGAGTGGACTATCGTCCCCGATTAACTGAAAGGCTCCCCAGAAGGCGGGATGCAGATTCCGATTCTCTGCCAAAACAGAGTTTTGTGCCTTACGTAAGGCGGTAGCCTTGGATTCGCCCCTTTGCAAGGCTGTATACATGCACTTCATAAGCTCGGTAGTTGAACTGTCTGAAACGCCCCACAAACTGAGCATCAAGGCACCCGCGCCGGCATATAGAAAGCCGCGTCCCAAACCAATCAATTCTTCGCTGGCCGCCACATTCGCCTGCCCGGTTTCACATGCGCTCAGTGTGACCAGTTCGTAACTCAAATCGTGCTGCAACACATCATCGGTAAATAGTTGACCGTCGGCCAAATGCAAGTAAGACAAATCCGGATTGTCGAGGCGATATTCGCCATGTGCTGCGATATGCAATATCTGCTTGGGAGATGTCTGTAGAACTGATCGCTTAGCGACCTCATCCGAATATAGCTGGCCGCCGAAAAGTTCATGCACAAATTGCGCTTCTAAGTGGGTATAAGGCAACCGCCCATCCCATGAATGGGACAGTGCTAAAGCACCGCGTGTACGTTTTGGTCCGTGACGGGTTGCCAAGCCCGCAGCAGGCAAGATAACCACCTCATGGTTTTCAATCAAATAAGTAGTGCCATCATACAGCAGCTGGAAAGGCATCAAATGCAATGCACCATACGGGACGAAGATCAACTTTTGCTGGCTGCCTTTCTTGACAGCTAGAGGCTCAATGAGCATTTTATGTAAACGCTCCAATAATTTTTGGGCTTGTCGGGTGAGAATGCGAGTTGCCGGAGAATTTGATTCCAATCGCAGTACGGAAGAAAAATTATTCCGCAAGAGCCGCATTAAATGATTTAGATCGCCAACCGTTGCAGGTAAACGCTGGGCTTTGATGGTCTGTCTGTCAAGCGTAAAAGCCCACAGTTGCTCACCATCGACAAGATATTCAATCAACAAGGTTGTATCATCAAGCACCTGCTGAAGTTCCCCAAGGGAGAATGTTGGGGTGTGATGATCCCACTGGCCGCCACTTTGCAAATACAATTGATCAGTGATGACGCGCATTCGCCGTTCACGCATTGCGACTTCAGCCAGAGCTTGCTCGGGTTGAACAGCAGCCAGGTGCTCAACGTCTCTGGGTGGGTCGTGCGCAAGCCTATAAAACCATTGGTGCTCGGCCCGCAAATGGTCCAATTCCTCGATTAGCGCTCGGCTGTGGTCGTCGTCTTGCGCCCAGCGCAGACTCTCGCGGTTTATCAGATAACCCAACCACACTTGTGATTTGGTGCGTTCTAACGTCTCGAAGGCGCTTGCAGTATCACCGGACTGCAGATGTAATGCAATCAGTGCTCGCAACGCCTCCCCCTTATCTTCCAAAAATCCGGAGCGCAGCGTAATTGTCAGACCACGTTGCATGCGTTCGATGGTCGCGGCGGCTGCCTGATAGCGGCGCATGGCATTTAACTTTGCATGCTGCTCCTCAGCTATTTGACCAAGCAAAAGATGAGCCGCATAACGCAGGGAGGGAACGTTGTAACGTTGGGCGATGTGTAACACCTTGCGGCCCATCATCGCTGCCGAGTCAAACTTGCCCAACGCGAACAAGGCTTGGCCTTGCAAGAGAGTCGCACTCGCGTCCTTTACTTGTTGCCCATCTGCCTCGAAGCGGGCCCCAGCCGCGATCGCTGCTTGATAAGCGCTTCCGATATCGCCTTCCTTGAGCGCCATCCGACCCCGCCAGAGCCAGATCGTTGCGGTCCAGCTTGCTGCACCTAGAGAATCGAAAATAGGTTCAGCCTCTGCCAGTGCTACTTGAGCAGCATCGAAATTGCCCAAAGCGGCTTCGGCATCTGCAAGATTCAAGAGATTACGAGCGAGTTCGTAGGCGGCGCTGAACATCCGGTAGTCCCGGATCACCTGCTGAGCAAGATCACGCGCCTCTGTATGACGATTGAGTGACAAATAACACTCGACCATATGATGCTTGGTCATCGTCACATCGAAAGGAGACTCAACCGTCACTCTTTCCAAAGCACCATGAAGTAGAGTCAGCGCACGCCGGTGGTGACCCTGTGCTTGAGCAATTTCAGCAATACTCGCATCCACACGGGCGATGATCAGTGTCTCATTACGAGCGAGCGCTTGTTCTCGCGCTTGTTCGTAATACATCAGGGCCTGCTGGAAATCGCCCAACGCGCTATGAGTCAGGCCTATATTTACATTCAGTTGACCAATATAGGACTTGCCTGCCTCGCCAAGCTCGTTGGCTGTTGCTAGAGCAGAGCCAAACAACTGAAGAGCCCGCTGCTGGTCACCGAGGTGGTTGTACACAAAAGCAGTCTGCCAATCTAATCGAAGGAGTTTGTCACGTTCGCCGTAACGGATGAAGATACTGCGGGCATTTTCCGCATCCGCAAGGGCTGCAGTGACACAGTTGAGTTTGGGGCTTAGATATAGGCGGCCAATCCGCGTTCTTGCCCAACCAACTTCATCGTGAGCAGTTTGGAACATGTTTCCGGCCTGTTCCAACTCCGACCACGCTTCTTCCATGCGGCCAAGAAACTTCAACGCGTCACCCCGTGCCATTAAGCCGAGTGCAATTTGGCGCGCGTCATTTCGGGCGCGGCCAATAGACACGATCCGATCAGCGAATTCGAGCGAGCGATTTGGGTTTATCGGCCAGTATCGATCAGCTTCCTGTTTAAGACGCTCAACCACCTCACCGGCGATTTCATCAGGCAGGCGAGTTAAAAGCAAATCGGACGGAATGTTTTCCACCAGCCAACGTTCCAACTGGTCGCCCACATCCATAATTATGCTCATACTATTCTTTCAAACAGCTATATCAAAATTCGAGGTTTGTACAATATTTCCATTTGAAGGGGTGATCGTGATTTCAGTTGAACCAAGGTGTGCTTCTTCAAAACGAAAGGCTCCCAAATCATCTAGAGAGGCTGTTATTGGCAGAGCATCAGCCTGACGTAGTTCAACCACAGCGCCAGTCCAGCTATCCTGATCATCCGCAGCCACCTGGCCCAGAATAGATATTTGCCCATTGGTCCTTGATTGAACATCCAGCGTGATCACAATACCATCAGCCTCAAATACGAGCGGTCCCTTAGCTTCACCACGCAGCGCCGCAAAAGCTGGTGTGGATGAAGGTTCGCCTGGCTGGCCTGCAATTAGTTGCGCGATGAGCACTTTTACCTTTCCCAGCAGGTTTTCCCCCGAAGTTGGCATCAAGTCGCTCAAGAATTCCTTCAATTGGGCGATTTCACGCGTGCAATGCGGACATTCACGGACATGCTGTGCCACTAGTAACATTTGAGGGTCCGCTAACAGACGGAGGTGAAATTCTCCTAATTCCAGCGAAGTGGGGCAAGTGATACGGTATAGACGAGAAGTCAGGTTGTCTTGAAATCGGCCTAAGGCTTTGGCTTTTTCACGGCAATACTCACAGCGTTCAAGATGAAACCTGGTTTGCTGGTCAGCTTCACCATCTAAATAAGCTAGCAGGCGACCGTCTTCCAGCTCTGGAGGAGATATACAATTCATCGATACCTTTCGTAGATATCTTGCTTCCTAACTACTATAAACGAAAGAGGCACCACTTTTCAAGCATCTTTGCTCATGAATCTGTGGCGATCGGGATCGCGTTGAAGACGAGCCAGGATGTTTTGCTTGATGGTGTAGATTTCTGCCACACTGCCAAATATATTCCGAAACTGCTCATAAAGCTCCTTCGGCTTCAGATCCAGATCATATGACCCGTACACAACCAGGCGTTCTTTTTCATCATGCAACCGTTCGTTGATCCATTCCCAGAAGGCCTGGTGTTTTTCGCGGTCAATCATTGTTTCTTCAGGCTCCAAGCCCGGGTCCTTGCCCCAAATTGGCGCTTCATCAGGAACGTACTGACTAGGAGGCTCAACCAGTCGCTTGTGGTCAACGATCACGCTGTAGACGCACATTTTTAGATAGTAGAGTAGGGATTTCAGGTCAGCAAATTTGCCAAACTTGTCCAGTGTCAGAGCGTGCCACATCTTTGCAAAAGCGCTATTGACAAAGTAGTCAATGTTCGCTTCGCTGACGTCAAACCCCAGGCGCTCTTTCACCCATGCCGCCACCTGTCGTTCGTATTGTTTGTAGATGAAATTCCAGGCCAACTCAGCCCGGTCGCAGATTGCCCGTCGAAAAAGCTCAAAGCAGTATTGGGAATCATCCTGCAGGCGCATACGAAAGCGTTCAGTCTCTTCCGCGCACCTTTGGGCAAGCCCATCTACTGGCATAAGCTGGAGGTTGATTTTGTGAGACATAAGGATACCCAAGCTGTTTGGCTTCGGGGAATCCTCCCCGCTAAATTTGTATGCATGTATAACCCTAATCGTGCATGATAGGTACGTTATGAATTCAAATTGTTGCCCAGGTTATTGACAGGGCCGCAAAACGCTTAAGGTCTGGTCGCGGCGCATTGACGAGAGGGCTACCCATCGCGCTGGTGTTTTGAGTATGTCCAGTCTAGGAGGGCAGCTGCGGCATGCTTGATCGCGTTACCCAAGCATCATAAGCGTCTCGTCGTCCCGCCAATCCTCGTAAGGTAAGTGGCATAACTGCCTTTTGCCCAGCAGAGGCCCAACTGTTTTGCACCGGGGGACTCATCTCGTTGTAACCCACCAAAGGAAAGACTTGGCTGCGAGCGCCTCAGGATTTACAGGCCGACATCCAAGTGCATTTCTGCCTTTCCACGCTGCATGAAAATCGCATTTCTCCATCCATCGTGAATAGAGCAGAGACTGCGATCACGCCCAGCTCGTTAATAGCTGATTGCATATCAGCGAGTCGGTAGGGGTTGACAGCGGTGGGACGCGCCCCGTGGCCGCTCGCGGTATGCCAATGAACGCCGGGACTTCAAGGTCCAGGTACCGGGTGGGCCAATTCCTGCCAATCCTCCTCAAAGCCGACACCGTGATCGAGCCTTTGAACACAGCTCGAAGCGAGGAGTGCCTGTACTGATAAGATATTTTTTCTCCCATCTCCTCATGCCCGAAAATTGATCGAACTCTCGTTTATTGGGATTGAAGGCTCTCCATCTGCTGATAGATGAGCAGGACCCCGGCAATCAGCATTGGAACATAGAGGTAGCTCCCGATAAATCACTTGTGCACGTTGCATTAACCATTGCGCCGGGAAGCGAACATGAAATAATTGGCGACAAACATAATGTTGGGAAAGGAGAAAGTACTATGAAAATTGGGCTGGCCCTCTCGGGAGGTGGATATCGCGCAACCGTTTTCCATCTAGGTGTTTTGGCAAGATTGGCTGAAGAAAAGCGGCTAGAAGATGTAACTTTCATTTCAACCGTTTCAGGTGGTAGTCTTTGTGTTGGCTTGATATATGCACTCAACGATTTTCAATGGCCTAGCAGTGCCGACTATCTGGATCGAATCGTAAAGAAAGCTCATCATATTCTCATCACTCAGAACCTTCAAAATGCTTTAATATGGCGCGGCTTGCGATCGCCTCTAAAAATCTTCGAGACCCGCGCTGATGATCTCTCAGCGCTCTTACGCTCACGTTGGGGCATCACTGTCCCTTTGCGTAATTTACCCGAACGGCCCCGTTGGATGATCAACGCTACCTGCTATGAGACGGGAAAGAACTGGCGATTTGAACATTTTCGAATGGGGGATTATGTTTTTGGATACACGGATCCCACTGATATCTCTCTGAGTGACGCATTGGCTGCCTCAGCCGGGTTTCCAATCCTGATTGGTCCGTTCATTCTCCAATCAAGTAACTATTCATGGTATCGATATAAAGATCTGGAAACAGATATAAAAACATTGACGAGTCCAGCGAGGCACAAGAACCGACAACGGGAGAGCGTGGTACCAGATTACCGATTCATCCACCTTTGGGATGGCGGTGT
>Ga0137333_1000148_pt1 | contig 18103 bp, 10 predicted proteins | sample EasRivERMLT231_2_FD_102286 | JGI IMG/M metagenome (GOLD analysis project Ga0137333, IMG submission 102286) | Soil microbial communities from meander-bound floodplain in the East River, Colorado, USA - East River MetaG ERMLT231_2 | ecosystem: Environmental > Terrestrial > Soil > Floodplain ... | reverse complement strand
GATTACGCACTTTTTGAATAAGGTCTCGAAGGTTCATACGTCGATTTGATGATTAATCAAGCATTAATCTTACTTCTGTTCAAAGAGCGCCAGCACTTCGTGCGGCGCGATCTCTTCGGAGGCAAGGCGTGTACGTAATCTCAGGCGCGCGTCATGCAAAAGTTTGTACAGTGCATTGCGATTGGTCTTGAGCTTGCGGGCGGCATCTTCGATGGGCATATCCTGCACACCAAGCAGGATCAATGCCTGGCGTTGGCGGTCCGTCAATTCCTCCTCGATGATCCTGCGGACGCGTGTCAACATGTCGCCGCGTTCGGCTGAGGTTTCGGGAGACGCTTGAGAATCAGCGAGCAGGCCGGGGGGCGGAGGCGCGTCCTCGTTTTCGGTGAGTTCGTCCAGGGATGAGTCGCGCCAACGTTTGCGGCGGAGTTCGGTCAACGCGATCCGCACTGCGATCTTATGGACCCAGGTGGTGAATTGACTGCGACCTTCGAAGGTATCCAGTTGATCGAGGACACGGAGTAAAGTTTCCTGCGTCACCTCATCAACAAGTGAACTAAATTGAGGGAGGTCGGGAGATAGCCAGCGTGAAAGCGCATACGGCAAGCCTTTTTGAATGACTGCGCGCAGGTCTTCCAGAGCCATGCTCCGGGTTTCACCGTTTGCGCGCAGGTCAGTTAGCCAGGCTTCATTTGTGCGGGTTGCCATGATGGGAAAATTATAAAGCAGTTTTACGCGAATGCCGGAGTTCTTACAACTTTCTTACAAGGAAACCGAATACCTGGAATGCTCAAATTGAGCTTTGTGCTTATGTCACCTAAAGCTCCTGACTATCTTTGCGATGGTTGGGCTGAAATAGCTATAGCCTTTATGCAAAGTGCGTACCGCCTGCACCAGCTCATCGCCAGCTGCATCTTTCAACACATACCCTGTTGCGCCAGCGCGCAAGGCACGTTGAACATATTCGGGAGTGTCGTACATGGATAGCATCACAACGTGTGTTTTTGGGCAATTATCGCGAATCTGTCTGGCTGCTTCAATTCCATCCATGACGGGCATGGAAACGTCTATCACAGCTACGTCAGGACAATCCAGGAGGGCATGGTTCACTGCCTCCTGACCGTTAGAAGCTGTGGCTGCGATTTTTATATCCCCGGGTTGTTCGAGGAGAAACTGAAGGCCCTGGCGGACCATCGTGTGATCATCGGCAAGTAGAACTGTAATCATTAATATTGCTCCTTTGGGGTTCTAGGTTGAAGTGGGATATCCACTTGAATTTGGGTGCCTTGTCCAGGTTGGGACGATATCCGTAAATTTCCGCCAATCGCTTCCGCACGTTCTCGCATAATTATTAATCCATGGCTGCCAGGCCGATTCGCCTCCTGCCAGGATTTGATCCCATTGTCATTATCTCGAATGATCAGGCTAATAATTTGACCTTCCATTTGCAAAGACAAAGTAGTCTCATCAGCCTGGGCATGCCGTACAATGTTGAGTAATGCCTCTTGTGTAATACGCAGTAGAGTCATTTCGAGGCTGGGGTTCAGACGCGGGATGGAGCTATGGGGTTTTTCAAAACTAACATTGATGCCATAACGCGATTTAAGTTCCTGGAGATTCGTTTGGAGCGCTACTTCCAGTCCATAATCATCCAAAACGGGAGGGCGTAAATTGGCCATCACATCACGAACGAGGACAATGACTTCCTTGACCAGTTGGATTGAATCTGAAAGCCGCTTATCGACCGGTTCATTCACTTGATTCAAAAGCTGATTGCTGATGATGGTTAGATTTAAGCTCAGAGCTGCCAGGCTCTGCCCGACGCGATCATGGAGTTCACGTGCAATGGCGCGGCGCTCCTCCTCCTGTACCTCCACCAGGCGTTGCGAAAGAATCTGCAAACGCTTTTGGCTTTCACGCAATTCCGCCTCCATCCGCTTACGTTCTCTACTATCACGAATTGTGACCATCGTATCCCAATCCGCGATGTTCTGATTCTGGATTGGTGTAAGCATTACATCTACAGAGAATTCCGTGTTGTCCTTGCGCTGCCCCGAAAGTTCCATCCCCAAGCCCATCGGTCTTCGATGCGGATATGAGTTGTAGTGGGAACGGTGTTGGATGTGGCGTTCATGAAAACGTTGAGGAATGAGTGCCTCAATTTGTTTGCCAAGCACTTCGTTCGGCTCATAGCCAAACAAGCTTTTGATCTGGGCATTGACGCGCATAATGCGTCCCTGTTTGTTTGTAATCACAATAACATCAGGTGATGTATCTAAAATCAGACGTGTGGTTTCATCGCTGGCGCGCAGGGCTTCTTCTACCGTTATGCGGTGCTCAATCTCCTCCAACAAATGTTCGTTGGTTGAACGCAGTTCGGCAGTGCGCATCAGCACGCGTTGTTCCAGTTCGAGAGTGAGTTGATGTAGAGCTTCCTCGGCCTGCTTACGCTCGGTAATATCGAAAGCTGTCCCGCCAATCAGTGTTATGCTGCCGTCCAGATTTGGGATTGGGAACTTGTTGACAAGTGAATAATGGAGAACACCGTCATCCTGTTCCAGCATCTCAATCACTTGCACACTGATCCGATTCATGAGTGCTTGCTGATCGTTCTTCTGAAATTGATCTGCAACTTCTGGAGGAAAAATCTCCAGGTCAGTTTTGCCATAAAGTTTCTCACGCGGAGTACGGAATGCCTTCTCAGCTGATTCATTGGCGTAGACGTAACGTCCCGTGACATCTTTGATCCATGCCAGTCCGGGCAGATACTGCATAAATTTTGCGAAACGTTCATCGCTCTGCCGCAACGCTGCTTCCATTTGTTTGCGCTCAGTGAAATCCATATAAGTGCCAATGACCTTCCGCACCACACCCTGCTCATTGAAGAGCGGCACAACGCTGCCATAAATACCTTTACGCGTCCCATCCGCAAAGAGCACTTCATGTTCAAAGTTATGGAATGGTTTTCCGGTACGCGCAACCTGCTGCATGGGCGCATTCTCCGGTGATACCTCTTCACCATCCACAAAGATTCGAACTCCCGGCGGCATGTCAGAATCAGCGTTGGTGATCGATACATTGGAGCCCGCGGTCAGACCCATCATTTGATAGGCAGCGGGGTTACCAGTAATCTCAGAGCAATCATGATTGCCAATCCATACTCCTATAGGCAGAATATCCATGAGTGTGTTCATTTCGTCGAGATGTGCCTTCAACTCGTTATTCAAATAGAGGACATATGCTTCGGTTTGCTTGCTATCGGTGATATTTTGGGCAACTCCCAGCATTCTTTCAGGATTTCCATCCTGGTCATAAACGTTTTTTGCATTCACTTCCAACCAGACCACTTGCCCAGTTTCTGGATTTGCTATGCGGTACTGCAAGTTGTGTAAGTCTGTTCGGTTTTTGACAGCCGCGTTGAGAGACTCGAAAAAAACCTGGGCATCTTCGTCAGAACTCAGGGCTTGTAAAACTTGAGGTACAGTTTTTGGCAATGAAGCTGGTGAAAAACCGAGCACTTCTGCAAAATTGTCAGCTACTGTATATGCTTGGGTCTTTAGATCCAATTCCCATGCAAAAATCCCGGCAGCTTCGGTGGCCAGACGCAGGCGTGCTTCCGATGCGCGCAGCGCTTCCTCCGAACGTGCTCGCTCCAACCCCTGAGCACATTGCTGTGCCACAGTGAGGAAAAATTCACGTTCATCATTATCAAACTCGCGTGATTCGACAAAGCTAAATGCGAGTCCACCCAACACGCGGTCTCCTACAATGAGTGGCAGCGCTGCCATTGCTTCATTTCCAATGCTACGCCTGAATTCTGCCAGTACTGGATACTGAGCAACAAAATCCTGGTGTGACCGTATCCAGACCGCATGCCTGGTTCGGATGCAATCCGACATGGGCGTGGGTGCTGAGAGCGGAACTGGCTCCAAATGTATCGCAGCTGATGGATAGCCAAGTGCCGCAATTGTTTTTATTTCCTGACCATTGCCAAGTAACTCCACTAAGATTCCTGCGGCGGCGCGGGTTGCACGCGTACCTTGATGAAGAACGATCTCGGCCAATTGCGCTGGAGTTGTAGTCGCGGTGATGGCAGCTGTAATCTGTTGCAGGCGGGCAATACGGTCAGCAGTTGCCTCAGCTTGTTCGCGTGCGTGTCGCGAGGACTCTTCGGCGCGCTTGCGTTCGGTAATGTTCTGCATCATACCGAACATTCGATGGGGTTTCCCCTTCGGGTCATATACCAATTTTGCGTTCACCTCCAGCCAGACAATTTCCTCGGTTTCAGGGTTGACCACGCGATATTGGAGGGGAGGTACCTCACTACGGGTTTGCATAGCTTGTATCAATATTTCGCGAATGGCAGGCAAATCCTCAGACACGTTTATCATGTTGCTTACAGCAGTGCTATTCTTTGGCAGTATATCTGCTGAAAACCCAATCACCTCTGCAAAATTATCACCCAACTTGTAGGATTGATCCTGAATATTCAATTCCCAGGTACATGCCTTGGCAGCCTGGCTGGCAAGACGCAGGTGCTCTTCTGATTCGCGCAACTTCTCCTCCGCGCGTTTGTACTCGGTGATGTCATTGCCATAAAAATTAACATAACCAGCTTCAAGGATCGGGACAAGTACGCAGAAAAAAAATTCTCTCATTGTGCTCAATTTCGATTTGTTTCCTCGAGCCCGAAGCAAATGCTTCTGCAATACGATTCCGCAATTCTTCCGGAATCGATTGATCGTTTTGTTGTTCCCAGAATTTCAACAAGGATACGCTTGAATCATTTGCAAATAAAACTTTGCCATCTGAAGTCAGACGCATGACTGGATTAGGATTTTCAGTTGGGAGTCTGGAGACATTCCTGATTTCATCTTCGATTTGCTTACGCTCAGTAATGTCGTTGAAGAAAATTGAAAGCCCAGCCTCAGAAGGATAGATACGGTTTTCAAACCAGCGATCGCGCGGTGCGTAATAATCCTCCAATGTGATAGGTGTTTGATTTTCCAGCGCGCGCAAATAAGCCTGGCCGAAAGAGGTACCCTTGTCTTGGGGATATTCTTCCCAGTAGTTTTTACCAATCAGGTCTTCAGGTTTGCGCTGCAGCAATTCACTTCCCCGCTGGTTAATATAAACATAGTTCATCTGTCTGTCCAGCGCTACGAATCCCTCCTGCATTTTCTCGACGATATTTGCGAACTGTATATCTGAGGGACTCTGGTGTTTTTTTTCCGCGCGGCTGCCCTGCGACTTGGTCGTAGAGCGATCAAGCTTACTGTTTTCTTTTAATTTTTTAGAAGGATTCCCCGTTGCCTTGCGACCTGTTTTCATAGTTAAGTACCTCTATCTATTCGTTAACTTGAAAATGCAACGATTTATCCCCTTTACAGCGTAGACTGGCTTAATCATTATTATAATCTTAGTTTTCAACCTTCAAAATAAAATTGAAGCATAGTATTTCAAACTGCAATAAAATTAAAACCAACATCCCCTTTTGGACAGGGGATGTTGTGTTGGTACTGAATCTATAGGAGAGTGGGCGCTAAGAAACTCAACCCTCTGACCTCATGTGCGCTGGTGATATTGTCAGTTTCTGAATGAAGTGTAAAAAATGCGATTACCTGATTGCTTTGGAGCAACCACTGAAAACGGATGAAATTAGAGCTATATTTAGTTGTATACTATCATCAGATTCAAAAAATAATGGTTAAAATTTTCCAGACATTTTAATGTTTCTAACGACAGATATTCGTAGGGCACTTATTGCTGACTTCACGATTAGGAGCGATCAATGGGTAATTTTGAGCAATCTGTCTTTATTTCCTATGCTTGGGCTGGTGAGAGTGAAGAGATTGTCAATCAAATTGACCAATCTCTTCAAAAACGTGGTCTTAAAATCATTCGTGACAAACGCGAATTGGGATACAAAGGTTCCATCAAGAAATTTATGGAACGTATTGGCCATGGAAATTGTGTAATCGTAGTGGTCAGTGACAAGTATCTGCGGTCTCAAAACTGCATGTTTGAACTAGTAGAGATCGCCGAAAACCAGCAATTTCGTGACCGTATTTTCCCGGTTGTATTGGAGGATGCGAACATTTATGAGCCTATGAAACGGCTTGAATATGTAAAGTATTGGGAAACAAAAAGGGAAGAACTCGCGGAAGGTATCAAATCTGTGGATCCAGCCAATCTGCAAGGTCTACGTGACGATATTGATAATTATGATCAATTTCGAGACAAGATCTCTGGTTTGACCAGCCTTTTGAAAGACATGAACACCCTTACTCCTGAGATGCACCGAAATTCTGATTTCAATGACTTATATCAAGCTATTGATAATCGTATGCACCAACAGGGGTTGAATATTGAAGAATTAAAGACTGTCTTGGAAGATGCCTTCACCGACAAGGACGATCCACGCATAACGCAGGTTCAGAGGGCATTTGGTGAAATCCAACAAATGCAGCAGACTCAACAAACTTTATATGAATGGAAGGAATTGCACAATGCACTCGACGATATCATTACATCCTTTGCCCCGTTTTCTTCTGAGGTAAACCGTGCTGATAGGAAAAATGAAATTCCCTCCATAACCTCACTGCGCGACTTGTGGTATGCCGTTTCTGAAAAGATAGATGCCTTATTGGATTTTGCCAGCAAGGTAGACCTTATCGGGAAGCGCTACAAAGAGGAAAATGAAAATATTACAGGAGAAATCTGGGCAGTAAAGATTAGTAATCTCAGAACAGATATTAATTTACAATTGGCTTTGGATAAAAAATCCCGTTTTGATGCTACAGTCAATCGATCAGTAAGCATTGTAGATAAAAGCATGCTGCATGTCGGAATAAAACCGCATTGGTGGAAAAAATTGGTAGAACACAGCAATGAATTTAACCATGCAGTTGCTAATCAAATGCATTATGCAGACAAAAAACTAAGGGAAAAGGCTACTGAGTTATATTCGATTTCTATGTCTGTTTTTGGGAGCGAAAAATGAAAACTTTTAAAGACCTCCAAGCCCGGCACGAAGAACTGATTAACAAAGCCCAAACAAATGAGGATGTGCTTGTTCAAGCCCAGGAATTAATTGTGGAAATCAACAAAGAAAGCAGTCATATATCATCATTAAACGAGCGCGATCAATTGAGAGCAAATTTGCGCTTTTGGGCAAGTTATGTTTATGAAAAATCGGGAAATTACCCAAATGTGGATTTGTCGCCATCCACCAATTCACCAAGACCAGGGTGGGTGATCCCTTCTGTTGTTGGGGTGATAGTTGTTTCAATTACGTTGCTGTGGGGCGCGTTCGTAAAGCAACAACAGGCTGCTCTTTCATCCCAAACTGCCCAATTCAATCCTCAATCATCAGTCACTCCGACAGCTTCAGCAACGGCACTAGTAATTTCAACTACTGCTCCATCGGCAACTCCAATCGAAATTTTCCCTACTCCAACAACAATTAAGATACCTCAAGCTGGTTCATTAACTATAGAAATCACATCTGTACGCGAAGGTGATGAAGTTCAGCCGATCACAGCATTGAGAGGAACATATTCGAATCTACAATTTGGGTATTCAATCCATGTTATTGTTCAGCCACTCTCCAAGGATGGGGTCTTTTTTCCGATGAAACAGTTTGCCGCAGTGTCACCTAATTTGACTACTGGAACTTGGGAAATTGAAGGACGATTCGGTCAAGGGTCTGATTTGAAAGAAAAAGAAGAATATCAGATTCAGTTGGTGGCTGCGATGAATGACGATGCACGTCAAGCACTGCTAAAAGCAGTTGATACGGGAATACAGGAGTTTCCTCCTGGTGTAATTCCATTTCCGCAGACAATAACCGTTAATCGTCCGGCACTCACTGATTTTATTGACGGAGCTCGCCTAATTTATTCTTCATTTATCGATGACGAAGGTAATTACGAGATTTTTACTACTCAGCTTGATGGTTCAGATATTCGTCGCATTACTTACACATCGGGTTTCAACGAATATTTTCCTAATCTCTCACCAGATGGAACGCAGATTGTTTATGTGGGACGGCGAGTGAATGAAATTAATATTGGGGTGCAGACTATTGATGTTATGAACAGCGACGGAACGGCAATAACAACTATTGTGCAAAATCAGCCGAATGTGACCTATGATAGCCCGTTGTGGTCTAGCGATGGCAAATATATTGCATACGCTGCTGGTACGCCTCGTAGTAAGCCTGTGTCTTGGAATATTAATGTGTATGATCTACAGAAAAATCAGAGTTTTCTTGTTGCTAGCGACAAGGCGGCAACTGATCAATATTTTTCATGGATACCAAATACATATGAGATTGTGTTTAGTTCGCATATACCACAAACTGACACATCTGGATTTGTGAAGGTAGATATTCGAAAACCTGATGATATTGAGCTTTATTTTGATAGTAATAAGGAAGAGTTGCATCCTGTTGTTTCACCCGATGGGAAGCTGTTGGCGTATGTGCAACTCGATAACAATGGTGATAACATTTACGTAGTAGAGCTAGCTACAGAAAATATTGTGCAACTTACCTTAGGCGATGCATTTGACGGCCGTCAAGTATGGAGTCCGGATGGAAAGACCATATTTTTTGAAACTGCGGAAACGACTCCTATCACTATTTGGTCAATAAATGCTAATGGCAGCAACTTGACTCAGGTAACTTTCGAAAAAGACAGATATCCCTCGGTTGGTGTTATGTATGCTTTGATTCCAAAACCAAAATAACTTAATCCAACCATAAATATTCCAAGACACTCTATTTTAAAAACACATGAACCTCTTACTATAAGAGGTTCATGTGTTTAATTTGTGGGCGCGGAGGGACTCGAACCCCCGACTTCTACTGTGTGATAGTAGCGCTCTAACCAACTGAGCTACGCGCCCGGAATGCGACGCAGATTATAGCCGAGATAAACTTGTTCTGCAAGTATGTTTAACCGCGTCGCTTGAAAATGAGTTTGTCTATGGCGGCGGCAACACATCCCATGGATTGATTTTAGCGTGGGAGGTCATGATCTCGAAATGCAAATGCGAACCGGATGAATTCCCCGTGCTTCCAAGCGCACCAAGGATATCGCCCTGCCCAAGGCTTTGTCCGCATCCAACACTGATGGCGCTCAAATGCGCGTACAGCGATTGAAAACCACCGCCGTGATCCACTAAAACCATATTGCCGTACCCCCAATTATTCCAACCGGCATAAACGATCACGCCAGCATCGGTTGCCCATACGGGTTCACCTGTATCTCCAGCAATATCAATGCCAAAATGATTGGTGCCCGGGGAATAATCAAACCCGGAAAGAGTGTGCTGGCTCGAGGGCCATATAAATGTGCCATAACCCACTGCGCCACCGTTGATCGCCTCACAAGCACCGGGTCCCAGCACACGGGCAAAAGCCGGGTCCGCGCGTGTGACACCCAGGGGCGCGCTCCATGAAATGAAATCACGTCTGCCGCCTGGTATCACCAGCCAGGTCCCATCCGCAATATTCGGAACATTGATGTCACCAACCACAGCTGGGTCAAGATGATTGGCTGGTAAATTTAAAATATCCTCGGATTGCACGCCGAAATATTTTGCAAATGCTGGTAAGCCGCCTTTATTTTCAGCCACCCATTGCCAGTACACACCATCCACAGGCAAAATGAGCAACTCCTGACCGGGCTTCAACGAATGTGGGCTATCCAGCAATAAGCCATAATTGCCCCACAAAATTGTTTCCGGTTTTAACCCAAATTTTTCCGCGATCCCAAAAACAGTATCGCCATCTTCAACTATATACTTAACGATCTTCTCGCGTGGGCGGGTGGGGATGGTGGTAAACGGCTGGGCAATGCGTGGGATGCCGTAAAACGTATTGAAATCCTGTTGTGCGACGTTGGCGATTCCTTCCACGCTGATAGTTGGTTCGGTTACAGGAGCCTCTGTGGTGCCTCCGGCTGCCGGCGACCGGGCATAGAACGATTGCAACAGCCAAACCGCGCCGCCCAACATCGCCACCGATAATAGGGTGGTCCCCGCGCGCAACATCGATTCACCCAAACCGAGTCCTATGAGCAGATCTGAAAAGCGTGCGAAGATGCCGCGTGAACCTTTTTCTTCGTTATCCATAAATACTGTATTCTCCGTAAATTATCATACCCTTGCCAAAAAACACGGTCAAGCTGAAAACTTTAACGCTAACCTGACGTTAACCCGGCGGCTTCCGTACGCTTGGAAAACTCAGCCTTACAGCCAGGATGCCCGCCAGACAGATCGTTCCACCAACAATGATCGTAGTGGGTACATTCCAAGTCTGCGCCATCCAGCCAATGACGAAACTTCCGAACGGAGCAACGCCTTGCAATGCCCAAAAATAGATGCTGAACACACGTCCGCGTAATTCATTGGGCACCTCCACCTGGATCATGGTGTTCATGGTGACCAATTGAATGACCGTTCCCAACCCGATGAAAGCCAACAGAAAAAGGGCGATGTTCATGTTTCTAACAAATCCCAGCGCAATAATTGGAACGATAAAAATGACTTGCCCGATCGAAAGCATTTTGCGTTTGTTCGCTGAACTGAAATAAGCAACCATCAATGCCGCGGTCACTGCGCCCAGTCCTTGTGCCGCATACAGATTGCTTGTGCGGGCGGCGACGAGGGCTTCGGTGTCCATGGCGGTCTTGAATACATCACGTGCCAGTGCCGGGAGTTGTTGAATGAGCGGTATGCCAAAAAAGCCGATCAGCGCCGCCATCAGAATAACGGATGTCGCCACCTGATCGTTCCGAATATATTGAAGCCCTTCTTTGAATTCACTCCTCAAACTTCCGCCTGTGTTTACTTCCTTTTCGACTTTATAGCGTGTGTGTGCAAACAATAATCCGATGATCACGAAAACAAAACTAATTCCATTTGCCAGAAAAACACTGCCCTCGCTCCCGGTCAATGAGATCAACCACGCCGCGCCCAAAGGACCAATCACGCGCCCAAAATTAAACGCCGTGGTCTGCAATGCGATCGCGCTGGGCAGGGCTTCACGTCCAGCCAGTTCAATGAGCATGGCTTGTCGCGCAGTCACTTCAATGGCGACTGCCGTGCCAAAGAAAAATGCCAGCACCACGATATGCCAGATTTGAATTTTTCCGGTGTATGCCAGATAGGCGAGCCAAAACGCCTGAAGCGACATGATCGCTTGAAAAAGAATGACCGTTTTCCGTTTGTCCCAGCGTTCGACCAGGACACCGGCAGGTAAGGCAAATAACAAAGTGGGTAATGTATTGGCGACCCCGATCAATCCCAAGTCCAGCGGCCGACCAGAGATGCGATAGGCAAGATAGGGCAGGGCGGTGGCTTGCATCCATGTGCCAATGACGGAGAGTAACTGTCCGATCAGGAATAGGACATAATCTCGTGAAGCAAGCGCGGGGAAACGCTGGATGATCTTTGATTGAAGTTGATTCACTGTGTTTTTTTAATCTTTGGAATCGAACAGCTTGCTGTTCGCCGAAGGCGCAGGAGCAAATAAATTACACAGGGACAACCAGTTCAGGCATATCGTTGGCGGGCTTGTTCACCAGTGTGGAGACCGGGTATGCAGACATGGCGTCGGCGGAGAAAGGCTTGATAAGTGGTTGCAGGCTTTCGGGAGTCTGAGGCGCAGTGTCCAGCCATTTGGCATAATCGCGTGAGTGTAGGATCACCGGCATGCGGTCATGGATCTTTTCCATTAGTTCGTTGGGTGTGGTGGTGATGATGGTGCAGGTCTTGATGCTTGAACCATCGGGGCTTTCCCACGAGTCCCAGAGCCCAGCCATGGCAAAAGGCTGGCGGTCTTGCATGTGGATGAAGTAAGGTGTTTTATTTTTTCGATCACCGAATGTCTTCCATTCATAAAATCCATCTGCAAGAATGAGACAGCGTTTGCGCCTATAACTACCGCGAAAGGATGGCTTTTCTGCAAGTGTTTCGACGCGTGCATTGATCAGGAGGCTGCCGATGGTTGGGTCTTTTGCCCACATGGGAATCAAGCCCCACACAAAAAAATCAGCCGTATATTTTTCGTCGTTCGAGATCGCGAGCACCGGCTGTGACGGCGCGATATTAAAGCGCGGCGCGAACTTTGCCGGAAAACTGTAATTGCTAAATGTGTCCTGCAGGTCAGCCGGGTTAATCGTCAATGTAAATCGTCCACACATAATTACTCCTTGCTCGGCTGGGTCGGTAATGTGAAATAAAAAGTTGCGCCTTTGCTGATCTCTGATTCTACCCATATTCGCCCGCCGTCGACTTCGACGATTCTTTTTACGATTGTCAGCCCGATGCCGGTGCCTTCTGAGGTGGCGTTCAATTTATTGAATAAGCCGAAGATGTTTTCGTGATATTGCGGCGCAATGCCAATGCCGTTATCGCGGACAAAGAAGACGATTGAGTTTTGCCCCTCGGTTTTTGTGCCAATCTCAATGCGTGATCTTGATTCTGGGTTTGAATATTTGGCGGCATTTTCTATCAGGTTTTGGATGATCTCTACCAATCTTGTGCGGTCGCCATTGACGACCGGCAGGTCTCTTTGAATTTCGATGATTGCGTTGATCTCATCCAGCTTTCCGCGCACACGATCCACTGCATCATGGACGATTTCTCCAAAGGGCACCGCCTCGGGCGAGTTCATCAGCCTGCCAATGCGTGAGAGTTCGAGCAGGTCGTTGAGCAGTGCCTGCATCTTACGCGCCGCGCCCGAAATACGATTTATATTATTTTTTATTCTCTCGGTATTACCAGCGAGCACATCCTGTTCAAGATAGCCTAGAAAGCCGGTGATCGTCACCAGCGGGGACTTAAGGTCGTGAGATACGGTGTAGGTGAAGCGTTCGAGTTCGGCGTTTTTGGTTTCAAGTTCTTCGATAAGCGATTTGCGACGGGTTAGATCTTCTTCGAGTGCGGAGTTGAGGCGGGCGTTTTCGATTGCCAGCCCGGCGTATCCAGCAAATAGACGCAAGGCTTCCAGTTGTTCCTTGGTAAACGGACGTTTTGAAGGATCATTGTCAACAGTAATGATCGCCACTGGTTTATCACCGCCCCAGGCGGTGACAGCGGCAAAATCTTTCACGTCCCGCATCTTATGTCCATCAGGGATATTGAATTCAACGGCAAAGTTGGCTGTGAAAAATACGCCATCTGGCTGTTCCAGTGCGCGGGTAAAGGAAGTTGGCTTTTCGGTTTTCAGCGACCGTGAGTAATCCCATTCCTCCACAATTTCACCTTGATTGTTGGTGCCCAAAGTGCCTTTGAGTGAATGATTTTCCTGATCGTAGAGGAAAATAGCCAGACGGTCAAAGCCCAGTTCGTCGTGTACGCCATGCCAAACTCTTTCGAGTGTTGTTTTCAAGTCGGTTACTTCTGTCACTTGCTTCCCGAGCTGGACCACTTTTTCGAGCATTTCGCGCCGTTGCATTTCCTGGTTTTCTGCATGCTTTTGAAGTTCCAACTCCTTTTGCAGCGCGTCATTAAGACGTGCATTTTCAATCGCTAACCCGGCGTAGGCTGCGAACAATCGCAACGCCTCCAACTGTTCGTCTGTGATTGAACGCTGTGTGATAAAGTTATCCACACAGATGACTGCTACAGGCTTATCGCCTGCCCATGCAGCGACTGCGGCATAATCTTTCACACCATGCATTTCATCTTCGATCTCAATACTATTTTCAATATCATAGTTGTGGGTGAAATACAGACCGTCAGGTTTTTCAAGTACGCGCATAAAAGTAGCTGCCTCGGTGATTGGATACGAAATATCCCACTCATCTATGATTTCGCCTTTGGCGTTGGTTCCAAATGTATCATCCATTGATTTACGCTCTGCGTTGTACAGAAAAATTCCCAACCGGTCGAATTCCAGGTCATCGTGAACACCGTGCCATATTCTCTCCAGCGTCGTACGAAGATCAGCTACTTCTGTTACACGTTTTCCCAACATGACAACTTTTTCAAGTATGGAGCGCCGAAGCGCCTCGCGTTCCTCAGCCTGCTGCTGTTGCTGTAATTCTTTTTGAAGCGAGTCGTTAAGTCGCGCATTTTCAATTGCCAGCCCGGCGTAACCAGCGAATAATTTTAACGCCTCGATCTGCTCACTGGTAATGGGGCGCCCTGTGGTTACATTGTCCACGCATAAGGCGGCGACAGGTTTGTCGCCAGCCCATGCGGCGACTGCGGCATGTTCCCTCACATCTTCCATAATGTGACCGGCGGGAATCTGATTTTCAGCCACATAGTTCTCGGTGATGTGTGCCTGGTTAATTCCGAGCAGAATTTCCTTGAACGCGAGGGCTTGAACAGTATCATCTGCCAGCGAGATAAGCAGGTCTGATTCATCAAGCATTTCACCAGTATGACTGGTGCCATAAGTGCCGCGCATCAAATTGGCATCAGTGTCATATAGGAATATGCCGAGGCGATCAAATCCCAGGTCTGTGCGTACGCTGTTCCAAATGCGCTGGAGTGTGATGGGCAAGTCTTGTACTTCGGTGACATATTGTCCGAGTCTTACGATTTTCTCCAGCATATCGCGTCGGCGTTGTTCGGCTTTCTCGGCTTTTTTTCTTTCTGTGATCTCGCGGGCAATGCCGGTAGTGCCGATTACTTCTCCCTCTGTATTCAGTATGGGAGTCTTTGATGTTTCCACCCAGTATTCATTACCTAGGTTGTCAATTTCGAGTTCCTCGGCATTCTTGCGCTGACGGTTTTGCATAACTTCAAGATCATCATCGCGATATTTTTTGGCATACCCGTTTTGCCAGATCTCAAGATCGATCTTTCCGACAATGGCCTCTATTTTCATCCCGACCTTTTTGGCAAACTGCTCGTTGACGGCAATATAACGACTGTCTTTATCCTTCAGCCATGCCATATCCGGGATGTTGTTTAAAATGGCTGACTGTTGCAGGAAAATCCTTTGCAATGTTTCCTGCGACTCTTTCTGTTCGGTAATATCGCGTGAGATCCCGATCGTGCCGAATACCTGCCCGGAAGAATCCCTGACAGGCACTTTTGTCGCTGAAAGCCAGCGCGGTTTGCCATCTTCCGTCGGATTGAACTCGATTCGATTAATGATCGGCTGTCCGGTCTCAATGATCTGTTTTTCTTCCTCCAAAAATTGCCGTGCCAGTTCGGGCGGCTGGAAATCCAGATCTGTTTTACCGATCGCGTCTTGTGGATTGTTTAACTTCAAAAATTGTGATTGGGCTTTGTTGATACGTATAAAACGAGATTCGGCGCCTTTGAAATAAACTTGATCCGGTATGTTATCCATAAAGATTTGCAGCAGGTCCCGTTCGTATCGCAGTGCTTCTTCTGATTGTTTTCGTTCAGTGACATCTTGGTACAAACCCACTGAGCCGTATGCGACACCGTGCTCATCACGCAGATCCACTGCCGCTTCGAACACCCAGCGGATTTTCCCATCACGCGCCTTAATACGATGTTCGCATTTCCAGATGGGATTTTTACCTGAGCGCACTCTTTGAATTGCATCATCCAGGGAATAGTCTGACAAATCTTCCAGCAGATGCCTTTCCTGCACGAGTTCACCCCATAGCGCATCGTTGAATTCTTCCGGTCCATAACCCGTGATCTCGCGAATGCCATCGCTCATGAAATCATAATGAATATCGCCGTTAGCATCAAAAGTTTGGTGATATGGGACGCCGCCGGAAACTTCAATCGCCTGCCGATAGATCGCCTCTGATTTTCGTAAAGCCTCTTCAGCTTGCTTGCGTTCGGTAATATCTTTTACTGCGCCGACGATCCCGCTCATCCGGTTTTGTTTCTCATCCCAAACCGGCTGGGCAGAGACCTGTACCCAGCTAACTGAACCATCCCTTCTATATGTCCGTACTTCCGATGCAACCGCTTGCCTCTTTTGCAGGCTTGCCATATCCCTCGCATCCTGGTCAATGTCATCAGGATGGAGATGAGCTAACCAGCCGCCGCTGTTGATGTATTCTTCGTAGGTGTAGCCCGTTATTTCCTTGAAGGCGCCTGCCACCCAATTCAAATGCATATTTCCGTCAGAATTCACTACGGTTGAAAAAGTGTAATCAGAACTAACTCGGGAGATCAGGCGGTATTTTTCCTCGGTGACATGCGTGCGCTCAAGCGAAATTTTGATCGCACGCGCAGATAGATATTGAAGCACTGCCCCAACAGGGAATAATACAAGGCTGACAATCCATGTAGTCAGGGGCGAAGATTCCAAAATGGGATTGAAGATGCTCTCCAACTCCCGAAGCACCATAAATCCGCCTGCCGCGAGTGATAAGAAGGTAAATGTTAACGCACCGGTTCCGCCCAATAAGATTCCGGCAATGGCAATCACCAATCCATACCCCAGTAAATATGCCTCTCCACGCACACCGCTGCCTGTCAACGCCGTGGCGGTGAAAAAGAACCAGAAGGTACTTACCTGAATGATAGCTGCTGCCCTCACATATCCACGCCGTAGCATGATCAACAAAATGATGTTAACCGTTTCACCAAACCCGACTTGAATGAATGTCCGTGTGACGTCTTCGGGAGTTCGAAATAATGAATAAACGACGAAGGGGATTGGCACGCAGATCAATGTCCACACGATGACGTGCAGCATGTATGCCTGCTGCGTTTTGATCTCATCATCGAATGTGGGTGCGGTGAATAACCGTTTTAAATAACTCATGGCTTTTTCAACTTTCTATAATCTCCATCGCGCATTGTGACGCCATTGGCATCAAGATGCTCCAGTAAGGCTTGGGCGTACTTCCGGCTGGTATTGAAGAGATCGCGTACTTCGGCAAGCGAGATCCTGCCGCTTTGAACAATTGTATTCTGAATCCTTGACACCATTAAATCATAGTCGCTTTTACGAAAGACCACATCAGACGAAACTGTAATAAACTCGTCCATTTCCAACAAGGCATTCAGGACTTCCTCCCCAACTTCGGATACACACTCTTTGACACTCGGCGGACTAAATGGACTCGCCTCAAACCTGCGCATCAATGCCTCGACTTTAGCCTGCTCCTGTCCATTGAACTTGATCACGTGCCCGAGCTTTGCTATTGAAGACAAGTAATCATTAAGCAGTAGATCAGTGATCAGTTTGTTGACGGTTGCATTGAAAACGCGCGGCGTGAGTTTTAATTTACTCTTAAGTTCTTCGCGCGGAATACCGCGTCGTAGTGGATAACTGGTGTGGTATGCCTCAACGAGTCGCAAGGTCTTATTACACAACTGATTCCAATGGGGCAGGGCAACGACAAGCGCATCACTCGATGTAGCAGGCAGACCGCCTTCTAAAACGATCAGCTTTCCAGATTCAATTAATTCTTTCAGCGCTCCGCCTGCAGGAATAGTTTCCAAACGGGAACGCATAACGATCTCTTTCAACGGCGCGATATTTGTTGCCATGGCGGCTTCGAGCAAAATATCAGCAGGCGAGCCTTGAGCAAGTGACTCTAGTGACTTGAGCACATCTTCATCAAAGCGTTTGTGCCGACCCTGGGGTTGATGATCAATAATGACACCGCCGCCCAAAGTCTCACTCGGCGAAGGACGGCGCAGAATGTAGTGGTCGCCGCGCACAGCCACGACCGGATCGCGCAATTCAAGTTGGATCCAACCATCTTCGTTGGGGTTGAACTCTTCGGTGCCAAGTAATCGTATTGTGGCGATTGTTTCACTCGCGCTTACAAAGAACTTTACTTCATCCCCATGCTTAAGCGATGTTGATACATCTTTAAGTAAACGAAAACGCGCATCGAGTCTGCGGGTGGCTTGATATTGATTTGGATGCGTAACCACTTCGCCGCGTTGGATCTGTTCAGTGTTCACCCCTGAAATATTCACAGCCGTGCGCGAGCCAGGGATGGCTGTATCTTCTTTTTGCTTATGCGTTTGCAAACCACGGACTCGACCCTTTTGCCCCGACGGCAAAATTTCGACTTCATCACCAACGGATAAATGTCCATCGCTCAATGTGCCAGTAACGACCGTACCGAATCCGCTCATGGTGAAGACACGGTCGATCGGCAGGCGTGGGCGGTTGAGGTCGGGG
>Ga0137333_1000147_pt1 | contig 18146 bp, 18 predicted proteins | sample EasRivERMLT231_2_FD_102286 | JGI IMG/M metagenome (GOLD analysis project Ga0137333, IMG submission 102286) | Soil microbial communities from meander-bound floodplain in the East River, Colorado, USA - East River MetaG ERMLT231_2 | ecosystem: Environmental > Terrestrial > Soil > Floodplain ... | reverse complement strand
GGAAATTCTCCCCAGCCGATGGATGTGGCTGATGCAGGCTTGCGTTATGATTTGAATGGATGGTCATTGCTTGATCAAATCGAATAGTTCAAGAGGTAGTGAGATGAAGAGGATATTCGTTTTCGTTTTGTTGGTCGTATTATTTGTCATGCTGACAGGCTGTGCACCCGGCTCGAAAATAGACCTCGATACGCCTGAGACACAAAAGCAATTCAGTATGCCGGGTCCCAACCCCGAAGTTGATAAGCCAGCCGAGAATGGACTTGTCGCAGGAGTCCTGCAGGGACTCTGGCATGGCTTCATTTCGCCTGTGACTGCTGTTCTCTCGTTTTTCAGGGAGAATGTGCAGATGTACGAAGTCCACAACGATGGCAAGGAATATAATCTTGGTTTCCTGCTTGGAGTGGCGATCGTGTTTCTTGTTCTAGGATTTTCAGGAGGCAGAGGCGGGCGACGCTAAAAAGATTAAAGAGAAATCCGCAGGTGATGAGCCTGCGGATTTTTGTTTTAAGAAAGCGGGTATTTGTCGCCCCTCCTGTATAATCCCTCCAACAATGGACTTCAACACAGCCCTTCCGCAACTCCCGAGCGCGTCTGCAAAGCGTATTGCATTGCGTATCAGCGCGCCGGCGGAACGAGCGTTGCGGCAGGGGCATCCGTGGATATTTGATCAATCCATCACCGGGCAGAGTCACGCAGGCGCGCCTGGCGATCTCGCCGTCATCTTTGATGACGCGCGCCGCTTTCTGGCGATTGGTTTGTATGACCCCGCACCCGCGATCCGCGTGCGCATCCTGCAATCGCGCGACCCTGCCACCATCAACACGGATTGGTTTCAAAACAAACTGACCATCGCTGCCCGTGTGCGCGCACCATTGGAAGAAAAAAACACCACCGGCTATCGCCTCGTCCATGGCGAGAACGACGGCTTGCCCGGCTTGGTGCTCGACCGTTACGCCGATACCCTCGTTCTCAAACTTTACACCGCAGCCTGGATTCCCCATCTCAAAGATTTTTGCGATGCGCTGGCACAAGTCAGCCCTGCCGCGCATTTGATCCTGCGCCTCAACCGTTCCATCCAAAAGCAGACTGAATTTTTACACAGCTTAAGCGATGGGATGACGCTCTCGCTCCACACGCCCCCAAGCCTGATCCTGTTCAAAGAAAATGGGCTCATCTTTGAGTCTGATCCACTGCGCGGACAAAAGACCGGCTTCTTCCTCGACCAACGCGACAACCGTGCGCGCGTTGAAAAATTATCCAGGGATAAATCCGTGTTGAATGTGTTCGCCTACACTGGCGGATTTTCCGTCTACGCGGCGCGTGGGGGAGCGAATGAAATCGTCAGCGTGGATGTCAGCGTGCTTGCCCTCGAAGCGGCTGTCCGCAACATGGGGCTTAACAAGTTGACAGCGCCTCACGAAACAATCGCCGAAGATGCCTTTGAGGTCCTTGCCCGCATGGCATCACAAAAACGTCTCTTTGACATGGTCATCATTGACCCGCCCATGTTCGCGCAAAGTGAAAAACAAATCGAGTCAGCGCTATCTGCTTATCGAAAGTTAACCCGGTTAGGATTGAGTATCCTGCGAAAAGGCGGCACGCTCGTGCAAGCCTGCTGTTCCAGCCGCGTGGAAAGCGATTCGTTTTTCGAATCAATTCATCAGTCGGCAAAGGAAGCGGGGCGTCGGCTAACCGAGATCGAACGCACCGGTCACGCTCTCGATCACCCCATCCGCTTTAAAGAGGGTGCTTATCTCAAATGTTTGTTTGTGAAGGCGTAACGTCATTGAATGTAGCTGGGAGGATTTAATGTATAATGAATTCGACACGTTTTTGTTTGATCGCCTGCCGCTCAAGGAACATCCACTTAATATCCAACACACAATCTATTCACGGTCGCTGAGCAGGATAACTCATACTATTTGAATGATTTAGGAGGCCGAGACATGAAGAACCTACTCATTTCAGCTTCGATCCTGCTTGTCATGCTGGCAGGTTGCGCCCCTGGCACCAGTGTCCAGGTCAACACGCCTCAAGCCACCCTGCAACTCAATGCACCCGGTCCGAACCCGATGATCAATCAGGGAGATGCGAGTGGGCGCGTTTCCCGTGCCGGGGCGGGATTGTGGCATGGCATCATTGCCCCGATAACCCTCGTTATCTCATTTTTCAATTCGGATGTGAAAATGTATGAAGTGCACAACGCGGGCAGTGAATACGACTTTGGCTTCCTGCTTGGCGTTGTACTCGTGTTTGCCGTTTTAAGTCTTTTTGTGCGTATGCGACGATAAATACTAAATCTCGTGAGTCCCCTGCTGTCATGTGACAACCCTTAATGCAGGTCTTTTACAATAAAATTGATTTGCCCATAACATGAATAGTTGTTGGAGTTCATAATGTATACACTTGCCCCTGATGAAAAAGCAACGACCGTTGTAGTGTATTCGCCCAATAAAATGATCCATGGCGAATTGGTGACGAAGCAAAATGCGCGGGTCAGTCTCCTGCCACGCACGGGCATGCCAGGCTATCTCCACTTCCTGAAAACGGAAGTATTGTTTTTTGGCGGTGAGCCGCCCAAGTCGCTAAAGTATGACGAATATTTTTTCCCAACCGAGCGGATCATTGGCTTTCATCTTTCACCGCCGGCTGTTGAGCCTCTGGACTACGATCCGGATGAAGAGAATCGTATCATGCTGGATGTGAATATGATCCTGGGTGCATTCATGTTGACAGGCAAAATCCGAACGTCCACGCATGCAGATATTGTCACGAACCTCGAAGCCGCGCACGTGACCTGGCTTTCGGTTTACTTTGCGGAGATTATCAACCCGTTCCTGCCACAGTTGCCCGCCATCCACGTGTCGATGTTGCTCGCCAAGCCGACACAGGTGAGCTTTGGAATATAAAGGAAGGCGGCTTACAAGGAAAACTACAACACGCCGGGGCCTGTTCAGTATGTGAAGGATATGTTGCGGAAAAAATGGAGGGATACGACGACTAAGTGGTGCCGATGTAAAAATGAACCGCAGGTGGTGAGCCTGCGGTTTTCGTTACATTAACTTTGTCGCACAGAATAACTTTGTAGTTCTTCAGGCGATAAATCATCTGGTTTTACCAATCGGTAGTGCTTTTCAGATGTAACTTTTATTCCATCTTTTGATTGTTCGAATTCAAAAAGCGCAATCAGATTCTTATCAATGAATTGAGCGGCAATTGGACGACAAATCAAGTGGGGGAATTTGAGCGCACACAACTCAAAATCCTGTTCAATTTGCACAACGCCGATTTTATCTTTTCCGCCCTTTGCTTGAACAGGCAAAACATAATGTGCGCCACGTTTATCCAGCCCAATATAGATTTCATCGGTTTCAACTTGTGAGCCGTCGCTGAGAGTTGTTCGCAAATGATTTTGTAAAGAATAGCAAGTCAAGCCAGTAAAAATATCGATCAACCGATTGTAGCGAAGTTTCGCCAAAAGTGACTGCTCATCGTTCATTGAATACTTGGCAATGACTCCAGGCGTTGCGTCAGGAATTTTTGTTTCTGCTAGAACATTTGAAGGGGCAATATTTGACTGCCTGACAGCCACAAGTTTGTATTTTCCTTTGCCTGCTGGTCTGATAATCCATTCATAGCCTTTTGGAACTTTTGCCGTAATGGATTTTGGTAAAAGTGTTCGGTATCTAAAAGAGTAAAGAACATCGCCTAAATTCTTCGGCAATGCAATCCCTAATTTATCGGCGACTTGGCTGAATTCTGTTCGCGCAAATTCAATTTCGGTTGCGCCTTTCTTGAAATGATTTTTAAAGATGGCCTCAAGAATTTTGGCATATCGATTTGGCTGTTTGTTTTCCATAATTTACCCTCTCCATTTCAAAATGACTACTTCTTCGCGAAGTTGTTCTTTTGTGGCAGTTGCCAACCGAGTACGGAACAGGTCAATGCCAACAAGTTCATAGCCTAATTTTTGGGCAATATCTCCCAGAATCTGACCCGTCCTTATCATCACGCGCAAATAGGATGCTTGATCGCCGACAACATAAGCGAGTTGTGCTTCTGGGCGAAGGACCTTTCGAAGATCAGCCAAATGTTTTGCCATACCGCCAAAATACAATTTTGTGGCTCGTGGATAAAGTTTCTCAAATCCGGAATCTTTTCCCAGTTCAATTCGACGTTTTTCGATTTCATCTGCAATGCGTTGAATTTCTGGAAAATCAGAAATCCATTGATCGTCATCATCACCTTTGTAAATCCCACGCGTATTCGAGCGGACGAGTCTTTTTTTCAACTCTCTTAATTCTTCTTTATTGTTGATAAACCCAAGCAAAACCGACTCAAGCCGTGTTGTTCGTGTGTAGTCTTTTTCATTAGGGTAGGGAGGTGATGTGATGACAGCATCTATGGAATTTGATTCTATAATATCGAAGTTGCGCGCATCTGCTAAATGAATTTTTGAGTCAGGAAAGGTCTTCCCTGCAACTTGACGCAAATCATTGGCTATTTTCTCAATTTCCAAAAGCCAGTTGGAAATAACATTTGCATCAGCTTTTGGTTTCTTGATACCAACTTCTGGTCCAAAGTGCAGGTTGCTGATTTTGAAGACCAACGCGTTTCCTAGCGCTAATAGTGCGTGACGATAAAACGGTTCGGTCTCAAATTGCTTTAGACACTCAAACAAGACCAAAGTTTTATGCAATGGAAGCGGGCTGATTGAATTCGCCAGAATCAGTCTTTCAACTTCGGGTGAAAGTGTTTTGAGGGCTAAGTCTTTTGGGTCGCCAAAAGAAAGATTATCGTCAATTTCCTGTGATTTGAAAATCGCTAAAGCTTGTCCAGCGACCTGTCGTGCCCGTGTAGAAAGTTCATTTGCATCTAATTTCCAATCTGTTTTGACTGATGAAGCAAAGTGAGGAAATGGATTTCCTTCCAGTCCAATTGTTCTCATTCCTGCTAGTTTGGCTTCAACGATTGTCGTGCCTGTCCCACAAAATGGATCAAGAACTACACTTTTTTGATTCAATCCGAATTTTTGAATGTAATCTCGCACCAAATGTGGCGGAAATGAAAGTACAAACCGATACCAATCATGAAAGGCTCGGTCTTGCGGGTCCAGTTTATTGGCGCGACCATTGGAAAGTTCGGGTTTCTTTTCCTCTTGAACTTCATCAATACCTTCAAATCCCATTTTGAGCTGGGTAGGAGTTGCCATATACTAATTCTATCATTCAAATATGTGTCTCAAACGATTCTTCGGTGGGACAGATGATGATGAGATCAACTCGCCTCGAAACCGAATCAACCTCAAGCGACGCGTGAAACGCATGTGCAGAACTCGGAGATTTCCAAAATCTCCGAGTTCTCGTTTACAATCGTGCCCGATGTTTGAATTCCAGATCACATCCAAAAATAACCGCGCCCGCACAGGGATATTTTCCACCCCTCATGGCGACCTCCTCACGCCGGTCTTCGCGCCCGTTGGCACGCAGGCGACTGTCAAGACACTCACGCCCGAGCATCTCAAGGACGTCAACGCCTCGCTCGTGTTGAGCAACACCTATCATCTTTATCTGCGTCCCGGCGACGAACTCGTGCGCGACATGGGCGGCTTGCACAAGTTCATGCAGTGGCATCGTCCCATGCTCACCGACTCGGGCGGCTTTCAGGTTTTCTCACTTTCACAGACTCGCAAGATCGACGATGACGGCGTGACCTTCAAGAGTCACATAGACGGCTCGACGCATCGTTTCACACCCGAAAAATCCATCGCCATTCAGGAGAACCTCGGCGCGGACATCATCATGGCATTCGACGAATGTTCCGACCCCAACGACAAAGCCTATAGCGCCATCGCCATGGACCGGACTCATCGCTGGGCGGAACGTTCCCTCAAAGCGCAGACGCGTCCCGACCAGGCTTTATTCGGGATTATACAAGGCGGCGTTCAAGCGGACCTTCGGGCTGCTTCTGCCCGATTTATCGCTTCTCTCGATACACCCGGCATCGCCATCGGCGGACTCTCCGTGGGTGAGACAAAACAGGAGATGCACGAAACGCTTGACATTGTCACTCCGCTATTGCCTGAAAACAAACCGCGCTACCTGATGGGAGTCGGCACGCCCGAAGATTTAATTAATGGCGTATTACGCGGCATAGATATTTTTGACTGTGTATTGCCCACACGCTTAGCCCGTCACCACTCCGCCTTCGCCCCCGAAGGAAGATTGAATCTCATGAACGCGACCTTTGCACGTGATAAAAGACCCATTGACGAGACGTGTGATTGCTACGCCTGCAAGACATTTACGCGGGCGTATATCCGTCATCTCATCGTGGCAAAGGAGTTGCTCGCTGGTACACTTCTCTCAATTCACAACTTGCGTTCGTTGATAAGATTGATGGAACGAATCAGAATTTATATTGCAGATGGGACGTTTGAGTCGCGTGTTCCTGAATTGCTAAGTCAATGGGCAAATAATGCAAAGCGTGTGGTTAATGGGTGATGGATCATGGAGAATGGTTAATGGAGAGTCTTAATGACTGTGATGAATCTGGATAAATTGGAAGTGTGGATTCGGGCAAAGGATTTTGCTTTAGCCATATACAAGGAAGTTGTACCTCATTTACCTTCTGACGAAAAGTGGAATTTAACCCAACAATTGAAACGCGCCGCACAAAGCATTCCCGCCAATATTGCCGAAGGTCACGGACGGTTTCACTTTCTGGATAATGTTCGTTTTTGTTATATCGCTTGTGGCTCATTGACTGAAATTCAAAGCCATATGGCTCTAGCCCACTACTTGGGTTATTTGTCAGATGAGATATATAAACATATGACCACTCACGCCGAGTCAATTGGAAAGCAACTCAATAACTATATCGCCTATCTCAAACGCTCGAAACAAGGTGAAAAAGAATTTCCAGCAGGGTATACTGTTCGTGAAGAATCCAAGCCTTATATTCTCGATAATCCAGACGAAGACCTCACCAACGATTAACCATCCTCCATTAACCATAATCCATGACCAACCTCAGCTTCATACCGAACACACCCGAATCAAAGCTGCGCCTTGCCATCCTCGAATGTGGACAGATTTGTTACCAACGCGGTTTGATGACTTCCAACGACGGCAATATATCCGTCCGCTTGGATTCGAGTCGCGTGCTAATCACCGCCGCGGGTCTTTGCAAGGGTCGCATGGAGGCTGGGGATTTATTGATCATCGATATGACCGGGAATGTCATCATTTCATGGAAAGATCTCAGACCCTCATCTGAAACGCCGATGCATCTCGAAGTCTATAAACAACGACCCGACATCTACGCGGTCATCCATGCGCATCCCGTCTATACCACGACCCTGACCGTTGCCAATCAACCCTTTCCGCATGACATCCTTCCCGAAGTTGCCCTCACAATGGGGCAGGTTCCGATCACCGCCTACGCAACTCCCTCCTCCCATCAAGATGCGGAAGCCATCCGCCCATTGATCAGGGATCACGACGCGCTTCTGCTTCGTCAGCATGGCAGTCTCACCGTTGGAAAAGATTTGAACGAAGCGTTGATTCATCTCGAACGTCTCGAACACGTCGCCCAGGTTTTCTGGCACGCACACATGCTGGGTAATGTGGCGCGTATTCCACCCGATGAACTCAGGAAATTAACGAGGAATCCATGAGAACGATTTTTTGGGAAAACGAACAGGTCAAGATGATCGACCAGCGCCGTTTGCCGGATGTGTTGGAACTGATTGTATGCCAGACTCATTCCGAGGTCGCATCTGCAATAAAAAATATGACGATTCGCGGCGCGCCCGCGATTGGTGCCGCGGCTGCCTTTGGATTGGCATTAGCCGCGCGCGAATCCACGGCTCAGACTCCCCCGGGCTTGCTTGCCGATCTACAAACTGCCTCAGCTCTTTTACATTCTGCCCGACCGACCGCCGTGAATCTCGCGTGGGCGTTGGAGCGTATTATGCGCCTCGCAGAAAGCAATGCCAGTCTCAGCGTGGACGGTTTGCGTAATTCCATATTGACCGAAGCCCAACGGATAGCTGATGAAGATGTGGAGATCAACAAGCGCATGGCTGAACATGGCGCGGCTTTGATTGAGGATGGCGACACGATCATCCATCACTGTAATACCGGCGCATTGGCAACCGTGGATTGGGGTACTGCATTGGGTGTCATCCGCACCGCGCATGAACAGGGCAAGCATTTGCATATCCTCGTTGATGAGACGCGTCCGCGTTTGCAGGGCGCGCGCCTGACCGCCTGGGAACTGGAGCAGTACGGCATTCCCTACGAGATCATCAGCGACAACATGGCGGGACATTTCATCCACACCGGTCAGGTCCAGAAAGTATTCTTCGGCGCTGATCGCGTGGCTGCCAACGGCGATGTTGCCAATAAGATCGGCACATATATGCTGTCCCTGGCGGCATACGATAATCAGGTGCCTGCTTATGCAGTTGTCCCAACTTCAACGGTTGATCTATCCTTGAAGTCTGGGAAACTAATTCCCATCGAAGAGCGCAACCAGGATGAAGTATTGGGACTTCAATTCCAGGGGGAGACGGTTGCGCCGCGTCAGGCGAAGGCGCGCAATCCTGCTTTTGATGTCACTCCCAATCGTTTGATCACTGCAATTGTGACGGAGAATGGTATAGTGTATCCGCCCTTTGATGATAATCTCGCAACATTTGTGAATGCAAAATAATTTCCAGACAAGGAAACTTCAATGAATATTTTTCACGCCTTACTGCTTGGCATCATCCAGGGACTGACCGAATTCATTCCCGTCTCGTCCACCGCGCATTTATTGATTGGGCAACAATTACTCGGCATCCCCGCCGATGACGCCATGTTCTCGTTCCTCGTTATCGTGCAACTCGGGACGCTCGTTTCGCTTTTCATCTTCTATTGGAAAGACTTACTGTCCATCGCCCGCGCGACATTAGACTTTCGACGTTCGACCTCTGAAAGAAACCTAGGGATTTATATTATTGTAGCGACCATCCCCGCCTTGCTCGCTGGTTATCTTTTGAAAGACGCCGTCGAAGCGCTTTTCAAACAACCGATGCTTCAAGCTTCCATTCGATTATTCTCCGCCGCTGTTTTACTCACATTGGCAGAATTACTTACAAAAAAGAATCGCACACTAGATTCAATGACAGGGTGGGACGCGTTCATTGTTGGATTATTCCAAATCATCGCGGTCTTCCCCGGCGCCTCGCGGTCGGGGACAACCATCAGCGGCGGCATGTTCCGCGGCTTTGACCGTCCCTCCGCAGCGCGGTTTGCGTTCCTCATGTCCGCACCCGTTATGCTTGCGGCGGGCGGTTACGAAATGTTGGACGTGATCCAGATGCCGAACCTTAGCGAGTTCCTGCCCCTGCTCGCCGTGGGATTTGTCACCGCCGCGATTGTCGGTTGGTTTGCCATCAAGTGGCTGATCGATTACTTGAGCAAACGCTCGCTGTATGTCTTTGCTGTGTATTGTGCGGTGGCGGGGGTGATTGTGTTTATTATGAAATAAAAAAACATTCCGGTGGTCGAGCAGGCGGCGTTCGTCCGCCGTATCGAGACCACCTCTAACAAACAGAACTTTGCTTATTGGTGGTCTCGATACGTTCCTCGCTATCGCTCGGGTCTACACGACCACCAGGATAATCCATGGAATTCAAATCACTCCTCCAACTTCTCGTCGAAACTGAATCCCCTTCGCACGATAAAGCCGCTGTGGACCGTGTCGGAGTCATTGTCGCCGAAGAAGCGCGTAAACTTGGTGCACAAGTCGAAGTCATTCCAAATACTGAAACAGGTGACCATGTCCTCGCGCGATTCCCATCTCCCCACGGGAGAGGGGTTAGGGGTGAGGGCATCCTCATCCTCTGTCACATGGACACGGTCTTCCCGCTAGGCACGTTTCAAAAAACTCCCTATCGTGAAGAGGGTGAAAAAATCTTCGGTCCCGGCACATTGGATATGAAGGCGGGTATTGTCATCGCACTCGGCGCGATTGAAGAAGCGCAAAAGTTGGGTTTGGATCGCCCCGTCACGTTGCTCTGCACACCCGATGAAGAGATTGGAAGTCACACATCGCGCGCCCTGATTGAAACAATTGCAAAAGAATCCGCGCTGGTGTTGGTGATGGAACCCGCGCTCGTGGATGGATCGCTCAAGACCTGGCGCAAGGGCGTGGGTGAGTTCGTGATCAAGACAAAAGGACGCGCCGCGCATGCGGGTGGTGAGCATCGAATAGGACGCAACGCCATCGAAGAAATGGCCCACCAAATGATTGCAATTCAAAAGCTCACTAATTATTCCGAAGAGACAACGGTTAATGTGGGCGTCATTCATGGTGGTACGGTTTCAAATGTTGTTCCTGACGAGTGTGTGGTGAAGGTGGATGTGCGTGTCATGCAGCCTGGCGAGTGGAAACGCATCGAATCGGAAATGAAAGAACTCAAGCCGGTTCTCGATGGCACAACTATTGAGATCACAGGTAGATTGAACCGTCCGCCAATGCCGTTTGATGACACGATGAAAGCTACATTTGAAAAAGCGAAATCAATTGCCTCGAAGATCGGCATGACCCTCACAGCAGGCGGCACTGGCGGTGCGTCGGATGGAAATTTTGTTGCGCCGCTTGGCATCCCCATACTCGATGGCATGGGCGCAGTGGGTGAGGGTTATCATTCCGAACGCGAATATATTTTCACCAACAGTATGGAACAAAAAGCCAGGTTGATTGCGTCACTTCTTCATGATTGGTAAAAAATTAACTGCCCATGTCATTGCGAGGGCGATGCACTTTCGCCCCAAGCAATCTCCTCGTTGTGATGGGGATTGCTTCGTCGCGAAGAACAAGAGCGCTCCTCGCAATGACATATTCCTCTTTCTTCTTTCCTCTTTCCTCCTTTTCTCCTGCTCGACAAACCCGCCTCAATCCCCTACGCCCCAAGTTGTTTCGGTTCACTCAAGCTCTGCCGCTGAACCCTGGCTGAGTGAACTCTACGATTGCGCGGCGGGGCACAGCAATGTCGCCCTCTCCCGCGTGGATGATCCCCATGTTGCCGAGATCGCCTTGCAAATCGGCGAGCCTGCGGTCCTTTCATCGTTTGCTTATCAAATCGATACAGAAGAAATTTTAATTGTCACACATCGTCAGAGTCCCATTCAAAATTTGACTCTTGAAGAAGCGCGTGCATTATTCATGGGGTTGGGAGACCCCGCAGTGCAGGTGTGGGTGTACGCGTCAGATGCGGATGTGCAGAGGGTGTTTGACCAGTTCGTGATGGAAGGGAGAAGCGTCATGTCATCTGCATTGATCGCGGTCAATCCTCAACAGATGTCCGATACGTTAGTCAATCAGCCGAACACTGTCGGTATCCTGCCGCGGCATTGGAAGGCGGGTGACTCGCGTGAAGTCTTTGCTGTAGCCACGGTACCTGTGCTGGCGCTGACTGAATCTGAACCGCAAGGCGTCATTCTCGACTTGATCAGTTGTCTTCAAAAATAGTTTCGCAGGCCTGACTCGAAAGAGTCAGGCTCTTTTTTTTCCTCTTGACAAGCCAAAGGATCAGGCGTAACATAAGCGCAAACTAGTTTGCATTGCAAACCAAATTTGAAAGGGATAAGAATGAAAGACAATTTTTCTGATGTCGAACAGCGTGTGAAGCGTTATTGGTATGTGGATGGCTTTGGTGAGTTGGTCGGCGGTGGCGGGATGTGCCTGATCCTGGCGATCTATTTTGCGGCAGGACAATACTTTGGCGATGACTCGCTCATGGATGGGTTGTTGCAGGCGAGCCTGGTGCTGGTGTTGCTGGGTGGCTTTTACCTTGTGCGACGGTTGATCAATGCGGCGAAGGCGCGGGTGACGTATCCCCGCACGGGCTATGTGGAGTATTCAGAGCCGAAGAACAAGGTTGTATCAGGCGTCCTTTCTGCCGTGGTTGGCATGCTGCTCGCGATGACGTTCGTCTTCATTGTGCGTCAGTTCAACAAAATCGACGCCATGGTGGCGGTATCGGGCGCCGTGATGGGCATCATCCTTTTGGTGAAGCAGGTTTGGACGGCGCGCGTGAAGCGGTTTTACATCCTGAGCGCGGCCTCGTTGATATATGGAGCGGCATTATCTGTGAGCGGATTCCCGCGCGGTTACAACCTGGGACTCTTCTACGCGTTGATGAGCATCTCGTTTGCGATCTCAGGTGGGCTGACCTTGAAGAAATATCTGGACGAAAACCCGCCTCAAACGGACCTGTGACATGGCCAACGACCTGCGAGCCGTCACTACCCTTGACCGTCTCATCCATGAACCAGCGCGGTTGCTGATCATCACGATTTTATCTTCTGTAGCCAGCGCAGACTTTCTTTATTTGCAACGTGAGACGGGGCTGACCAAAGGAAATCTCTCTGCGCATCTTTCCAAGCTGGAGGAGGCTGGCTACGTCAAGATCGAGAAGACCTTCAAAGGGAAGTTGCCACTCACGGTTTGTAAGTTGACACTGACAGGGCAGAAGGCGCTCAAGGCGTATCGCCAGCAAGTGAAAGAGTTTATGGAGATGACAAGTTAATCCCCAACACAATGACGGAGATTGCTTCGCCCTATCGGGCTCGCAATGACGGATAATTGAAGGAGCAAAATGAAATCAAACAACGCACTCATCGCAACCGCATTACTCTTCCTCATCATGGCAGTCTCATCGTCTGTCACGCTGTGGGGCGATGTCTCTTCACCCGTTAAAATCGGCATGTTCGCTTTTGGGTTTGGGACAGGTATTATGGTGGGGACATTGATTGCGAGACATTCACAAGGAGGGTGATTGTATAATGGGGGCAATCGGTGGTCGAGTAGCCCGAAGCGGAGCGGAGGGCGTACCGAGACTACCAGTAAGCAGAATAATTCTTGTAAGATAAATTTGGTATGTTACTTGTTGGTCTCGGTACGGGCTTCGCCCACTCGACCAACACAGTATGGATGAATATGAAAACTCCCCTTTGGATTCCATCAGAAGAACGCAAACAACAAGCCAATATCACGCGCTTTATCCGTGAAGTTAATGCACGGCACAAACTAAATATCGATTCGTATTCTAACTTATACAAATGGTCGGTTGAGAACATCCCTGATTTCTGGCGGACGGTGTGGGACTTTGCCGAAATCAAAGCCTCACAGCGATTCGATTCGGTGGTGGAGGATTTATCCGTTTTCCCTGGCACAAAATGGTTTCCCGGTGCGAAATTGAACTTTGCCGAGAATCTGTTGCGTTATCGTGATGACCAATTGGCGTTTATCTTCAAAGGCGAGACTCAAGCATCCAAACTCATGACGTATGCAGAGCTGTACGACGAAGTGTCGCGATTAAGTCATTCGTTGGCTGAATCAGGTATCGGGGCGGGAGACCGGGTGGTCGGGTATATGCCGAATCTGATCGAGACAGTCATCGGCATGTTGGCGGCGACCAGCCTCGGTGCGACGTGGTCCTCCTGCGCCACGGATATTGGTCCTGGGGCGGCAATTGAACGGCTGGGACAAATCGAACCGAAGGCGATGATCACCGCTGATGGATATTTTTACAAGGGCAAGGCGTTCGATACGCTGGGACACGCCACGATAGTGGCGGGCGGAATTCCTTCCTTAGAAAAAGTAATTGTCGTTTCGTATGTGAGTGAGCGGGCGGATATATCGGGCATCCCGAATGCGGTGAATTACGAAGACTTTCTGTCAAAAGAAAATAATCTTGAGATCCCGTTTGCACAATTGCCGTTCGACCATCCGCTGTATATCATGTTCTCGTCAGGGACAACGGGCAAGCCGAAGTGTTTGGTGCAGGGCGCGGGCGGGGTGTTGATCAATCATTTGAAAGAGTTACTGCTCCACACTGACCTCAAACGCAGTGACCGCATTTTCTACATCACGTCGTGCAGTTGGATGATGTGGAACTGGCTGATGAGTTCGCTGGCGGTCGGTGCGACGATTGTGTTATATGATGGCAATCCCAATTTCCCTGATGCAGGCGCTATGTGGAAGTTGATCCAGGATGAGCAGATAACTATCTTCGGTTGTAGTGCCAGTTATCTGCATTTCCTGAAAAAAGAAAATGTTTCGCCCCGCAGTGATTTTGATTTATCGTCGTTGCGTGAAATCTCGCAGACGGGTTCGCCGCTCTCCGCGGATGGATTTGAATACGTCTATCGTGAAATCAAGGCGGACTTGCATTTCAACTCCATCGCCGGCGGCACAGACATCAATGGTTGTTTTGCGGCGGGTAGTCCCATCGTCCCTGTGTATGCGGGTGAGTTGCAAAGCCCGGCATTGGGGATGAAGATAAAGGCTTACGATGAAAACACAAAGCCCATTTGGGATGAACAGGGCGAGTTGGTGTGTGAAGCGCCAGCGCCATCCATGCCGTTATATTTTTGGAACGACGCCGATGGCTCGAAATATCACAATGCGTATTTCGGAGTCTATCCCAATGTGTGGCGGCACGGCGATTATGTGTTGATCCATAAGGACACCGGCGGCGTGACGTTTTACGGTCGCTCGGATGCGGTGCTGAAGCCGTCGGGTGTGCGCATTGGCACGGCGGAGATCTACGCCCAAATGGAGAATCTGTTCGAGGTAGCGGATAGCCTTGCCGTGGGACAAAACTATCAAGACGATCAACGCGTGATTCTATTTGTCAAATTGGTGACGGGATATTCACTGACCGATGAGTTGAAAGATAAGATTCGTAAGACGTTGCGTGAGAATGCCTCACCGCGTCACGTGCCTGCAATAATTATAGAAACGCCAGACATTCCTTACACGTTGAATATGAAGAAGGTCGAAAGCGCTGTGACGAATATTCTCAACGGTCGGGCGGTAAGTAATAAGGATGCGCTGATCAATCCGGGGTCGTTGGAATATTATGAGCAGGTGGTGGGTAAGTTGAAGTAACAAATATTTGGTAGGTCGGAGTGACACTCCGACTTACTTTTTTTAATCAAACAGATATAATCAATCATAACCAACTCTTTCAGAGGGACAATCCCTTGACTCTCCATACCTACCTCCCGCAGGACAGATTACGTGCCATTGCGAATGGCGTCTCCCTGCCTGATCGAACATCAGGTTCGGCGTTGTTTGCGGATATTAGCGGCTTCACGGCATTGACCGAGTCTTTGCGCGAGTCGTTGGGAGCTCGACAAGGCGCTGAAGAATTGTCAAAGCAACTGGGGGAAGTGTATTCAACATTGATCACAGAGATCGAGAAATATGGCGGGAGTGTCATCGGCTTTGCAGGTGATGCGATGATGTGCTGGTTTTATGAAGTTCAAGGAAGGTCTTCCATGCGCGCGGCTGCCTGCGCTTTTGCGATGCAAGTAGCCATACAAGCGTTCCCAACGTTAGGCTTGAAGGTGGCGATCACTGCAGGTGATGCACGACGGTTTGTAGTTGGTGACCCGGAGATTCAGAGAATCGATACATTGGCGGGCACACCGGTGGCGCGAACAGCCATAGGGGAACATTTGGCTGTTCGAGGCGATGTGTTAGTCGATGAAGTTACCGCAAACTCGCTGGGTGAAACGATCAAAATCAAAGAGTGGCGAAGTGACAAGGAAAGTGGTGATAAGTTTGCTGTCATCGATGATCGGGGTATAAGAGTAGAAGAACAGAATGTTTTTGGTGCTGAAGCTCAAACGGTGACTCCTGTACTGCAAGCTCTAAGACCATTTTTGCATAGGGAAGTGTACGAAAGAGAGACTTTGGGACAGGGTCAATTCCTCACTGAGTTCCGTCCGTGTGTGGCGTTGTTCGTGAGGTTCACGGGCATTGACTACGACTCGGAATCTGCTCAATCAGAATTGGATGTGTTCATTCGTGAAGTACAACAAATCGCTTCACGCCATGGGGGCAAATTGATGGACATCACGATCGGCGACAAGGGCAGTTATGCGTATGTAAACTTTGGGGCAGTGAGCGCGCATGAGGATGACGCGAGACGTGCGGTGACGACTGCGTTGGAATTGAGAAAGAAAACAGAATTACAACTTCAAATGGGTATTACACAGGGGCTGATGCGCGTGGGCGCGTATGGAGGAGAAACCCGCAAAACCTATAGTGCTTTGGGTGATGATGTCAATCTCGCGGCACGGTTGATGACGACCGCTTCAGTAGGTGAAATCCTATTAAGCAGTCATGTACACAAAGCGGTTATGAGTCAATTCACATTCGAGCCGCGTACGCCTTTGCCGATGAGAGGTAAGGCAGAGCCGTTGCCTGTGTTCGCGGTAACAGGCGAAAACCAGAAACGAGCCATGCGTTTGCAGGAACCGAACTACTCCCTACCGATGGTGGGACGGCAAAACGAATTGCAAATCATCAACAACAAATTGGATGCTGCGGCAAATGGTCAAGGACAAGTGGTGGCGATTGTCGCTGAAGCAGGTTTGGGCAAGTCCCGACTCGTGGCTGAAGTCATAAGAAGCGCTAGAAAAAAAGGATTCATCGGCTTCGGCGGTGTGTGCCAGTCCGATGGCATCCACACACCATATCTGGCGTGGAAATCCATCTGGCAGGCATTCTTCGATGTCGATCATGAAATGCCCTTGAAAAGGCAAATGCGTTTGTTGGAGGGTGATATTGAAGATCGCGCACCTTCCCGTGTGGATGCCATGCCGCTATTAAACGCCGTGCTTGATTTGAACATCCCCGAAAATGACTTCACCCAAACTTTGGAGCCAAAGATCCGCCAGAGCGCGCTGCATGCTCTGCTCGAAGATTGTCTGAAGTCTGCGGCGAAGGAAGAACCGATATTGATTGTGATGGAGGATTTGCATTGGATCGACGCGCTCTCGCATGATTTGATGGATGAGCTGGCAAAGGCATTGGCAAATCACGCAGTGTGCTTCGTACTGGCATATCGATCGCCACAAATGGAGCGCTTGCAGACTTTACGGCTCGAGGCGTTGCCTCAGTTCATACGGATCGAACTGCAGGAGTTAACGAAAGCCGAAGCAGAGAGTGCTATCCGTGCCAAACTTGCGCAGTTGTATCCCGCACGTGGTGGCGCATTGCCCGCAGGGTTGGTAGATGCTTTGATGAGTCGTGCACAGGGCAACCCGTTCTATCTGGAAGAACTGCTCAACTATTTACATGACCGCAGTATTGACCCTGCTGATCTGGGGCGCATCGAACTACCCGACAGTCTGTACATACTGATCCTTAGCCGCATCGATAAATTGAACGAGCAGGAGAAAATCACCCTGCGTGTGGCAAGTATCGTCGGGAGGTTGTTCCGCGCCAAATGGTTGACAGGTTATTACCCAGAGTTGGGATCCTATCCACAGGTGAAAGCCGCACTGGACGCGTTGGACACGCTGGACATTACGCATCTTGATGCCCCTGAGCCTGAGTTGGCGTATCTGTTCAAGCACATAGTCACGCATGAAGTCACCTACGAAAGCCTACCCTTTGCCACGCGTGCCAGGTTGCATGAGCAATTGGCACAGTATCTGGAAGATGCCGATGTACCCTTGGATACCATTGTCTTCCATTACGGGCGCAGTGAGAACAAGGAGAAACAACGCGAGTATCTGCGGAAGGCAGGTGAAGCTGCACAAAAGAATTTTGCCAACGATGCCGCGCTGGAGCATTTCGGCAGACTCCTGCCCTTACTTAACGATGGGAAAGAACAGACAGAGATTTATTTAAAACGCGGGGACGTGCTGGAGTTAATGGGAAGATATGATGAAGCCGAAAGCGATTATCGCCTTGCACTGGATTCTGCCAAAGATGATACTGCACTGAAAACCAGCGCGCAATTCGCGCTTGGTCATTTGTTTCGCCTGCGTGGCGATTACGAATCTGCGCTTGACTGGCTGGGGCAGGCAAAGGCAGTACGCACGGCATTGGAAGATAAATTCGGATTGTCGCAGGTGCTGATCGAAGCAGGCTACCTCTTGTATCGCAAGGGCGAGTATAAACAGTCAAGTGAACTTTCAAATGAAGCGTTGGCTTTTGCACGTGAAAAAGGAGATACCTGGGGTATTGCAGAAGCACTCAATAACCTGGGGAGCGCCGCCATGTATCAGGGAGACTTTTCATCAGCACAGTCGTTATATGAGGAGAGCCTGCTATACAAACGCGAG
>Ga0137333_1000146_pt1 | contig 18230 bp, 20 predicted proteins | sample EasRivERMLT231_2_FD_102286 | JGI IMG/M metagenome (GOLD analysis project Ga0137333, IMG submission 102286) | Soil microbial communities from meander-bound floodplain in the East River, Colorado, USA - East River MetaG ERMLT231_2 | ecosystem: Environmental > Terrestrial > Soil > Floodplain ... | reverse complement strand
GCCAGACCTGCCTGGCTTCATTTTCCAAATACGGCTTAGTCCAACTCGGACAGATGCGGCGGCGCACAGTCCCAGCCTTTTAGCTTAGCCGCCTCCCGCCGCATCAATCCTTAATTCGTTAGGTGGAAAAGAGTTCACCATTAATTTCAAGGAATAAGAAAATGTCTAGTTGGCAAAGTTATATTCTGCGTTTCGCCCAACGTGGTTTTAGGGCATTGAGTGGACGATTCACTGGTCTCGATGTAGCGAAGGAACGCAGCAATGCAGCTGTTGCCGAGAAGATGTTCAAGCCATCAGCTTCTGTTCAGTATTCCAGTGCGACGGCGAATGGCGTACCAGCGGAGTGGATCATCCCCATCGGCTTTTATACAGAGCGTGTAGTGCTCTATGTACATGGCGGCGCTTTCTATTCAGGGACACTGGCTGGCGCACGCGCGATTGCTGGGGAAATTGCCTTGGCAGGTAAAGCGCGTGCATTGACGGTTGACTATCGCCTGACTCCGGAACATCCATTTCCAGCAGCCTTGGATGACACACGGATTGCTTATGAATGGTTGTTAGCCAGCGGTATTTCACCTGACTCAATTGTGTTGGTAGGCGACTCGGCTGGTGGAACTTTGGTTTTGGCGTTATTGGTTCAGCTTCGAGATCAAGGTAAACCATTGCCCAGGAGTGCCGTTTGTCTGTCTCCCACAACCGATCTCACACTGTCAGGAGATACCTGGACTCTCAATGCACGCAAGGATTTATTATTGGATCCAGAAAAAATTCGTGCAGCCATTGGCCTATATCTACAAAGCACAGACCCGCGGACACCGCTGGCTTCGCCACTATATGCAGATTTACATGCCTTGCCGCCCTTGCTGATCTTGGTTGGATCAGATGAACGGCTGCTATCAGATGCGACTCGCTTCGCGACGAAAGCGCAAGCAGCGGGCGTTATGGTCACGTTGGAAATTTGGGATCAGATGCAACACGGTTGGCACATCATCGCAGCTTTTTTACCTGAAGGTCGCCGAGCCATAGCGCGGATTGGCGAGTTTATTGAATAGGGTTAGCCCAGCCGAATGCGACGCTCGTTTTAATGTGGAATTGGTCAATGTAAAATACATCGATTCGTAAATCAATTCTTCAACGCCGCACGATTAAACCGCGACTGTAAATTTACAGTCGCGGTTTTGTTCTTTGGCTTCATCGAACCTTCCTAATTTGATGTAAGAAATACTTGACATTATGTAAGAATTGCATTACTATATGTAAGCTTTAGATTACTACAAAAAAGAGGTAAATATGTCATTTCAAGAGAAAAATATCACTGTTTCTTTATCAATTTTCGTCGCCATCCTGGGCTTATATTTGGTCAGGGTATTTCAGATGGTTCAAAATGAAAGTTTCAATTCGACCAACATGTTTCGTCTTTGGGGGACCATCGCGGTGCTCGCCGTGGTCGGGACCATCCTTGCGACTATCTTTACGCATATTGTTGGCGGCATTGTTCATAAAGTGCGCACCAACGAGGACCCGCATATCGAAGATATACAGGATGAGCGCGATCAGATCATTGACCTGAAAGGGACTCGCGTCGCTTACACCTTTTCCTCGATTGGAGTCGCGCTCTCCATGCTGACCTTTGTGTTTGGTCAGCCCCCCCTGATCATGTTCAGCCTGTTGATCTTTTTCGGAGTTCTTGCCCAGGTGATCGCAGATATCTGGCGGCTGACTCTCTACCGCAGGGGATTCTAAAATGGGCAAAAGCCACATCAGCAACAACATTCGGAAGTTACGTTTCTTCCGCGATGAAATGACCCAGCAACAGTTGGCTGAAAAAGTAGGCGTGACACGTCAAACCATCATCGCCATGGAACAGGATAAATACTCGCCATCACTGGAGTTAGCGTTTCGAATCGCATATGCTTTCGAAGTGCCACTGGACGAAGTTTTTTCCTATCACCCTGAAGCTGAGTCGACCTAACTCAACCCGTTCAAAGTCATAAAGTTCGTTCCTAAGTCATAGTAAGCAAGCGCAAATATATTTTCGTTCGCGTTCTCTTCAACACGCCAAAATTTAAAGGAGTAACAAATGAATTCAAACAAAAAGCAAAAGAATAAAGCGGAGTGGATCATCCCCACCCTGCTGATCATACTCAGTCTCGTCCCGGTATTCGCTGGTGCAGCGCGCTTATCCGAATTGGCGAGCGGAGCAAAGGTCACGCCCGACAACGCACGCTTCTTTGCATCGCCGCTGCCAGTGGTGATACATATTATCAGCGTTACTTTATATTCCATGCTGGGAGCGTTCCAATTCGCGCCAGGTTTTCGCAGACGAAATTCGCGCTGGCATCGTTTTGTTGGCAAATGGATCCTGGTCCCATGCGGACTCGCCGCCGCGCTTTCGGGGCTGTGGATGAGCCAGTTTTATTCCCTGCCCAAAGTTGACGGTGAACTGCTCTATGTGTTTCGTCTGATATTCGGGTTAGCGATGCTCATAGCGATTGTGCTTGGTGCATTCGCAGCCCGGCGCAGGGACTATCCACGCCACGGCGATTGGATGATGCGCGGTTACGCCATCGGACTCGGCGCAGGCACACAAGTCTTCACCCACCTGCCCTGGCTCCTGTTCTTCGGCGTACCCGATGAATTGACGCGCGCACTGCTCATGGCTGCGGGTTGGGTTATCAACATCATCATAGTCGAATGGATCATCCACAGACGACGAACCCAAAAGTCTCGCACTTCTCTAGCGTATGCATAAAAACACCGAATGCGACGCTCGTCTTCGATGTTGAACTTGTTTTCATGAAATAACGAAACAGCCCTCCAAAACGGAGGGTTGTTTTCTATAGAATCATTTATAAACAGGAAATGAGCCGTTATGGAGATGTATTACTGGCACAACGAAAACCAATTTCGTCTTTTGTATCAAAGGCTGACAGGGTATCACTGATTACAGAAAGAGCAAGGGGAAGAGAAGAACTATACAACGAAGAATCTCTCCACGAACCACCCCGCGTTATGCGATATACGCCAGTATCGGGTCCTGCAGGATTTATTACAAGAGAATTTGGTTCGTATACAGCACCATGCCAATCAGCCACCCATTCTGATACATTACCCACCATATCATATATCCCGTATGGGCTTTTACCACTTTCGTAACTACCAACCTTTGTCGTATCACCAGCACAATAATGCTCCCAAAGTCCATAATCCCGGGAAGTCCAGTAATAATTTGCCAAGGAACAATCTATTATATTTTCGCCCCAGGGGTAAATACGTCCATCCGTGCCGCGTGCGGCTTTTTCCCACTGAGCCTCGGTAGGTAGTTTATGTCCACGCCATTCGCAGTAGTTCTTCGCCATATTCCAATCGACATAAATGACAGGGTAATCGTCAAACTCTGAATTGCCATAATAACTGGAACGTGTGGCCGAAGATTTATTGCCTGGCTCTTTACATATACCGTCCGTAACGCATTTTTCGTACATGGCATTGGTTACTTCTGTCTGATCAATCCAATACGCATCAAGGACAACTTTGTGAGCAGGGTTGCTATAATAGTCGCGGTCACCGAGACCCATTGCAAATTCACCTTGCGGCACATAAACCATTTTCGCACCATCTTTTTCAGAGGTTATAGTTGAACCAATTCCAGGTTTGGCAGGCACATTGTCACCACAAGCAGCGTACAACAGAGCAACCGCTACAGAAATACTTATAAGAGCAAGCCATTTTTTCATTCTGTCCTCCAGATAAACGATGCACCTCAAACAATGTGAATATTTATTTTACGAGGCGCGCATGCTTAAAGTCGCATATGTGATAATGAAGTGATGACAAAATAAAAGGACTCAGTTCATGTGGCTGGGTCCTTTTATTTCTACTGAAACTTTCAAACCTTCGAACTCTATTTCACTGTCCTCGGCGGCGGAGCGAACGCTTCAATCTGCTTCACCTTTATTCTTCAAGGAACGTCTGCAAATCCGTTAGCTTCTTATCCCATTGATTGGACACCATGTCCAGATACTGCGTCATCGTTTCGATCGGTGTGGCGTCGAACTCGAACAAAGTCTCGCGCCCCTTTCGCACGCTGCGCACCAGCCCCGCCCGCTCCAGCACCTGGAGGTGCTTGGTCACAGCCTGCCGCGTAAGTTTGGTCCCTTCGGCGAGCTGCGTGATCGATTGTCGTGAAGCCTGGCAAAGCCTGGCGATCAGCGACAATCGAGTTTCATCTCCCAGGGCGGCAAAGATGGGCGCCTGGAGGAAGAACCCCTGGGGCAAAACGCTATCCGACATGTTTGGCGATATTCTCCAGTTGTTCGATCCAGCCTTCATTGTTCATACGGAAGGCTTCAAGCCGTCGGTCCGCAGGGAGTTTATCAAAACCGGATTCGGTCACGACGAGGTGAGTCCCGCTGCCCTTCGCCTCCAGCGTGAACTCGACCAAGGTCGGCGTCTCTTTGGAATAGTCAACCGCCTCATCCATCGCGTACGGATGCCAGCTGAACGAGAAGTAGCGCTCAGGCTCCATTTTTTTCACGTCCACCGCCCATTGCAGGTGTTCGTACCCTTCATAGGTCATCTTGCCAGCGACCGTTTTTCCCGCGACAAAAGGTCCTTCGAGCTTGACGCCAAACCATTGACCGAATTCTTTGTGATCGGTCAGTGCCTTCCAAACTCTCGCAGGAGCAGCCTTTAGGTCAATATGTCTTTCAATTCGATTCTCTTCCATGTTCATTTCCTTGTTTGTAATCATATCTCAAGTTTGAAAATTATGCAGCCTGGGACGGTTGTTCCTGTTCGCTGGAATGCCCTTTGCCTGTTGTGATCAAGCTGCGCAAACTTTCGTTGATATAAAAGCCCCATGCGCCTGAACAATCACCGTAGCATTGGATGGCAGGCACCAGTCCGACGTGCGTGAAGCGCAGTTCGGTTTGATCGCCCTGCTTCGTGATCTCAAAGACAACGTCCGTGCCGGTCCATTCGCTCTTGTTAGGCACAAAGTTGAGTTGAGCCTCCAGCGTATGCCAGACAATTTTCTTATCCTGTACGAGTTCGGTGATCTTGTGTGTGCTGCGATGCACGTCCCCGTAGCGATAAGTGAACTCATCGCCGAGTTTGTCCGTGCTGCCTTCAACTCCCGGCTCGCCTGTCCACCAATTGCGTGTGTTATTGATCGCCGCAAAGACTTCTGCCGGGGTCTGGTCCACGAGAATGGTCGTGGTGTAATTTTGTTCGTTCATGATACAACTCTCCTTCTTCTATTTACTAAGCGCCTTTTCGCTTTCGGTAATAGCCTCCCCAACATTGGGCTGGCCCTTCCCGATAGTGATCAGGCCGTGCAAACTGCCTTTGATATACGTGCCCCATCCATCTGAGCAGACATTGAAGCATTCAAAGCTGGGGACCAATCCAACGTGCGTAAAGCGGAGTTCGGTCTTATCGCCCTTTTTGGAAATTTCAAAGACAATATCCGTTCCGGTCCACTCCGTCTTGTCCTCAACAAAGGGAAAGTAGTTTTGTAGAACGTGCCAAACGACTTTTTTGCCGGGCACGAATTCGGTGATCTGAAAGGTGCAACGGTGAAGGTCTTTGTGGTGGTAATAAACCACAGTGCCCAGTTTGTCGGTATCGCCCTCAATTAATTCTGACCACCAGCCTCGGACATTGTTGATGGCGGCGAAGACTTCTGCCGGGCTTTGGTCCACCGTGAAGGTGGTGGTGTAATTTTGATCATTCATGATTTTCTCCTTGGTTATTCATCGATATTTCTAAATTTATGGAAGGGTGAGTTTTCAGGTTGAGTGTTTTTCAATACAATTTTGCTCCATCCACAACTCCTGTTCTTGAATAGATCTTACTTATTGCGCAACTTAATGGTTGCATAATAACACAAGTATCGAAAATGCGCAACCTTTTTGTTGCCCTTTTTCTGAAATGGCACTGTCCCCCTCAGGATTGCCATCTGATCACATCTTCATCGTTTCCCACAAACGAAAAATGAACGCCTTGCGGCGTTCATTTTTTATTGACACAGTTATTCTTTTGCTGCTCTTTTATTTCACTGTCCTCGGCGGCGGCGCAAACTCTTCGATCTGTTTCACCACATCCGCCAACGGCATGACTTTTGCTAATTTGGATTTCTTCTTACCAAAACCGATGCTATCTAATATCAAAGTTCTTTTCAATAATTGAATCGCAAACGCCGGGTCCACGCCTTTGGGGCAGGCTTGCGAACACGCGCCCGCCATGTGACATTGATATGGTCCGTGGAAGGCGTCGATCGCGACGAGGCGTTCCTTGAGTCCACAGTCACGGTTGTCAGCGGAGTAGCGATAGGCTTGGGCTAAGGCTTGCGGTCCCAGAAATTCAGGATCAGTTGCCACCGTCGGACATGCCGCGAGGCACAGTCCGCATTTGATACAGTGGGTGAACTGGCTGATCGATTCGCGTTCATCAGGAGTTTGAATGAATTCGCCGGTCGGTTCATCGATCTCTGCTTGATTCGTAAAAATGATGAACGGCTTGATCGCGGCGTGCTTTTGGATCAACGGTTCGAGATTCGGCACGAGGTCTTTGACGTTCGGATAATTGGGCAGCGGCGCCACCGTGACCACGTCCGTGCCGAGATGCAGAACCTGAGTCTGACAAGCCAGCATCGGCAGGTCATTGACGAACATACCGCACGAACCGCAGACGCCCATGCGGCAGGAGGAACGATACGCCAAATTCGGCGTCTGCTCTGCCTTGAGTTGATGCAACGCTTCGAGCACGGTCATGCCATCGTGGACGTGCATTCGAAATTCGTCCCAATGCGGAACGGTATCAGTATCCGGGTCAAACCGGCGGAGGCGGAAAGTGATCTCACGCGGGGTGGTTGTCTTGTCGCTCATGCTCAGCCTCCAAAGTTAAACGTCCACCAGGTGACGTAGGTACCCAGCGCAAAGATAAAAAGCCCGAATAATAAAATACCAATGTCCACCACTTTTACAAGTGTGGGCGTCAGCGGCAATTCACGCAGGATTCCGCGCAAACCATACAACCCATGATACAAACCCGCAATGAGCAGCAAAATGTAGATCACAAACTGGGCAACGCTCTTGCCGCGCTCGATCATCGTGCTGAACTCGCGGGCTTTATCCACGCTCATACCGTAGAAGACCGGCGCATAGTGCATGAGCGCCAGATGCATGCCCAGCAATACGGCAATGATGGGAATCACCAGGATGTGTAAAGACCATAATCTTGTTTCGCGCATAATTTACTCCTCTCGCCTTGAGCGGAGGGACCGAGTGCTAGTCGAGGTCCCGTAGACGAAGGGCGGCGTTTCGACTGCGCTCGCCTGTCGGCTCACTCCGCTCAACGCGATGATGATTATTTAAAGAAAAAACTCGAACTACCAAGCACCATCATCACAAAAGCCAATATCATGACCACATAGGTCAACGGACGATGACGTAACACCGAGGTTGAATACGGATACACCGGTTCCTTCGGCTTGCCGAGGAAGAATCCCAACTCAATCAATAGCAGGCGTAGACCATTCATGGCATGGAAGACCGCCGCGAGGAACAATAAATATTCGATCACCCTGAACGGCGGTGAGGCAAACAGCGCCATCAAGCCTGCCCAGGCTTCCTCGCCGCGGATGCGGTTCGCCGTTTCAATGATATGCAGGCTCATATAGGCGATCAGTCCCAGCCCCGAGAGGCGATGTCCCAAATATAAATAGCGTTCAAAGGAATAGCGTCCCGCGTACAGCCAGCCTTTGATGCCGAGTCGGTTATTGTAAGCAGTTGGTTTTTGATTCATAGTTGCTCCTAAAATCCTAACCACTGAGACACTGAGCCATGGAGTTTTTCTTAAGCTCTTCTCCATGTCTTCGTGACTCCGTGGTGAAAGAATTAATACTTCCGCTCCACGGGTTTCCACATGGAGATATCAACCGGGCTGTAATCCAACTTCGGTCCAGCACTGGTAAAGGTCGCCATGGTGTGCTTGAGCCAATTCTCATCATCGCGCACTTTGAAATCACGGCGTGAATGTCCACCGCGCGATTCTGTACGTGTCAAAGCGCCAAGTGTTGCAACCTCCGCCACATCGATCATGAAGCCTGTTTCGATCGCGCGCTCCAAATCCGTGTTGTAACGCAGGCTCTTATCCTTCAACGAAATATGTTTGTAGCGTTCCTTCAACTCACGGATCTTATTCAACCCCGCCTGCATTTGTTCACCCGTGCGGAAAACGCCCATTGTCGCATCTAGATTTTTCCGCAACTCTTTGCGGATTTGGTAATGATCTTCCGTGCCTTTGGATTGGAATAACGCTTCGATCTTCGACCATTCGGCCTGCGCAGCCTCAACTGGCTCTTTCGTCACTGACGCATTTGCGCAATACCGTGCTGCCTCTTCACCAGCTACTCGTCCCCACACCAAACATTCGGCTGTTGAATTCGCACCAAGTCGATTTGCGCCATGCAATGACACACAAGCGACTTCGCCCGCCGCCCAAATATTTTCAGCAACTGTGTGACCTTTAATATCCGTATGCACGCCGCCCATGGTGTAATGCGCCACCGGGCGGATCGGGATCGGTCTCTCGATAGGGTCCAGCCCAATATGTTTAATTGTTACTTCTCGAATCAGAGGCAGTCTTTCAAGAATTCTCTCGCGACCCAGATGACGAAGATCCAAATGGATGTAATCCAAGCCATCTGGTCCGGGAAAACCGCGACCTGCCTCTATTTCAGTCATCTCTGAACGCGAGACCATATCACGCGGTGCGAGTTCCATTTTCGAGGGCGCATAATTTCCCATGAAACGCTCATCTTTTGAATTGAGCAACGTCCCGCCTTCGCCACGACAGGCTTCGGTCATCAAGATACCGCTGGGAATTAATCCCGTTGGATGGAATTGGATAAACTCCATATCCTTCAGCGCCAGTCCCGCACGATATGACATCGCGAGTCCATCGCCAGTGACGGTTTCGGAGTATGTTGTAAAACCAAAGATCTGACCTGCGCCGCCCGTGGCAATGATGAGCGCCTTGCCGCGAATCAAAACCTGACGACCATTGATCATGTCGATCATCGTCAAGCCGGCAAAGCGATTATTTTCAATGAGGATGGAGGTAACAAAACCTTCATCATAGCGATTGATCTTTTTGGTGTGCTTCATCAAGGTGTCGTACAACGTTTGCATCTCGAGGAAGCCCGTTTTGTCAGCGGCGAAAACGGCTCGGGGATACGAGTGCCCGCCAAATGGGCGTTGCGCGATGCGTCCGTCTTCTGTCCGCGACCAGGGAATGCCCCAGTGATCCAAATGCAGAATTTCCTTCGGCATCTCATGCACGAAGAAATCCACCACATCCTGATCAGCCAAAAAGTCCGAGCCTTTGACCGTATCCCACGCATGGAGTTCGTAACTGTCGCCCATGTCCTGTCGCATCACGGCGGCGGTGCCACCCTCGGCAGCCACCGAATGAGCGCGCATCAATTGAAGTTTTGAAACGAGTGCGATATCGAGTTCCCCCTTGCTTTGCTGGGCGGCTTCCAGCGCGGCGCGTAAGCCTGCCAAGCCAGTGCCCAAAATTACCAGGTCGTGATTGTATACTTCCATGAGACTGTCATCTCCTCGTAATAGGATACGAAATCACCAATTTAGACCTTATTGTAGGATTTTCCTACCTTTTTTGTTAGTGATGATTGTCATGGATTGTGCGGATAGGTCTCTTTTTTATTCCAGATGAGCAAATGATTAGAGCAGTGTGTTCAGGGTAATGATGTTTACTCCAAGGTCATCTGGCTTCCAAAGGAGAAATAAATATGAAAAGAATTGCTTTGTTCGTTTTTATGGTCAGTATGATGGTATTGGCAACCGCTTGTGGAGGTTCTACACCAACCGCTACACAAGCTCCGACTCAACCTGCTGCAACAGAAGCACCCGCGCAACCTCCAGCCATTGAGTCTCCCGCCTCATCTGGAGCAGCAACAACCGTGGAGGTGACCCTCATCGATAATAAGATCGAGTCGTCACTCACCAGCTTTCAGGTGGGCGTGCCCTATACCTTCGTCATCACGAATGCGGGACGCCATGGTCATAATTTCAACATCAGCACACCAGTTTCAGTTGTAGGCAGTTTGCAGGATGCGTTGAAGACCGCCTTACTCGCCGTGGACCAGGATCAACTGGGCGCTGGGGCAAGCGTAACTGTCGAATACACCTTCCCCGCCTCCGCCGCTGGAGCCAATCTGGAATTTTCCTGCCTGATCCGCAGACATTATGATGACGGTATGTGGTTACCGATCACCATAACGAGTTAATGTAAGTTTTTTAGAATCAAAAAGTCGGGACGATTTCTGTCCCGACTTTTTGATTCTGATATAGACTACATTCGCTCATTTTCTTTGAGGATTAACTTTATTTTCTTTTTTTTCTTTGGTAGTTAACTTTAATGGAAGTTGCTTTAAACTTGCAGCATTTACAAAGTTTCTATTCATCCAAACGATTTCTGTACGATCATGACTATTTCCAGTAGAGTCCTTTGTAGTAGCTTTAATGGTTTTCTTCTGCCATCCATGCTTTGAGGAAAGCATGGATTTGTATAATTTGTTTTCGTATCCACTAATAAATATCATGCAATTAGCTTTATTTGCCATCTCTAATAGTTTTTTATGAAAGCCTTCATCATTTGCGTCAATATTGTAGCCGTTGGTTCTATCTCCAAGATATGGTGGATCAAGATATACAAGTGTTGCAGGACGATCAATATATTTTTCGAGTAAATCTACTGCATCTCTATTTTCGACTCTTACATTCTTAAGTCTTTCAACAACTTTAGAAAGTCTTTCTGGTAAATTATTCCATCGATTAACTCTTGCTTCTGTATGGTTTCTTGAGTAAGAGTCTGAAGACGAGAAACCTCCTCTCTCCTCACCGAAAATCCCATTAATAGCCATCATAGATTGAATTAGAAACTTTCTTGCTCTTTCCAAATCCGTGTCATCTGCGTTTTTAACTCTAGCGTTCACTAGTTCTTGATGTGCATATGGGGTTAGTGCTATCTGCCTAGATAACTCTTCGTAGTTACTTCTCAGTTGAGAAAATAAATTTACTATCTCATTGTCAATGTCGTTTATCACTTCAATTGGTGCAGGCTTCTTGGCCAAAGTTAAAGCAGCCGAACCACAAAATGCCTCAACCCAACAGGAGTGAGGAGGTAAATTCTCGCATAACTGTAATGCTAGTTTATGTTTTGAACCAAAATAACCAAATGGGGGAGCAATTTTCTTGTACTGCATTCCAGGTTTCACATCTCATGATTTTCTCTAGATTTTTTAAATAGTCTTTTGTAAGCATTTACATCATCATCGTCTTCATCGAACATATCCAAGTCATAAATTTCATAATCTTGTTCTATTACACTGTACATTTTTCTAGCTTTTGCTTCCAGGTTCTTCTTTATATCTTGATCAATAGTAGATTTATATTGCAAAAAGTAGTAGTTTGCAACATTAACTTCGGATCCTCCAACTCGATGAATGCGATCTAAAGATTGGAGGTATTGGGCACAATTGTAAGACAAGTCAAAATATATCGCATGAAAGCAGGTTTTGTGAAGAGAAATCGACTCTGAGCATGCTGCAGGGTTAGCAATTAATATATCTAAACCACTCTTTGAGTCTACAAAAATATCCCTAATCCTTTCCCTTGTCATTTCATCACTTAGTTCATTTTTATCATTCTCTCTTGGGGTTTTCCCATAGATTAATTCAGCCCATAAGTTCAGTTTTGAGAATCTAGATTTGATCAAATCGAGTGTTCCAATGAAGTTAGACCAGATAAGAACTTTTTGCTGCTCCTTATGGAGATCTAATACAATTTTTGTGAGAGCATCTAATTTACCAGTTGTCTCTAGATTATCATAATTTCGAATCATCTCAACTAACTCTGAATCACCAATCAACAAATTCTCATCATAATTATCTATGGCATTGAGCAACAACCTCGGATAAGAAACAGACTGCCTAAGCCTAACCATCCTGCCCTTCCATAGCGCGGATAAAACTTCTTCGTTGGCTAGGTAATCTTCTTTTGACAATTCATGGACTTTCGCCTTTATAAATTCATGAATTTTATGCTCATAGGTATTCATCTTCACAAAATACGGAGGGTGAAAAACAGCTGGCTTAAGTTTCAAATCTTTTTTTCGAACTCTGTAAAATAAAGGCCCTATTTTTTCATTTAATAGTTTTTTTACCTTTTCGTGCTCTTTGTTGTCCTCCCAAATTTTTATCTGTAATCTGCTCTCTTCATTCAATGGATTCTCTTTGAGCCAAAGAAATTCAAATTGATTGAATAAATCGGTGTAACTTTGAGGCATAGGGGTCCCTGTCAATATACATCGATAAAGTGCATATTCTGCTACTTTTAATAACGTATCAGCCCATGTTCCCCCCGTTTTTTTCATGTAATGAGCCTCATCAATGACAAAAAATACATTTACCCCATTTTGCCTTAGAAAATTGATTACATCATCACAATCATTTGACAAAGTTTGAAAAGTAGTTAAATACAATTCAGAATTTGTATCTTTTGATCCGTAATACTCGGATTTTCTAACGTTTTTGTTACCACCCGATAAGATAACTACACTAGGCAATCTGCCGAGCGTTTCTTTAAATTCATTTTGCCATGGTTGAAAACATGAAGGTGGTCCAACAACAAAAAGAACATTACAACGTCCTTCTGTTCTCATTTTTTCATACATAGCCAGAATCACTGAAGTTTTTCCGCTTCCAGGCACTGAGAAATTCGCACCATTTTTCAAGACATAAAAGTGATACGCCGCTTTTATCTGGTGGTTTTTTAAACGCCTAGGAAGAGTATTTATAAACTTCTTGAATTCATCGAACAGTTTATTGTCTATTTTTCCATCTTTTATATTTTGCGCCAGTTTGAACAATTCGCGTGTTTTTGTCTTTCTATTATTCGAACCCTCTACTATTTGTTTAACAGGAAGATCGAGTTCAAGTTCAATCTTTTCTTTACCAAAGTAATCTGCAATTTTCAATATGTCTGCTTCAATATTAGAAGAGCTTTTCGCGTACCGATTCTCAGATCGGACAAAACCGTAAAACTCAAGCTGAACTAACTGATATTTCTTAATAACAGGGGACAACTCGCTAAGTATTATAGTGTTTTTATTAATGCTTAGCTTCAATCAACTACCTCTTTCTCTTATTACTTAAGCGGTTGATTTCTATTTGTATTTCTTTAGCCTTCTTTAAAATCTTTTTGGATAGATTTGTGGCTTCGTTGAAATATTCTTCTTCTAGGTCTTTGATGTGCAAACTTTTATGATTTAATAGTTTCAGAACATCATTTAGTATCTCAACGGGTTTATATCTCCGACTATGATGTTCAAGAATTTTTTTAGCCTGCATCAAATTACCAACAATCTTCTCCTGATAGCGTCTACCCCATTTTTTATCAATCTCGCTTTCAGGAATTTTCTCGCCATCCTTGTTAAATTTTTCTTCATGAGGGATATCAACATCGACTTCATCAACAATTTCAAATAATAATTTTTTAGTATCCGGGTCTGCCAAATACTTTTTCATGTTTGGCGCTCGTAAAAACATGTGTAATTTCGAAATCCCCATCAAATCTTTTTGTCTTATAAGCTTAAATGCAAAATCCTCTATCTTACCAACTTCATCTTCAAGAATTCCTGCTTTTTCTCTTTGCTTGGGGTCTTCTAATACACCATAACGAAACTTACTATAGTCCTTAAAAGCTTCCCATCGTCCTTCTCTATCTCCTGCACTTTCCGATATAGAATGATATATATCCGATTTTTCGAAAAATCGGATATATCCTTCTGCACAATTCAACGGATTGATAAACTCAGCATAACATTTCTTGACTTCGCTCTCAAATGCCTTCTTGTCTTTGTCGGCATGTTGCGGGTCATCTTTTAATTGAGCTCGTATATCGTAACCGAGTTCCATGTTATCTTTTATAGTTAATGCCCTGTTGATTCCCTGATACTCAGACTTTCCTTCGTCTTGCAATTGATACCTGTTCTCGATTTTCCTTATATCAATTTCCAAGACATTCTCAGGCAAAATAACAACTCTCATCTTCTCAAAGCTTGAGCTTTGATCTTGTTCAACATACAGCTCATCTAATGACATTTTTCTTCTATTTCCATTCACAAGAAAACCATCACAAGTAATAATCGCTGGCTGCTGCTGTCCTTTTTTGAGTAATTGTTTCTTCAAAACATCTTTTTTCTTTGGGTCGTTCTTAGCTAAAAAATCTCGCAATAATGCCTGAGTCAAGTCCTTTCCTTCGTCAAGTTCGATATCGTTTATTTTTTCGTAGCTTTTTACATCTGACTTTATTCTTCCATTTTCTTTTCTATACCGCAAAAATTTGGTTTCAATTAAATAAACTGGTCTTGGTATTCGGTCTATTAATTCGTTTTGATAGTCAATAACCGCCGTGTCAGGAGGATTCGCTTGTATCTTGTGTTTGTCAATTATGGCTTTAAAATCTGAAACAACTTTTCTTGCCCCAATAATTTTTATTTTGGGTTCTTCATTACCAAAAATTGTATTATTCTGTACTCCTATTTGACTTCCGATGATTTGCGCCTTCGCCTGGTTGTTAAATTGCACCCCTGATCCTGTATTTTTATTACTCTGACTCATAAAGACCTCTATCGCTTTTTGGGCTAAGTCAGTAGAAACTTTAAAATTTGATTTCGTAAACCTTTTCTCGTGTTCTTTTTTCCACCCTTGCAACAGAGATGACTTATAAGAAGTTTTATCTTTATCAATTTCAGTATGACAAATCGGGCACAACAAGAATAAGTTTTGAAAACTTCTTCTATACTCATCAGTCGACTTCGAGTTATATCTTGGCCCGTCTTTCTCTGCAGCCTCAATATGACAAATTTCACCCACGACAGAGTCGTTGGATGTCAATTTATTTTGGCAATCTGGATTCGCGCACTGATTACCTGATAACGCAAACAATTTTTTAACTGTCGGAAGAGATGGAGGTTTCCTAGCCATAGTTGATGTTATTCCTTTATCACTATCTGGAAAGATTCGTATGCTAAAAACAAGACGGGTGACTAACTATCATCAATTCAAATACTTTAGTTTTCCTGCCAACTGGCTTAATTCTAGCATAAAAAAATTGGGCAATTTCCAAAAACAGCTAAAGCAAAAAGTCGGAACTAATAATCGTCCCGACTTTTTGCTTTGAACACAGCTAATTCCCTATTTCGATGAAGATGCTGACTTACTCAATGGAGAAGTCTTTCGTTCCAGCGTTGCCAGGCGCTGTTCGGTGGATTTTGCCGCGCTGCGCCCGAACATTCTGAAAAGAACTACAAGAACAGTTAATGCGATGCCTGCATAAAGATACAGCTGATCTTCAAACCAGATACTCGTCTGAACATACTGGGTTATTTCATAACCCAGCCATACCAACCAGGGAATCAGACACATGTAATACAGCGTGTGATACAGCCAACCGCCAACGTTGTACGGTGTATATAAAAGAAAGAACCGCCGAAAGCCATTCATGTTCTTAAAGCGTTCCAGCAATTCATGGCGCTCTTGCGACAATTGATCTGATTCAACGAGCGCATCCGCCAAGTCTTCATAAACATCGGTCAGATCGCGCGCAACCAGGTCCTTGATCGCATCGATCTGCTCTGGCTTACTGACCTCCTTTTGGAGTTGATACCAGCCCATCAAAAAAGTCAACCGCTGGTTTACGTAGTTAAGTTCGTTATTGCGCCTTGCCATGTGACTACGCTTGTCCAGAGAATTCACTGTGATATTGATCAACACCGGGATCAAACCGACCATGGAAGACGCCAGCGGGATAAGCCAGGGGGGAAGATTAGTGTTCATTTTTGCTCCTCTCTATGAACGAATAACGGTTTCAGAGCAGATACAGCTTTTGCTTACCATTAACAACCCTCCATAAAAAAATAGTGACGCCTGGCGGGCGTCACTATTTTTCATCTTTATATTTTAAGCAGCGAACATTGCCGCAAACAGTTTCTTAATCCATGTGCTTGATGATCGCATCGCCAAACTCAGAGCACTTGATCTCCTGTGCGCCATCCATCAAACGCGCGAAATCATAGGTGACTGTCTTCGCAGCAACTGCACCTTCCATGCCTTTGACGATCAAATCAGCAACTTCGGTCCAGCCCATGTAGCGGAACATCATCTCACCCGAGAGAATGACTGAACCGGGGTTGACCTTATCCAGGTCAGCGTACTTCGGAGCCGTACCATGCGTCGCTTCGAAGATAGCATGACCCGTTACATAGTTGATGTTCGCGCCCGGAGCGATGCCAATCCCACCCACCTGAGCGGCGAGCGCATCAGAGAGATAATCACCATTGAGGTTCAACGTGGCGATCACATCGTAATCGCGCGGGCGGATGATGGTGAACTGCAGGGAGACATCCGCAATGGAGTCCTTGATGAGCAGCATTTTCTTCCACTTGCCGTCACCGTGGGTGTCCCACAACTTCAGTGCTTCTTCCACCTCAGCTTTGATCTCGCCCTGTTGCGCGGGGCTCATCATATCGAAACCGGGGTCGATCATTTTGGCATTGTCTTCCACGCTCAAGCCAGACTTGGCTTCTTTGTTACCAAGGATCCACGTCTCACGCTCGGTCACAATTTGTCCGCGGAATTCGCGTTTGGCGAGGGCATAGCCCCAATCCTTGAACGCGCCTTCAGTGAACTTCATGATATTACCCTTATGGACAAAGTTCACGCTGCGGCGATGATTATCCAGCGACCATTGGATCGCGGCACGCACGAGGCGCTCGGTGCCCTCAACCGAAACCGGCTTGATACCGATACCGGCTGTATCCGGGAAGCGCATCTTGGCATATTCCTTGGGGAAGGCTTCCTTGAACAGTTCCTTGAATTTCTTATTCTCTTCTGTTCCGTTTGCAAATTCAATGCCCGTGTAAATATCTTCAGTGTTTTCGCGGAAGATGACCATGTCCACATATTCGGGGTGGACAACTGGCGAAGGCACACCCTTATACCAACGCACTGGGCGCTGACAGACATACAGATCGAGGTTCTTACGCAGAGCAACATTCAATGAACGGATGCCGCCGCCGATCGGCGTGGTTAACGGTCCCTTGATACCAACCAAAAATTCGCGGAAGGCTTCATTGGTCTCTTCGGGCAACCAGCTCTGAGACAGCTTGAAAGATTTCTCACCGGCGTACACTTCCATCCAATGGATCTTGCGTTTGCCGCCGTAGGCTTTTTCCACTGCAGCATCGAACACACGCACCGAAGCACGCCAAATGTCGCGTCCGGTACCATCGCCCTCCACGAACGGGATGATCGGGTTATCAGGAACGTTCAACTTGCCATCTTGAATCGAGATCTTTGCGCCACCTGCGGGCACGGTTACATTTTGGTAGGTCATCTTTTTTCTCCTTGCGAAATTATGCGCGGGATTATATCACCGTGACTCTAACACACTCAGTGACGAACATCACAGGATTGAAAACCCGCCTCGTTCTTAGCCGGAACCGGGTTCGATACCCCAATCTTTTTTCACATCTTGACACACGCCCGAATCGGCGTAAAATCCAGCGCAATGTACAGACATCCCCACCACAAACGATTTTTCCGCCACCACTTCTTCGGAATGATTGTTTCTACTTTTGGAATTTAGAGAGTCGCTTTTAGCGGCTCTCTTTTTTATATCGGTACGTAGGGGCGACCCACCCTGGTCAACACGTGCCGATAACAGATCCTGACGGGTCGCCCCTACAAATCCATATACGGAGGAGAATGCATATGTCCACTGCAAGTAAGCCCCAGGTCTTCGGCTATCTGCCCGATGACAACCCGCCCATTGGAGCCACGCTCTCGCTTGGCTTCCAACAGTTCCTCACCATGTTCCCTGCTACAGTGTTAGTCGCCATCCTGACCAAGTTCGATGTCGGCATCACCCTGCTCGCATCGGGACTCGGCACCATCGTTGCCCTGCTGGTCTCGAAACGCAAGATCCCCATGTACTACGGTTCATCATTTTCCTACATTGCCGTGGTCATCACAGTGATGAGCAAGTTCGCGCCAGATTGCTATAACTCAGCAGCCGTATATTGCCCCGAAGGCGTGAAGATCGTTCAAGTCGGCATCATCTTAACCGCCATCTTCG
>Ga0137333_1000145_pt1 | contig 18266 bp, 15 predicted proteins | sample EasRivERMLT231_2_FD_102286 | JGI IMG/M metagenome (GOLD analysis project Ga0137333, IMG submission 102286) | Soil microbial communities from meander-bound floodplain in the East River, Colorado, USA - East River MetaG ERMLT231_2 | ecosystem: Environmental > Terrestrial > Soil > Floodplain ... | reverse complement strand
TCGTAGGACAAAAGACAGTCGAATTGAATTTGCCGACTGGCACCACTGCCATTCAACTTGTATTGATGTTCGTCAAGGATTATCCCGCCATGCGCAAGGAATTGCTGGATGCGAACGAGCAGTTTCTCCCGCATATGAAGTTTTTTATTAATGGTCGTGAAGCGGTGTATCTGCCCGATAAAATGGATACAATTATCCGGCCTGAGGATAAGGTGGATATTTTTCCTCCTGTTGGAGGTGGATAGCTCCATGCGGACGATTGTCCATGAGATGCGTGGTATCCCTTATTATTTGCTCAAGGAATATTTACAGGAATTGGGTGGCACATTAATAGGAGAAGATTTGATACAAGGAGACGGTTGGCGTGTGAAAATCGAGAAGCTGGAGCCGTTTCGACTCTTTTCGCTTTCGGTGGGACAATCCCGTTTGACGATGGAGTTGGAAGAGCGAGTTGCAGATGATTTTCTGGAACGGTTCAAGAAGAAGACGTTTCGAGCAGGGGGCTAAGGCAAAGAATAGATAAAGGTTTGGGTAAACAGGAACAGCTTGAACTTAAGATGGAAGCGAAAATTAAATCAAAAGCGACGTACCTGTTTGGGTACATCGCTTTTTTGTTTATCAATTACTGAGCTAGGCGATTTCGAGTTCTTTCAACTTGGCTTCGCTGACCACGCCGTTATTCCAGCCGCGCGCGGTGTAATATTCTGCGAGCATATCATCCAACTCACAGACATGACCCACGGAACCGGGTTGGGTGGAAGCTTCTTCCGTGAAGCGTTTAGGCAGAACATCGCTGCCCTCGCCGAAACCGTTTAGGTTGTTGTAGTGGCGTTCGAGGTTATAAATTCGTTCACCTGTCTTCAAGACATCATCAGATGTGAAGGGGATGCCGACCATGGCAGAGTATTGCTGGGCATATTCGTCTGTGCCCATGGCAAATGCGCTGAACTTGCAGAGATCCATGCTGTCGGAGAAGGCGTGAATGTCCTGGAAGACCTTTACCAAGCCGCCCTTATCCTTCCATGCCAGCGGATCAACCTTGAGCGAGCCGAAAGGCATAACACCCAACTCAGCGGCCGCAACGTAAGCACGCAAGTGACAAGCACCACGGTTGGATGTAGCGTAGCCGAGCCCCATGCCTTTCATGCCGCGCGGATCGTAGGCGGGAATGCCCTGACCCTTGGCTGTCATCGCGAGTTCAGGATGACCGAAATGTGCGGCGGTGGCGTTGGCGCCATCAGCCATAACGTTGCCGAGACCTTCACGCTTGGCGATCATTTCGGCGGCTTTGGTCATGCCATCAGGATCACCCCAGGCGAGTTTGCCGTCGCCGTTGGTGTAGCCCTTTTCGCTGGCTTCCATCCAAATCGAAAGCGGGTGACCGATCTCGATGGCGTCAAAACCAAAATCGTTAGCGAGGTCGATCATCTTGGCGACAAGACGCGCATCATTATTGCCGACATTCGCGCCGACCGACCAGGCGGGTTCGTATTCGACGGATTCCATATGCAATCCCTTGTATGGACCATCCTTCACTTCAACTTCCTTCTTACAAGCTACGGGGCAGGCGTGACAGGTGGGGTTATCGACCAAAAGATTATCGTTTACGTATTCACCGCTGATCTTTTCAGCGTTCTCACCGTAGGATGTGAGCGAGCTGTTCTTTGTAGGTAATGCGCCAATGCTGTTGGTGATGTTCATCAACACGTTGGTGCCATAGACCGAGAGACCGCCCTTGCGCGGGCTGGTGATGTTCTCTTCAGCCATAATGTTTTTAAGTGCGCGGTCATGTGCAGGCTTCCATGCATCACGTTTTTATCCTTTGACTATCTTCTTTACAGCCTTGTGCACGACAGCTTTGAGATTCTTGCTGCCACCCACGCAACCTGTTCCGCCGCGTCCGCTGGCACGATCGTTCTCGTTGATCCAGGCAGCGAACTTAACGAGATTTTCGCCAGCAGGCCCAATCGTGATCACGGTCAAGTCTTTCTCGCCGTATTTATCCTTGAAATGTTTTACGGTATCATGTACGCCTTTTCCCCAAACTTCTGAGGCGTCGAGCAATTCCACTTGACCATCATGGATATAGGCATAGGTTGGTTTGTCAGCTTTGCCTTTGAACACCAGACCATCGAAGCCAGCCCAGCGTAAACGGGCGGCTGACCAGCCACCTTGGTGAGAATCAGTTACGGTTCCAGTGAGAGGCGATTTTGTCACAATTGCGAGGCGTCCGCTCATATTGGCTTCAGATCCAGTTAGAGGACCGTTCATAAAGCACAAGATGTTATCAGGGGAGAGGGCGTCCACTTTTGGACCATTATCGTAAACGAACTTTACGCCCAAGCCGCGTGCGCCTACATATTTGAGCTTATCTTCTTCGGGAATGGGCTTGTATTCTGTTTTGCCTGTGGTCAAATCGACCCAGGCAACTTTATCTGCATAACCACCGAGTGCCATGTTAATCTCCTTATTCTGGAAATGATAAATGAACAGCTCGCGCTGCTCTTTCATATAAATAGAATAGCACTCGCAATAACAGAAGTCAAGTGTTAAGTTTTCCCTTAATCGTAGACGTGACATTTGTCATATTCGTTTGAATTTACTTTCACATATTGAGATGAGTTATACTTCTTGTACTAAATCTCCCAATCAAAATCACTATGAAACAACTCCTACAAAATATCAAAACTGGAAAATCAACCATCGAAAATGTGCCCGTGCCCACACCACGTGAGGGGCAGGCGCTTGTCAAAGTGGAAGCCAGCCTCGTATCCGCAGGGACCGAGCGCATGGTCGTCGAATTTGCCGAAAAGAGTCTGGTGGGTAAGGCGCGTTCGCGTCCTGATCTTGTCAAGCAGGTCATCGATAAGGCGCGCCGTGAAGGCGTGCTCAATACGGCGCAGGCTGCCTTCAATCGCCTCGACCAACCGATGGCGCTTGGCTATTCTTCTGCTGGCACGATTGTTGCGCTGGGCAAAGGCATGCAGGGCTTCAAAGTCGGTCAACGGGTGGCGTGTGCGGGCGGCGGTTTTGCTGTCCACGCTGAATACAATGTGGTGCCGCGCAATTTGCTCACGCCGCTCCCCAAGAATGTTGATTTTGAGTCTGCCGCTTTCACCACGCTTGGCGCGATTGCTTTACACGGATTCCGTTTGGCTGAACCGCAAATCGGTGAAAATATTGCCATCATTGGAATGGGGCTTCTGGGACTCCTCGCCGCCCAGATCGCGACTGCCGCTGGATGCAACGTCCTCGGCATTGACATTGATCCCGCCCGCCTCGCCCTCGCCTCCTCCCTTGGACTTCAATCTGCTCCTCGTCAACAAGCCGTAGATTCAGCCCAAGCCTTCACCGTCAATCGCGGCTTTGATGTGATCCTCATCTGCGCGGACACAGCCTCCAATGACCCCGTTGAACTCGCAGGCGTTATTGCACGTGACCGTGCGCACGTGGTCGCAACCGGCGCGGTTGGATTAACCATCCCAAGAAAAATTTATTACGAAAAAGAAATCTCCTTCATCAACTCACGTTCTTATGGACCTGGTCACTACGACCTCAACTATGAAGAACAGGGGAGCGACTATCCCATCGGTTACATCCGTTGGACAGAAGGTCGCAACTTCGAAGCCGTCGTGGATTTGATGTCGAAAGGCAAACTCAAAGTCCAACCGCTGATCATGCATCGTTTTCCCATCGAACAGGGCATCAAAGCCTATGAAGTGATTACGGGGAAGAAAAAAGAGAAATTTCTTGGCGTATTGCTCACATATCCTGAAACGGTTGAAAAGTTTGAAGGTTTAAAAGTTGTCAGGTTCAACATTCCAACCTTCAAACCTGCAACTTGCAAACTGGGCGTGTTAGGCGCGGGTCTCTTCGCCAACGCCGCCCTCCTGCCTGCTATCAAAAAAGCCGGTGACATCCAACTCATCGGCATCGCCTCCGCAGGCGGACTGCATGCTCAACACTCCGGTAAAAAATTCGGTTTCCAGTACGCCACTTCGTCCGATGATGAGATTATCAACGATCCGAACATCAACACGGTTGCGATTCTCACGCGCCATGATTTGCATGCGGAACTTGTCGTCAAAGCCTTGAAAGCTGGGAAGCATGTCTTCGTGGAAAAGCCGTTGGCAATCAATAGCACTCAGCTATCAGCGATTAGCAAACAGCTAAAAGTTAACAACCAATCGCTATTAACCGTAGGTTTCAACCGCAGATTTGCGCCTCTTGCTCAACAACTCCATGGCTCACTCTCCACGCTCCACGAACCCAAACACATCCACTACCGCATCAATGCTGGACCCATTCCCCTCAATCATTGGACTCAAGATCCAGAAATCGGCGGTGGACGTATCATTGGCGAAGCTTGTCATTTCATCGACTTGATTACTTTCCTCGTTGGTGCAGCTCCCGTCTCTGTGAATGCAATCGCATTACCTGATGGCGGCAAATATCGCGAAGATAATGTCTCCATGACTTTCACTTTTCCTGATGGTTCAATCGGTGTCGTGGATTATCTTGCCAACGGCGATAAATCCTTCCCCAAGGAACGGATCGAAGTTTTTTGTGGGGGACAGGTGTCCGTGTTGGATGATTTCGTTGCGCTGCAAACAGTTCGTGATGGCAGAAAGAGCGAAGTCAAAGGCGCGCAGGATAAGGGTCATGTGGCGGAATGGAAAGCTTTCGCTAAATCCATTCGCGAAGGTGGCGAGCCGCCGATCCTGTATGAGCAGTTGATCGGGGTAACCAAGTCCACGTTTGCGGCGGTGGAGTCCATTCGAAGTAAACATCCGGTTGAAATAAAATAATAATTTTGGTGGTCGAGTAGGGGCGGGGTTCTCCCGCCCTGTATCGAGACCTGAATATTGAGGCTGCATGGAAATCATTTATCTGGATGGAATGAACTTAACGTTCGATCAAGTGTCTGCCGTTGCGTATGGTGGCGCGAACTCGCCCCGCGTGGAAATCAGCGCGGATGCGGCGAAACTGGTCACGCGCGCGGCGGATGCGGTGCAGACGTTGCTTGCGCGCGGAGTCATTGCGTATGGCATCACAACTGGATTCGGCGCATTCAAAGACCGCATCATCCCGCCTGATCAAGTGGAACTGCTTCAGCGTAATATTTTGGTCAGCCATGCGGTGGGAGTCGGCAACGCGTTCGATATCCCAACGACGCGGGCGATCATGCTCATTCGCGCGAACACCCTCGCACGCGGACATTCCGGGATTCGTCTCTCCACGTTGCAGTTGCTGGTGGACATGCTCAACGTGGGAGTTCATCCGGTCATTCCCGAAAAAGGCTCGCTTGGCGCGAGTGGCGATCTTGCTCCGCTGGCACACATGGCTTTGCCAATCATCGGCGAGGGCAAGACTGAATATCAGGGTGAAATTATTTCGAGTGTCGAAGCCTTCAAACGCACGGGGTTGACTTCGATCAAACTTGCGGCGAAGGAGGGACTCGCATTAACGAACGGGACTTCGGTGATGACCGCTTTGGGTGTGCTACAAACTCTCCGCGCGGAAAGATACAGCCAGACCGCAGATATCGCAGGCTGTTTGAGTCTCGAAGCTTTGAACGGGACCGACCTTGCTTTCGATGAGCGCATCCATAACCTGCGCCCGTATCCGCGGCAAAAGGAATGTGCCAGGTATTTGCGGAGCCTGTTGAAGGACAGCGAATTCACGCGCGAACATTCTTCGTTGAACGTGCAGGATGCGTACACGTTGCGGTGTATGCCCCAGGTGCATGGCGCAGTCCGTGATGCAATTGCATATGCACGTTGGGTCTTTGAAATCGAGTTAAATGCGGTCACGGATAATCCGTTGATTTTCATTGATGATAAAGATGAGATCACCGTTCTCTCAGGCGGAAATTTCCACGGTGAACCACTGGCGATTGCGATGGATTATCTGGCGTTTGCGGTCGCGGAGTTGGGGAATATTTCTGAACGGCGCATCATGCGCCTGACGGATGAAAGCTCGAACATTCACACGCTGCCTGCGTTCCTCACCAACAATGGCGGATTGAATTCGGGATTTATGATCCTGCAATACACCGCCGCCGCACTGGCGACCGAGAATAAAGTGCTCGCTCACCCCGCCAGCGTGGACACGATCCCCACGTCCGCGAATGTGGAGGACCATGTGAGTATGGGCGTAACCTCCGCGCTCAAACTGCGTAGCGTGATCGACAACGTGGAGCGGATCCTCGCCATCGAGTTGATGTCCGCCGCGCAAGGCGTGGACTTCCGCAAGCAGGTCATCGGCGCGGACAAAAATCTCGGCGCTGGCACGCGCGGCGTGTATGTACTGATTCGCCAACATGTCCCGTTCATCGAGGCGGATACGGTGCTGTATGAGTATATTGAAGCAATGCGACAGCTTGTTGCGGATGGCAGGGTCGTGGCGTAAATCAAAAAATGTGAATAAGGATTCAAAACTAGCTTTTAAGAAAGCGCGTAAACTGTAGTGTCGGGAGATTTCTTATGGGACACATTTTCATTAGTTACAGCCATAAAGACAAAGATTATGTCCATAGACTAGCAGATGCTTTACAATCTGAAGGTTTCGAAGTTTGGATTGATGATCGTATTGATTATGGGACTCGTTGGCCTCTGGTAATAGAGAATGCCATAGATACATGTGAAATATTTATTCTTGTCGCTAGCGAGAATTCCCGGGCATCTGAATGGGTTCAACATGAACTGGTTCGCGCGCAACGTTTGCAAAAACAAATTTTTCCATTATTACTAAAAGGTGACCCATGGATATCGTTTGAGTCGACTCAATATATTGATGCCCGTGATGGAGTTTTGCCTGCCGCCAAATTTTATACAGGTCTGAGAAATTATTCGAGCAGGCATCTTGAAGTATTAAGAGATATGATCGTGGGGAGCTGGCCAATATATCGCAGCGAAAAATTTGGTTTTTTAGTTAATTATCCTATAGGTGGAAATTTGAAACATGATAGTGAGAGCGTTGTTCAAATTAATCTACCAATTATCCAGGGAACAAATTTAAGGGATAAATATTTATCTATTCATTGCAAAGAAAATGGAGTACTTTCCAGTCCATTAAGTTATGGCCAACCACCTTTAGAAACTAGCAATGTTGAAATTTTGGGTCATAGGTTTTTGCGAGAAAGCGACAGAGACGGAGCTGCAGGTACACACGGAGAATGGGTAAGTTATTCAACCTCACGTGGAAGTAAAGTTGTGACATTTTCAATAACACTGATAACTACTTCCTATCATGCATATTTTCCTGAATTGCTGCCAAGAATTGATTTAGCTGCTGAAAAGGAAACACTTTTGTATGTGATTAGCACATTTTCTTGGTTGTCCTGAAAATCAAATATGGTTTTGCTCAAAGATAAAATCTAATGCATAATATGCAATAGAACACCTTCAAACCTTCCAACATGAAACTTGAAACCCTTCGACAAGCTCAGGACACCACCTGACACTTGACACCGAATCACAGGAGCACTGAATGAATCTCAAAGGAATTTACGCCCCCATCGTCACCCCCTTCAACGCGGATGAAAGCATCAACTACCCCGTCCTTGAACAACTGATCGAATACCTGATCGCCAACAAGATCGCGGGACTCGTCCCAGGCGGCACCACGGGCGAAGTCTATGCCTTCACTGAAGCCGAACGGCTGGACATTTTCAAGTTCACCAAAGAGAAAGCCAACGGGCGGGTGACGCTCATTGCAGGCACCAACTCTGGCGCCACGCGCGACGTGGTCCGCTACTCGCAGATCGCCGAGCAGATGGGCTACGACGCGCTCATGGTCGCCGTCCCGCCGTATTCGCGTCCCAACCAACGCGAACTGCTCGCGCATTATGAAGCCGTCGCCAAAGCCATCAAAATTCCCATCGTGCTTTACAACTTCCCCTGGCGCGCGGGCACCGAAGTCAGCTACGAAGTGATGGACGGTCTGGCAAAATACGATCACATCATCGGCATCAAAGAAGCCTCCAGCGACATGTCCCGTGTTTACGAGTTCCGCCTGCGCTACGGCGACCGCTATCAAATGATCTGCGGCTCTGACGATCAGGCGCTCGATTACTTCCTGTGGGGCACCACCGCATGGATCGGCGGCGCCGCCTCTTGCGCTCCGCTCGAACATCATAACGTCCTTGAAGCCGCGCTCGCCAATGACTTCGGCACCGCCCGCAAGCACATGGATGTACTCCTCCCGCTCCTCCGCAACATGGAAAGCGGCGGCTACACTCAAAAGGTCAAAGTCGGCTGCGAACTGCGCGGTATCTCTGTCGGCAATCCGCGTCAGCCGCTGCTGCCATTGTCCGACGAAGATCGAAAAGAATTCGAGAAAATCTTCAAGGCAATGTAAAAACGATATTCGATACTCGATATTCGAATCATCCAATATCGAGTATCGCCCTCTGACCTTCGACCTTTGACTTTGGACTTCCACCCATGAAACGAATCCCCTACTTGGACTCCCACAGCGGCGGTGAACCCACGCGATTAATTACATCGCTTCCCTTCGACCTTGGAACTGGTTCCGTTGCTGATAGATTATCCACGCTGAAAAAGAATCACGACGACTTGCGCCGCACCGTCCTGCTCGAACCCCGCGGCTCGGACGTGCTCGTGGGCGCATACCTCGTCCCGCCCGCCGACCCGACCTGTCAGTTCGGAGTCATCTACTTCAACAACGTCGGCTACCTCGGCATGTGCGGACACGGCACGATCGGCTTGATCGCTTCGTTGGCATACATGGGCAAAGTCACACCGGGCGTGATTCGGGTGGAGACGCCTGTTGGGGTTGTTGAGGCAACTCTGCATCCCATGTCGTTGCGAGGAGCTAATGGAGTGAGCGAGGAAGCAATCTCCACCGCGGCTGGGTCTCGATACGAGCGAGAAGAACACTCGCTCTACTCGACCAGCAATACTCACAATGCCATATATCCGAATAAAGTCTCAGTTAAAAACATCCCTGCCTACCGCCACCTGACTCACGTCCCTGTCACAGTTGATGGCAAAACCATTCACGGTGACGTGGCATGGGGCGGCAACTGGTTCTTCCTCGTCCACGACCATGGACTTGAAGTTAATATGCAAAACCTCGAAGCGTTGACCGATTTCTCGTGGCGCGTCCGCGAGCAATTGACTGCCAACAGTGTCACTGGCGCAAACGGCGCAGAGATCGATCACGTTGAATTATTCGCACCCACACCTGAAGCGGACAGCAAAAGTTTTGTCCTCTGCCCGGGCAAAGCCTACGACCGTTCTCCCTGCGGAACTGGCACAAGCGCGAAACTTGCCTGCTTGTATGGCGATGGAAAACTACAAGTAGGTCAAACATGGAAACAGCAAAGCGTCGTCGGCAGCATCTTTGAAGGCAGCATCCAACTCGACGGCGACAAGATCATCCCAACCATCACCGGTGAAGCATGGGTGATGTCCGAAGGCGTCATTTTGGTGGATGAACGTGATCCGTTTGGAAAAGGGATAAATTAAATTTATGAAATAGCTGGTGGTCGAGTAGCACCGCATGTTTTTAGCGGGGCATATCGAGACTACCTGTAACAAAAATACTTTCTGCAATATGATGGTCTCAATACAGGCGAGACGAACACCCGCCCTACTCGACCATCGGAGTTTTCCATGACCACAAAATCAGATGTACTCATCATCGGTGGGGGACCGGTAGGCTTAAGTTGTGCTTACTATCTTTTGAAATCCGGAAGAAAAGTGACATTGCTCGATGCCAAAGAGATCGGCAAAGGCAGTGGCTCAGGCAACGCGGGGCATATTGTGCCGAGTCATATTATTCCGTTGGCGGCGCCGGGTGTGGTGATATCTGCCCTCAAGTGGATGCTTGACCCCGCGCATAGTCCCTTTGGGATGAAGGTCAGCCTCAACCCGAATTATCTTATGTGGCTGTTGAAATTTGTTTTCGCATGTAGTGAAGCGAATGTTCAACGCAGCATCAAACCTTTGAATGACCTTGGTCAACTGAGTGCGAAGAATTTCGCACAGATGATCGCCGAAGAAAAATTCGATTGCTCGTATCAAGAAAAAGGGTTACTCTTTTTATACAAGACCGAAGAAGCCTTCAAAGGTGGACAGCACGAAGGCGAGTTCATGCAAAAGCATGGCATCCCCGTCAGTATTTACGATAAAACGAAAATCCATGAAGTGGAACCTGCCGCATTGGATCATGTCATCGGCGGCGTGCATTTCACAGGTGACTCGCATCTCAACCCGGCAGTGTTTCTCAAGTTGTTAAGTGACCGAGTCCGCGCGCTGGGTGCGGAGATGTTCGAGAACACGCCGGTCACAGGATTTGAATCAGCGGGGGGAAAGGTCCGGGTTGTGAAAACAGCTTCGGGTGCGTTTGAAGCGGAGCATGTCATCCTTGCAATGGGTGCGTTGACCGCTTCCGCGTCTCTTGCCCGCGATTTGAAATTAAATATTCCCATCCAGCCTGCACGCGGCTATAGCATGACCATGTCTGCGACGAAGCAAATGCCAAGTCATGCGTTGATCCTTGGTGAGCGTCGCGTTGCGGTTTCGCCGATGGGGAATGTGTTGCGCTTTACAGGGCGGTTGGAAGTAGGGAATTACGGCATGACACCGAACCCGATCTGGATTCAGCGTATTGAAAATTCGGCGCGTGAATATTTGCGGTTGGATGAAAAACTCGATGTGAAAGAAACCTGGGCGGGACTGCGCCCGACCACGCCGGATGGCGTGCCCATCATCGGACGTTCACCGCACCATAGCAATTTGATTCTTGCGACTGGTCATGCCATGCTGGGGCTTTCGCTGGGACCTGGCACGGGGCAAGTGGTGACTGAGTTGGTTAATGGTAGGCAGACGGCGTTTGATTTAAGTCCCCTAAGCTTGAACAGGTTTTAATGGATTACATTCTCCAACTCCGCCAGTATATTGGGCATCGTCCTATTCTCCTCGTAGGCGCAGCAATCCTTGTGCTTGATGAACAAAACCGTCTGCTGATGATGAAACGCTCCGATAATGAATGTTGGAGTGTGCCAGGCGGATCAATGGAACCTGGAGAATTAGTCGAAGTTGCTGCCAAACGTGAAATACTTGAGGAGTCAAATCTCGAAATTGGTGAAATGTCGCTCTTTGGGGTTTTTTCTGGTCCCGAATTATTTTACAAGTACCCAAATGGGGACGAAGTGTATAACGTCATCATTGTGTATTTATCTCGTGATTGGTGTGGAGATGTGGAACTCAATGATGAGCATACTGAATGGCGCTGGTGCCCTGCGAACGAGATTCCAGAAGATGTTAGCCCGCCAATCAAACCTGTCCTTGAGCAGTTTAAGTCATCTGTTCTCAAGGTTTGAAGGTTGACCTCAGGAAATCTAAAGTTTACCTTTTCTCAAACACCAAAAAACGATATTCGATAATTCCCATATGCAGGCATTGTTGCAGTGCCATACTCCCAAGCATGGATGGAAGTATGGCATGCTTGAGTGGTATGTGCTTTCCAATGAAACGCAAAGCGCGCGCCAGAAAGTTTGGGAGGTTGCGCAGATGTAAATGAGGAGTCAGGTTGTCATTCTTGAGCAAGCGTAATTGATGTCGCTTTGCAAATAAGGCGGCTTGTTTCACGGTGATGACGCCGGGGACGTGCCAGCCATTTTTGAATGAGTTCAGCCAACTTGTTTCAGCCGGGGAAAATGAACGTGTTGTTTGATAATCATCCACGATGATCAACTTGCCGCCATGTTGCAGCAAACGACTTGCTTCTTGAAAATAGCGTTCTGGCTCTTGCGCGTGGACAATTGCCTCCACAGAATAGATCGCACTCAGAGTTTCAGGCTTCAGTGGCACGTGTGTAAAATCACCTTCTGCAAAGATGATTTGCTTTTCCATATTATTTTGTTTGGCAAATCGATGCGCCAATTGTGCCTGCACTGGGCTGAGCGTGATTCCCAATGCCAGGGCAGGCGCCTTCAAACGTGGGGCGATATAAAACAAGCCTGCGCCAACTCCACAACCAAGGTCTGCGATCCGGGCATCCGTGGGCGCAACGGATTCGATCTCTGCCCGGATCCGTTCATTGGTGACGTTGAGCGCTTCTTCAAGAGTCTGCGCGCCATCCGTCCATAACGAGCGGTGGATATTTTGGGCTTGCTTCGAATGATTGAATGCGAGAAATAAGCGCGTATTCTCGTCGTAGTAATTGCGGATGTCGTTGCGGGTGATGGGCATCGATAATCCAGTAGTGAAAGTTTTGGTGGTTGAGACCACCGATTATCGAAAAATTATAATCGCCCCTTCCACCGAAATCTTCCACGGTTTATACTGAATCAAAATTCACTTTGCAAGAGAAACCGAGGCTACATAAGTTATGTCCCTTAAACCATGGAAAGTTTTAGAGTCAAGTTATTTTCGTCCGCGTTTACGGTTGGATAAAGTTGAATTGCCCAACGGCAAGTTTTTGGATGCCACCATCTTTGAGCTTAGTTCATGGGCGAACATTCTGGCGTTGACGAAAGATCATGAAGTGGTGTTGATCAAACAATATCGTCACGGTGTGCAGAAGGTACTTTGGGAAATCCCCGGCGGAGTGGTGGAAGATGGGGAAGACCCGCTGGAAGGCGTCAAACGCGAACTGCTCGAAGAAACGGGTTACAGTGCTGCTGAGTTTATTCAAGTGGGGGCGTTATATCCCAACCCTGCATTTCAAACAAACACGATGTATTGCTTCCTCGCTTTGGATGCTGAAAAAGTGACTGGGCAAAGTTTGGATGACGGTGAAGATATTGAAGTGCATCTTATACCGTTGAAGGAACTGGTCGAGATGACAAAGCGCGGAGATTTTCCGCATGCGTTGCAGGTTGCTGCATTGTTCCATGTACTTGCCTATCTGGAGAAACAGTAACGCGCTAGGCAACGTAATGCGACATAAATGTCGCGTTACGCTAAAATCGTGAGGTAAAATTTGGGAGGAAATGATGAGAGTCCGTGCCGGAATTGTGCTGATCAAAGAGAACAAGGTCGCGCTGATCGAACGTCATCGCGCGGGGTTGGATTATTTCGTATTTCCCGGCGGCGGCATGGATGAAGATGAGACGCCCGAGCAAGCCGCCATCCGCGAGACGATGGAAGAGTTAGGCATCGAAGTGGTGATCAAGCAAAAAGTGGCGGAAATTAACCTTGGACCGAAAAGCAGACAGATCTATTTTTTGGTGGAACATGTCAGCGGTGAGTTTGGAACGGGTACCGGTGAAGAGTTCACAGATTCAGACCCGAACGATCCCGATGAGGGAATTTACGTCGCGATCTGGATGCCGATCGCTGAATTGCCGCGCTATGTAAATATCTATCCGGTTGATCTTGCAAAGTTGGTCGTCAAATCTGTGCGGGATGGGTGGCGGAAGAAGCCGCTGGTTGTGACGGAAAGATCAAAGTGAAAGATGCGCCTATTGCGAACAGGAAAAATTAAAAGTTTGCTACAATAGGTGTATGAAACTCATATCGAGATACAGCGAAATAGCATGATTGCTTTTCTCTGTGTCTCTTTTGATTTAATCTCAAGGAGATATCCATGCCCAATATTAAATTCGATCGCTTCTATCGCTACAACGAATTCACTCGTCTCTTGAAGGCTTATGCCAAGGAATATCCGAATCTGATCCGGCTGGAGTCGATCGGGAAAAGCTATGAGGGGCGGGATGTGTGGCTCGTCACCGCGACCAACTTCAAGTCTGGGGAAGATACGGAGAAACCCGCGTTCTGGGTGGATGGCAACATCCATGCGTCTGAAGTCACGGCTTCGGCGGCGGCGTTGTATCTCATCCAATCTTTGGTGACCAAATATAAAACGGATGAGAAGACCAAACGCGCCATGGACACGCGCGCGTTTTACATTGTGCCGCGTGTGAACCCAGATGGCGCGGAATGGGCGCTGGCTGATAAACCGAAGATTGTGCGTTCAAGCACGCGCGAATATCCGTTCACCGATGATCCGCTCGATGGTTTGGTGTGGGGCGAAGATTTGGATGGCGATGGGAAGATTTTGCAGATGCGCATCCCAGACCCGAGCGGCGCATGGAAGGTGCATCCGGATGATCCGCGTTTGATGATTCGGCGTGACCCCATTGAAACCGGCGGAAAGTATTATCGTATTTTGCCGGAGGGTTTGCTGAAAAATTATGATGGCGCGACCATCAACATCCGTGGACCCAAACAAGGCTTGGATCTGAATCGCAATTTCCCGGCGGGCTGGAAAACTGAATCAGACCAACGCGGCGCGGGACCGTATCCTGCCTCGGAACCTGAAGCGCGCAATCTGGTTGATTTCATCGCGAAGCATCCGAACATCACAGGCACGATCTCATTCCACACGATGAGCGGTGTGTTGCTGCGTCCGTATGATGATCGCCCTGATGATGATTTCCCCACGGATGATCTGTGGACGTATCAAAAGATCGGCGAGAAAGGTACCGAGATCACGAGCTATCCCAACGTCTCGGTCTTTCATGAATTCAAATATCATCCCAAGCAAGCCATCGCGGGCGGCTTCGATACGTGGACCTATGATCACGTTGGCGTGTTCTCGTGGACGGTTGAATTTTGGAGCCCGATGAAACAGGCGGGCATCGAGAAATTCAAATTCATCGAATGGTATCGTGAGCATCCGATTGAAGATGATTTCAAATTGCTCAAATGGAACGATGAAATTCTCAAAGGCAAAGGCTTTGTGAATTGGTATACCTACAAACATCCGCAGCTTGGCAAGGTGGAGCTGGGTGGTTGGGACTCGATGAACATGTGGACGAATCCGCCGCTTGAATTTTTGGAAAAGGAAATCAGTCCGTTCCCAGATTGGATCGTGTGGCACGCTCTTATCTCACCGCAGCTTGCTCTGTGGGAAACAAAAGTGACTGCCCTCGGAGCGGATTCGTTCCGCATCCGACTCGTTGTCCAGAACGAAGGCTGGCTCCCAACCTATGTGACCAAGAAAGCGCTCGAAAAGAAAATGACACGCGGCGTGATCGCTGAGATCGCTTTGCCAAAAGGCGCAACCTTGGAATCAGGCAAGCAACGCGAGGAACTCGGTGAATTGGAAGGACGTGCCTATAAAACTGTCATTCCTGAAGAAAGCGATGAGGGCACAAGCGACCGCGTCAAAGTGGAATGGGTGGTGAGGGCGAAGAAAGGCACGAAAGTCAAGTTGACCGCGAAGCATGACCGGGCGGGCGTGGTGAAGGTGGACGTGGTGTTGAAATAAAGTCGATGGCTGACCAATGACCGCCGACCGCATATAACACTCGCGGTCGGCGGTCATTGGTCTGTGATCGATAAAGATAATCATGACAAATGCCAATTGACTTATGCTTTGAAACTTCCTATGATAAGACTGTAGCAGCCGTCTGACGAATCATTTGGGTGAGAGATGCTCTTATTTGGTATTTGTATTTTGTTTCCGATTTGCCAGCGGGGAACATTTGCTAATTACTCCTCGTCACCTCATTAACGCCAAATCCTAAGTCCCCGGAGGAAAATATGAAACACCGCTTTGTTCTGTTTGTTTCGATTGTTAGTATGGCAATGATCGTGTTAGCCGCATGTGGTGGAGGTGCTGCCGCAACTGAAGCTCCAGCAGCTCGGGAGGAATTTGCTGCCGCTCCTCAAGAACCTGTAATGGAAGCGGTTCCACAACTGGACATCCAAGCCGGCAATCAAGCACCGCCCGAGGTTGCCATTCCGCCAGCTCCCACCTCAGCCGCGTTTGAGATCAGCAACAAAGAAGGGGAGAATGTGGTTGTACAGTCTTCTGACCGCAAGATCATCAAGAACGCGGATGTGCGTTTGCTTGTCAAAGATACCGATGTAGCGATCGACCGCACTACGCAGGTCATCTCAGATCTGGGCGGATATATCATCAGCTCGCGGGTCTGGTATCAGGATTACTTTGGCAACAACTTGAAATACGCGACCATAACCCTCGGCATCCCTGTGGACCAGTTCGAGCGTGCGTTGTTACGCTTCAGAGATTTGGCAATCCGCGTCTTGGACGAAAATGCCTCGGGCGAAGATGTGACCGATCAATACGTGGACTTGCAATCCCAACTGCAAAACCTGGAAGCCACGCGCGCCCGCATCCTTGAATTTCTGAAAGATGCCAAAACTGTGGATGAAGCCCTGCGCATCAATCAGGAATTGGCGAACATCGAAGCACAGATCGAACAGATCAAGGGACGCATGAACTATCTGGCGGACCGCTCCTCCTTCTCGACGATCACCGTCAACTTTGAGCCTGAGTTCCCGATCCTGACTGCTACGCCCACGGTGACGCCTGCTCCCACTTTGACGCCGCGCCCCACCTTTACATCCACGCCCTGGAAGCCCGGCGAGACGTTCAAAGACGCCTCGCGGACAGTGACCAATACCTATCAGGGACTGATCGAATTTCTGATCTGGATCGTCGTAGTCGTCATCCCAGTCCTTGCACCGTTTGTATTTATCTTCTGGCTTGTGTGGAGATTCATGATCCGCAAGTTGAATAAGCCGAGCGATAAGAAGTAAGAACTGATTGGAATAGAAAACAGGAACAGCACCTCACGTGCTGTTCCTGTTTATTTTCTAACAGTGTAATCTACTACATTGCTTGCCTATTCCGCCAGCAAATAATTATTTCATAGCCTGTAGTTCCACTTTGTGCAAAAAGTTTCACACGAACTACGAGCAACTCTTTCGTGTCATCGTTTGGATGAGGAGTCCATTCGTAGGCAAGAGCATGTATTGGGCCTTTTTCTTCAATCGCTAATTTGAAGTTTGATGATCCAAGCCAAGAGGATGCATCGTCGGCAGTACCTAGAATAAGTGGTAAGACAAGGACTCGTTCACGCGGTAAAAGACCAAGTGTAGCAACCGAATAGCTATAACCAATTTTTGCCAAAAGCCGCACGAATGAAATAATATCCAAGTTTTCCGTTGTCTGAATAGTCTTGATACCAAGGTCTTTTGCTACATCTTCAGGATTTTTTCCAAAATAGAGTGTTTCGAAGCCGTATATTGTTACGCCTTTTTTTAGCGATTTTCCTGTGAAAATGCTAGGTGTTTCAAATAACGGCATAAATAACAAAGCAGGATGTTCTTCTGGACTCAATTCTACATATTTAAATTCCCCATTATTTCCTATCTGAAGTGGAAGGGTTTTGGGACGTTTTTTTGGTTTACGTGTAGGATATTTTCCAGCAACTCGAGCGTTCAACATGAATCCGCGCAAGACTTTTCTTTCAAAGTCAGATGTTATCGAAGCGCATTTATGGCAACTTGAATTTGTTAGAATAATATTCCCGGCAAGAGCTAAAGGTATTACATGCTCGTCAGTTAATTCATGAGTTGTTCCACAATAAATGCAACAGCCAACTGGTTCGGTCCGAATGACATTCCTGACCTCGAAAATATTATTGTTGCCTTTCATCTCACCTCTCAATAAATGAGAATAGTGGCTAATGCCACCACCACCCCAAACGCCCCGCACGCAAAATTAACTAAGTCATTCTCCAACCATTTCCAGCCACGGATGTGAACCGTCTCCGTGCCGCAGGTGTGGAGTGGATGTTTCTCAGTCTCTTTTTTGTCTGCCGGGCAGTAGTACATGGCTTGCACGGTCGCACCGAGAAGCGAGTCGAAGAGCGAGCCAGCGAGTCCGGCTAGGGTGATGATGAGGCCCATTGTCCATGAAGCAGGTTGGGGGGTGAGCGAGGCGGCGAGAATGCCGATTAATCCGGAACCAGCTAAAGAGGCGAGCGTGCCGATGATGGAGATTCCGCCCGAGGTGCCTTTTTCCACAACTTTGAAATTATGGATGAGACGCGGCGGATGCGGATTCAATACGCCGAGTTCGGTTGCCCATGTATCAGCGTTGACAGCTGCCAGTGCCGCGGCGAATCCGACCCAGCCGATATTTGATTCGGGGTAAAGCGCATGGACCAACACGAAAGCTGTTGCCAGACCACCGTTGCCGAAGACCTGACCGGCGTCGCGTTCGTGTCCCTTTGAAAATTTTTCGTCGAGTCCCTGCTTGCGCTTTTTGAACATGCGACTCAAGCCCGATGATGTGATGAAGAAGATCATCAGCAGAATTGTCCAGGATAATCCGCCAAAACCAAAGACGACCGTGCCGACGGTGGTCGCCGCCACCGCACCGCTGACGTTGAGGCTGTGCGCGCGATACGCCACAAATGCGATAATGATCGCGAGAATGAGACCGTAGATGATTTGCATATGAATTTGGTT
>Ga0137333_1000141_pt1 | contig 18384 bp, 14 predicted proteins | sample EasRivERMLT231_2_FD_102286 | JGI IMG/M metagenome (GOLD analysis project Ga0137333, IMG submission 102286) | Soil microbial communities from meander-bound floodplain in the East River, Colorado, USA - East River MetaG ERMLT231_2 | ecosystem: Environmental > Terrestrial > Soil > Floodplain ... | reverse complement strand
CTGCCGCGCTTCCCTATCCACGCCGGAATATTCTGGGACGACTCTCTCAGACCGCCGCGGATTCCAATGGAAATGTTTGGCTGTATACCACCACTCGCCTAACCGACAAGCGTGTTCTGGTGGTTGCTGCGCCGCGTCCGCGTGTGCCGGTGCTGAATATTTTCGCGGACGAGTTTTTGCTTCCGATTATTGAGGGTGGTGTGATCGCTTTACTCCTTTCGTTGGTTTTGGCGTTTGTGCTTTCACGATGGGTGGCAGACCCATTACAACAATTGGTCGTTGCCGCACGCAATTACCCTTCCGATGAGATGCAACCAGTTACGCCGCAGGGTCCGCATGAGGTGCAGGATCTAACGCGGGCATTCAACTCCATGATCGCGCGCGTACATAGCAGTCAACAATCGCAAAGGGACTTTGTGGCGAATGTTTCGCATGAGTTAAAGACTCCGCTTACTTCCATTCAAGGATTTGCCCAGGCGATTCTTGACGACACTGCCGATACTCCCGAAGCTCGCAAGCAAGCTGCACAGATCATTTACAACGAGTCCGCGCGGATGCATCGCATGGCGCTTGATTTGCTTGACTTAGCGCGTTTAGAGGCAGGCACGGCTGATCTGAAAATGTCCACGGTGGATATGGATGTATTGTTGCGCAGTATTGTTGAAAAGTTTTCACCACAAGCAGCGAAGGCTGGCGTTGATCTGCGGTTGGATATCTCAGATCATTTACCTATGATCCTGGCAGATGGCGATCGGCTCGCACAAGTCTTTACGAATTTGGTGGATAATGCTCTGAAGTTCACGCCTGCGAATGGACAGGTGACGCTCTCTGCGAAAAAGGCTGGGGCTAAGCTGGAACTGTCCGTGACTGATTCAGGGTTCGGCGTCGAGAGCGAAGCGTTGTCACGTCTATTTGATCGGTTCTATCAAGTTGACGCTTCGCGGTCTCGGGCGGGGGGCGAAGGTCATGGCGCGGGGTTGGGGCTTGCGATTGTGAAAGAGATCGTGCAGGCACACGGTGGTAAAATTGGCGTCCGCAGTCAGGTGGGGCATGGGACGATGTTCACGATCCAGCTACCGGTTGCGCCAAAATAAATCTTACGGATTACAAATTACACATTATCATTGTATTCCGTGATGGGTAATTCATAATGCCGCCAAAAGTTTCGATCATCATCCCTTGTTATAACGAGCAAGCCACCATTCGTTTATTGCTGGAAGCGCTGCATGAGCAAACCTTTCCGCGCGCCGAAATGGAAGTGCTCATTTCCGATGGCTTTTCCACGGATAATACCCGTAACGAGATCGCCGCGTTTCAAAAAGATTTCCCTGATCTGACTGTGCGCGTGGTGGATAATACGCTTCGCACCATCCCTTCGGCTGTTAACCGCGCGATCGAATTTGCGCATGGCGAGATCCTTGTGCGCCTCGATGCCCACTCCAAGCCGTATCCTGATTATGTAGCGAGGTGTGTGCAAGCACATGCAGAAAAGCGCGGCGATAATGTAGGCGGCGTTTGGGAGATTCAACCCGGCGCCGATACATGGATCGCCAAATCCATAGCGGTTGCGGCGGCGCATAAACTGGGAGTAGGGGATGCGTTGTATCGTCACGCTAAGCAAGCCGCCGAAGTGGATACGGTGCCGTTCGGTTCGTTCAAGCGCGAGTTGATCGAACGCGTTGGCGCGTTTGATGAGACTCTGCTCACGAATGAGGATTATGAGTTCAATACGCGGGTGCGAAAAGCGGGTGGTAGAATCTGGCTTGACCCGTCCATTCGCTCGATCTATTTTGCGCGTTCCACTTTGCTGGAACTAGCGCGGCAATACTGGCGTTATGGATATTGGAAATGGCGCATGCTTCGTCGCTACCCTGATACGCTGCGCTGGAGGCAGGCTCTGCCTCCGTTGTTTGTCTTGAGTCTGTTTGGTCTGACTTTGCTTTCGTTGTCTATCCCGGTTGCGCGTTTTGTATTAATAAGCGAACTGGTTATCTATTTTTTCATTATGATTTTAGCAGGATTATTCGCGGCGTATCGGCAGAAGAAAGCGTATTTGTTGCCGGGCTTGCCGTTGGCGATCCCTGTTATGCATCTTACCTGGGGTGGCGGGTTTTTATGGAGTATGCTCACTTCGAGTAAACAAAAGCATGGCTGATAATATTCGTACTGCACCTTTACGCTTGCGCCCCAGTGAGCATCGCACGATCCTGTTCATTGGCGATCTGCTGATGGCGGTTGCGTCTGTTTTTGCTGCGATCGAGACATGGCGGCGTTATCTGATCTCTGCCAAGGTCGCTGAACTTCTCGATAACGATGTGGCTTTTGCCAGAGCACAACAGATGGCAGAACAACTCATCAGCTTCAAGGTACCTGCTTGGTTTTATCTCCTGCCAATTGTCTGGATGTTGTTGTTGGTGGAATTATACGAGCCGCATGTTGCCAGTAGTAGTAGAAAAACCATGCGGGGTATTGCGATTGCGGCATTTGTTGGTTTGGCGGGTTATTCATTGGTGTTCATTGTCCGGCAGGACCCAAATTCATTGCCGCGTATTGGTGTGGGGGCATTCCTCTTTTTTGCATCTGTGCTGACTTTGACCTGGCGTATGATCTTCATACGTATTTATAAGTCTACAGGTCAACGCCGCAGAATTTTATTGGTTGGTGCAGGCAAAGCCGGGCAAACACTTGCAGAACTCTATAATTCCCTAGGGACGCGTTCCTTTTATATCGTTGGTTATATTGATGATGATATGGAAAAAGCCGGAAAAACGCTTCACGGAATTCAAGTGTTGGGTCCCAGCGTGCGCTTGCTGCATCTGATTGACGTATATCATATTTCAGATCTTGTGATCGCCATTAATGGTGAAATACAAGGCGCCACGTTTCAAGCAATTCTGGATGCTCAGGAGCGCGGTGTGGATGTGACCCGCATGCCGATCTTATATGAAGAGATGACAGGGCGTGTCCCGATCCACCACTTAGAATCCGATTGGATCATTCGCTCGTTCGTAGATGAAGTGCGCGTGAGTGGCTTCTATGACCTTTTCAAACGCCTTGTGGATATTCTGGGTGGAATGGCTGGAATGGTGATCCTTGCGATTTTGTTTCCATTCCTGGCTTTGGCAGTTGCGTTGGATAGCGGTTTCCCGGTTTTTTATTCACAGCTTCGTTTGGGCCGCGGTGGTTCCATATTCCGGATCTATAAATTCCGATCCATGCACCAAAAACCAGAAGATGAAATTGCCCTGCGCGCCACGATGGAGAACGATCCGCGGGTGACGCGGGTGGGCAACTTCCTGCGTAAATCCCGGCTGGATGAACTTCCACAATTCTGGAATGTCTTGCGCGGCGATATGAGTCTCGTGGGTCCGCGCGCTGAGATCCCTGAACTGGTGGGTGAATATCAAAAACAAATTCCCTTTTATCGCGCGCGCTTGCTGGTGAAGCCGGGGTTAACCGGTTGGGCGCAGATCAATTATGGCTATGTTGCCAGCGTGACGGAGACTGGCGTAAAACTGGAATATGATCTTTACTATATCAAACATCGAACCATAACAATGGATATTCAAATCATACTGCGCACCATTGGTACAGTGGTACGACGGACTGGGAGATAAATCATGAAATATTTAGTTACTGGCGGCGCAGGCTTCATTGGCTCACATATTGCACAGACGTTACTTGAACAGGGCAAGACGGTCCGCGTGTTGGATAACTTCAGCACTGGGAAGCGTGAAAATATTGAAGTGTTGACTCAGCAATTCGGACGGGATCAGCTCGAAATTCTTGAAGGAGACGTGCGGGACGCTTCACGCGTGAAAGCGGCTGTCTCGGGCATCGAGGTCATTTTCCACGAAGCGGCTTTTGTTTCCGTTCCGCAATCCATGGATGAACCGCAGGAATGTTTTGATGTGAACCTCACGGGCACCTCGCTTTTGTTCGACGCGGCACGCAAAGCGGGCGTCAGACGGGCAGTGGTTGCTTCGAGCGCGGCAGTGTATGGGGAGTCTGAAGCGTTGCCACTCGTCGAAGAGACGCCGCTTCAGCCAAAGTCGCCTTATGCGGTATCCAAGCGCGTCAACGAAATGTACGCCGAATTATTCACGACCTCATTTAATTTCGAAGTGGTCGCGTTGCGTTACTTCAACGTATACGGACCACGCCAACGTCCCGACTCAATGTATGCCGCCGCAGTGCCAATCTTTGCGCGTCGTCTGCTGGATGGCAAACCCATCACCGTGTTTGGTGATGGCGGGCAGACTCGTGACTTGATCAACATCCGCGATATTGTGCGTGCGAATCTGGTTGCATCTGAACATCCAAACGCGGCGGGACAAGTGTTCAATATCTGCACGGGCATTGAAACACAGTTGTTAGACCTGCTCGATGTGTTTTATGAATTGATCCCGAATTCTCCGCAGGCTGAGTTCGCTGCGCCGCGTGCCGGAGATATTTACCGTTCTGTTGGCAGCCCGCAAAAAGCAAAAGATATGATGGGCTTTGAAGCACAAGTATCGCTGGTGAATGGTTTGAAGGAAACGGTTGAGTGGATGCGCGGATGAGACCACGCCAGCACGTTCGGAATCGTTTTGTATTGATCGGAGATATTGCGATCATCATCATTTCCGTGTTGGGTAGTTTTGCCCTGCGACTGGATGTGGGCGAGCTGCCGTTTTACTTTCCTGCCGCTGTGTTGATGTGTGCAGTTGCGCTTGCTATGAAAATTCCCACCTATTTTTTCTTTGGTTTATATCGCCGCCTGTGGATCTACGCCAGCACAGGTGAATTACGCTTGATCACCGTTGCCGTAACCACCGCTTCCGTGTTGACATCCGGTGTGATGGTGTTGTTGATCGTGACAGATAATGTGTTTCCTGGAATGCCGCGCTCTGCTCTTGGAATTGACTGGCTCCTTTCGTTGGTTTTGATCGGCGGTTCACGCTTTGCTTTACGCATTCTTGCCGAACAATCCATGGCATCGCGTGCCAGTGGCAAAGGTAAGCGTACAATCATTATTGGCGCGGGTGATGCTGGCGCACTGGTTGTGCGTGAACTTCAAAAATCATCCCAACTCAATCTAACTCCCGTTGGTTTTCTCGATGATGACCCTGCCAAACAAAAACATGCCATTTATGGCGTGACTGTGATCGGCATGGTCAGTGATTTGCCCGCTTCGATCGATCTTCATCATGTGGATGAAGTGATCATTGCCATCCCGTCAGCGCCCGGACAATTGGTGCGCATGGTGAATGATGTTTGTCGCGTCAAAGGTGTCGTATCTCGCACCATGCCGGGTATTTATGAGTTGATCGGGGGCAAGGTCAATGTCAGCCGTTTACGTGAAGTGGATATCACGGATCTTCTGCGCCGTGAGCCGGTTCGGGTCAACGATGAAGCCGTTGGTGCAACGCTGAAAGGCAAGCGCGTATTGGTTACAGGCGCGGGTGGTTCGATCGGACGCGAGTTATGTCGTCAGATCGCGCGGCGCAATCCTGCTCAATTGGTTTTGCTCGGTCACGGTGAGAATAGTATCTTTGAAATTCTCCTCGAGCTCCAAAGCGATTATCCCGACCTCATGCTTTCTCCCGTTATTGCTGATATTCGCAATGCTGAACGGCTTGCGCAGGTTTTTAAACAGCATCAATCTGAAGTTGTTTTCCACGCTGCGGCGCACAAACATGTCCCGTTGATGGAAGCGAATATTGTCGAAGCTATCACGAACAATATCCTTGGCACACGCAATGTTGTCCAAACCGCACTCGATCACAATGTTGAACGTTTTGTGCTTATCTCCACCGACAAAGCGGTTCGACCCTCATCGATTTATGGCGCGACGAAGCGTCTCGCGGAAATGATCGTTCTCAACGCTGCACGCGAGTCAAAGCGCGCCTTCACGGTTGTCCGTTTTGGGAATGTGCTTGGCTCACGCGGCTCGATCATTCCCATTTTCAAAAATCAAATTGCCAGCGGCGGTCCAGTCACGATCACGCATCCCGATATGTATCGCTTTTTCATGACCATTCCCGAAGCCGTTTATCTCGTCCTTCAAGCTCCGTCGATGGAAAACGGCGGCGAGACCTTTGTGCTCAATATGGGCGAGCCCGTCCGCATTCTTGATCTCGCCGAAGACCTCATCCGACTCTCTGGTCTCGAGCCTCAGCGTGACATTGAAATTGAATACACTGGTATTCGCCCCGGTGAGAAACTGACCGAAGAACTTTGGGATGAAGGTACGCCTCTCGCAAAGACTCTGCATCCCGACATTTTCCGACTCGAAAACGACGCTTCTTTCTCAAGCCTCAATCTGCCTCAAGCCATTGACTCGCTCTCTGCCCTCAGCCACTCCGAAGCTACCGAAGCGATCATCAAGTTGCTGGATGAACTTATTCCAGGCTCTTCGATCCGACAATCCTCTGAGTCAAATGTCAAAAGTCAAACATCATTGTTAACCTTCGACCTTTGACTTTCAACGCAATTATGCCCATCATCTCCCTCACTGACTGGAATCAATTCCTTATTCAACATCTCAACGCTCATCTCCTGCAAACGGGGGAGTGGGGCGAATTGAAGTCCGCGTTTGGATGGAAGCCAATACGGATTGTCAGCGGAGATTCGGGCGTACAGATCCTTTTTCGTAAATTGCCATTAGGTTTTACAGTGGGCTATATTCCCAAAGCGAATTTTGACCAATCTCTCTTGCCTGAAATTGATTCTGCCTGCAAACAAAATCGCGCCATCTTCCTCAAACTCGAACCCGACTCTTGGGATAACCAAAAACCTGAAACTTGGAACTTGAAACTTCGCACTTCCCCTCATAACATCCAACCGCCTCGCACCATCATCATTGATATTCGTGGTACCGAAGAAGAAATTCTGGCGCGCATGAAACCAAAGGCACGCTATAACACCCGCCTCGCCGAAAAAAAAGGCGTGACCGTCCGCGCGTGGAATGACATCGACTCCTTTCACAAGATGATGCTTGTCACTGGCGGGCGCGATGGATTTGGTATTCACTCACTCGAATATTACAAGAGTGCCTATGAACTACTTCAGCCAAAAGGCTTGGGCGAAATTCTTGTCGCTGAATATGAAGGCAAGCCGCTTGCCGCGTTATTCGTCGCCCGAAGTGGACAGCGCGCCTATTATCTCTACGGTGCTTCTACGGACGAAGAGCGCAATCGCATGCCCACGTACCTTCTGCAATGGGAAGCTATGAAATGGGCAAAAACCCGCGGTTGCGAAGAATACGATCTCTGGGGTGTGCCTGACGAAGACGAAGCGACTCTTGAAGCGAATTTCGAGTCCCGTCACGATGGCTTGTGGGGTGTCTATCGCTTCAAACGCGGCTTTGGCGGCGAACTCAAACGTGCCGCGCAGGCCATGGATCGAGTCTACAATCCATTGTTGTATTGGGCATATTTAAAGTTCATGGGGAACAGGGAATAATGCCATCTTACTGTTTTCAATGCGGCACACAACTTGAGCTTCGCCTAACGGACAATCGCGAACGGGAAGTTTGCCCTGCGTGTGGCTGGGTGTATTATGCACAATTGAAGGTTGGCGCGGCTGTCTTGATAGAGCAAGACAACAAACTGTTGTTATTGCGACGCAACCATGAACCTTGGAAAGGAACCTGGATGGTCCCAGCCGGATATGTCGAAGCCGATGAAGACCCAAGAGACGCGGCGATCAGAGAAGTTCGTGAAGAGACAGGACTTGAAGTGGAATTAGGTGAGTTGTTCCACGTCTATTATTTTGCTGACGACCCGCGCGGCAACGGCGTCGCTTTTGTGTATAAAGCCGAGAAAGTTTCAGGAGAGATAAAACTCAACGGTGAGTCCAGTGCAGCGCAATATTTTCAGTGGCATGAAATTCCTGCTGACTTGACCAAAGGCGGTCACGATAAAATGATCATGGAATGGCAACTGCGAGCCCGTTGCACAAAAGATGAAAAGAGTCTCTAATCTGATTTTATACAGGAGGTAATAACTATGGTTGACATTGTTCCTTCCGAAATATCTTGTTCAACAGCTAAAGAATTTTTGCAATCTATTTCTCCTATAGGGGAGTTCTTCTCTGAAAGTGCTTTAAATTCTCCATGGATATTCCGTGGACAGGGTAAGGATTATCCATTGATTCCGTCGCTATTTAGAAAAAATGGCAAGATAGGAACATTAACTCACCGTAATGTTGGGAACTACTCGGAGCTACTCTCAGTAGAGAGGGATCTCCTTGTTGATTTTTTTAGAATAGCCGATAAGCGAGGATTGGTTTTACCGGACGATTCCCAGGAACTGAGAAGAAATTTGGAAGAAATTAGCAGTGATGAAAATCTTGGGAAAAAACATGGTGGTGTGAAAATTACAGATAGTGCATTATCGCTTATGGCTTTAGCTCAGCATTATGGTATTCCAACTCGGCTTTTAGATTGGACACTGTCATCTTATATTGCGGCTTTTTTTGCTGCAGAGGATGCCAATAGAAACATTGAAGAACGAGACCCGTCAGAAAAGTTGATAATTTGGTCCTTTTATTTTCCAAATTTTTGGAAACAGACTTTGTACGGAGGTGATACATTTTTGATTCGCGGTATAACTGCCCCGAGTGCTTCCAATCCCAATTTAAAAGCGCAACAAGGGGTTTTTACATTAATGCATCCTGGTTCAACGGAAGAAAGAAGCGGTAATTATAGATATAAGCCGCTTGATGAAATTCTAGCAGATTATGCGAGAAGTTCATCACCCGAACGTTGGCTTCTAGATTGTAAGCTTCAAAAATTTAGCCTCCCAATATCTGAGACTTCACATCTACTGTTTTTGCTGGCAAAAATGGATATTACCCCGTCTTCTGTATACCCCGGCTACCATAGTATTGTTGACGACTTGAAAAACAAGAATATTTGGAGTCAATTAACATCCAATGAATAATTGGAATTTATTAGTTAGCAAACTCCCCAATCCGCACTTTCTCCAAACTTATGAATGGGGACAGGTGAAGGCGAAGTATGGCTGGCAACCGATCTATCTTGTTTGGGATCAACAAGGTAATATGAAAGTCGAAATCGACGCCGAGCGCCTTTCTTCTTTCACGTTTCCTCCCTCTGCTGCTGCATTAATCCTAAAACGAAAAATCCTCCGCGACGAATTTGCTGCGCGTTTATCCATTCTCTATTCACCAAAAGGTCCATTGCTCGATTGGACGAATGAACCTTTGCGGACTCGTGTGCTCAATGATCTGCAATCCATCGCAAAAAGACAGGGCGCGATCTTCCTGAAGATAGATCCCGATGTGGTGCTGGGAACGGGAGTCCCATTCAGTGAGGGCGATATTCCAGAAAACAGTGGACAGGTTGTGATGTCTGAACTGAAGCGAAGAGGGTGGGAGTATGCGTCAGATCAAATCCAGTTCAAGAATACAGTCCTGATCGATTTGAATCCAAATGAAGATGAACTTCGCGCGCGCATGAAACAGAAGACGCGTTACAACGTACGTCTCGCTGAGAAGAAAGGTGTTTCTCTGCGCGTAGGCATGCTGAGTGATTTAAGCAACCTTTATAAGATGTACGCAGAAACATCCGTACGCGATGGCTTTGTAATTCGTGATGAGGGTTATTACAAAACGGTGTGGGGCTTGTTCATGCGTTCAAACGTTGACACGTTGGAAGGCTCACAAGTTGAAACCTTCCAACCTTCAAACTTTCCAACTTGCGAACCGTTAATCGCTGAAGTGGATGGCGAACCAGTCGCCGCGATCTTTGTATTTTATTTTGCTGGGCGCGCGTATTATGTCTATGGTATGTCACGGGATAAGCATCGCGAAAAGATGCCGACCTATCTCTTGCAATGGGAGGCGATGAAGCGCGCGAAGGCAAAGGGTTGTACGGTATACGATCTATGGGGCGCGCCGGAAGTGTTCAATGAAAGCGATTCGATGTGGGGTGTGTATCGCTTCAAAGAGGGACTTGGCGGAAAAGTTGTCCGCACCCTCGGCGCCTGGGACTTTGCGCCCAGCTCGCTTTGGTATAAGCTGTATTCAGAGATCATTCCGCGCGTGTTGGATGTGATGCGTTCGCGCGGCAAATCGAAAACGAAACAATCGCTGGGAGGTGCATGATGAATATTTCAAGATTGAACTTTGCTCATTTGCCGACGCCGATCGAAGAACTGCCGCGTCTTTCTGACTATCTGGCTGGTCCGCGTATCTTGATCAAGCGCGATGACCAAACTGGTCTCGCCTTCGGTGGCAACAAGACTCGCAAATTGGAATTTCTCGTTGCGGAGGCGCGTGACCAAGGCGCGCAGACGTTGATCTCTGGCGGGGCGATGCAATCGAATCATTGTCGTCAGACAGCCGCAGCAGCCGCGCGATATGGATTTGAATGTACGCTTGTGTTGACGGGCGAATTGCCTGCTGAGCCTTCTGCAAATCTGTTATTGGATAATTTGTTTGGCGCGAGGGTCGTCGCTGTACATGATCGCAAGGATCGCGACCGCATATTACAAGAGACCTTTGATAACGCCGTTGCAGATGGCAAGAAGCCGTATCTCGTCCCATACGGCGGATCGAGTCCAACAGGCGCGTTGGGATATGCCTTTGCGGTGGAAGAATTTATGAAGCAAAATATCCACGCGGATTGCTTCGTGTTTGGTACATCCTCCGGTGGGACACATGCAGGACTCGTATTGGGTCAACGCGTGTTTGGATATCAAGGCAAGGTATTGGGGATTAGCATCGACGAGTCTGAAGAATGGTTAAAGACGCATGTTTCGAAGATTGCGTCGGATGCAAGTGAAAAGCTGGGGGAGCGGATTGAGTTCACTCAGGCTGAGGTGTCGGCAAATGCCGATTATTGTGGAGCAGGCTACGGCGTATTGACTGACGTAGAGCGCGAAGCGGTCAATTTGTTTGCGAAGTATGAAGGTCTGTTACTCGATCCCGTTTATACGGGGCGCGCCGCGGCGGGGATGATCGATCTGATCCGCAAGGGATTTTTCAAGAAGGATGAGACAGTGCTGTTCTGGCACACGGGCGGACAGCCCGCGCTGTTTGCGGATCAATATGCAAATAAGATTTAGCAAAACGTCCCGAAGGTTCAAACCTTCGGGACGTTTTATACTTATTGAGGTAATACTATTTCAGTGCAGCCCAGCCAGCGTACTTGGCTGTGTCACCCAGTTCCGCTTCGATGCGGATCAACTGGTTATATTTTGCCACCCGATCTGAGCGAGCCGGTGCGCCGGTTTTAATCTGACCGGTGTTGAGCGCAACCGCGATATCTGCGATGGTCGCATCTTCGGTTTCGCCAGAGCGATGACTGGTGACCGCACGCCATCCGGCACGCTGACATTCATCCACGGCTTCGATGGTTTCGGTGAGTGAACCGATCTGATTTACTTTCACGAGCAAAGCATTTGCGGCGTTCTCTTTAATGGCGCGGCGGACACGTTCGGGATTGGTCACGAGCAAGTCATCGCCAACGATTTGGCATTTGTCGCCGACGGTGCTGACCAACAACTTCCATGAATCCCAATCGTCCTGTGCAAGACCATCTTCGATGGAAACGATGGGATAGTCTTTGACCCACTTTGCCCAGAATTCAACCATCTGTTCGCCGGTGAGCTTCTTGCCTTCTTTGCGAAGGTTATACATCTTGGTGTCTTCTTCATAAAGTTCAGAGGCGGCAGGGTCGAGCGCAATAGCGACATCCTGTCCGCGACCGGCTTTGAAGCCAGCTTTTTCAATAGCTTCGAGAATAACTTCAATTGCCTCACCATTGGTTTTTAAAGCAGGTGCATATCCGCCTTCGTCACCGACCAATGTTGAATAACCTTTCCCTTTCAACACGGATTTCAACGCGTGATAGATCTCTGCACCCCAGCGCACACCTTCTGTAAACGATGGCGCCCCGAACGGCATGACCATGAATTCCTGCATATCAGTAGATTGCCACGCAGTGTGCGCGCCGCCGTTCAAGATATTCATCATCGGCACGGGCAACACATGCGCGTACACGCCGCCGAGATAACGATACAGCGGTAACCCCAATGAATTCGCCGCGGCTTTGGCAACGGCAAGGCTCACACCCAGGATCGCATTCGCGCCGAGCTTGGCTTTGTTCGGTGTGCCGTCTAGCGCGAGCAGGGCAGTGTCAATCGCTTTTTGTTCGGTCGCATCCCACCCGAAGAGCTCGTCTGCGATCACGCCGTTGACATTGGCAACTGCCTGCGCCACGCCTTTGCCGAGATAGCGTTTCTTATCGCCATCGCGCAATTCAAGCGCTTCATGGATACCAGTGGATGCGCCAGATGGCACAGCCGCGCGTCCCCATGAACCGTCTGCAAGCGTGACCTCAACCTCAACGGTCGGGTTGCCGCGTGAATCCAAAACTTCCAATGCTGAAATACCTTCGATGATCGTTTCCATTTTTTTCTCCAAGTGTTTTTACCAGTGTCACGAATGCCCCCGTTTCGCGGACTGATGATTTTTTGCAAGTATAATCTACTTTCAGTGACTTAATTTGGACGTGAACGCTCCGCTTCTTTCTACGCCTGAGCGTGACTCGTGGATAAAAGAAACTTTTCTTTGCTAATACTTATTTTTGGAGGAGACCTGTATGGAATGGCTGACACAACCTGAGACCTGGATCGCATTGATCACATTGATCGTACTTGAGCTTGTGCTGGGTGTGGATAACATCATCTTTATTTCGATCCTTGCTGGTAAACTGCCGCAAGATCAGCAGAAAAGCGCCCGTTCCACCGGGATTGCGCTGGCAGTTGTCACTAGAATTCTATTGTTGCTTTCGTTGCGGTGGATCATTAGTTTAGATGAGCCATTCGTTACTTTGCCCTTGCTCAATATCGGCATATCAGGTCACGACTTGATATTGATTGCAGGTGGTTTGTTCCTGTTATGGAAGAGCACACATGAGATCCATCAGAAATTGGAAGGTGTGGAAGGCGAGGCTTCTGCGCGAGTGGCGGGCTCATTCTGGAATGTGATCATCCAGATCATGTTGTTGGATATTGTCTTTTCGCTCGATTCCGTTATCACTGCGGTCGGTATGGTGGACGAACTACCGATCATGATCGCGGCTGTGGTCATTGCGGCTATTGTCATGGTGTTTACGGCTGGTCCGATCAGCAAGTTTGTAGAAGACCACCCCACGATCAAAATGCTGGCTTTGTCATTTTTACTGATGATCGGCTTCACGTTGATCGTTGAAGGTTTACATCAGCATATTCCAAAGGGTTATATCTATTTTGCGATGGCATTTTCCATAGGTGTTGAGCTGTTGAATTTGCGTTTGCGCAAACGTACAATGCAACCTGTCAATTTGCGTGAGGCCTACGCGATTATAGAAAATAACGAGTCAGTACCCGTTGAAGTAAAAAAGATAATAAAAAAGACGGTGAATAAACCCAAGTCAAAAGGAAAAAAACGTTAGCTGTGTCAAAGAGGCGAGAATCTGTTGTTCTCGCCTCTTTTTTATTTGCTCAGCGTTACAAAATAGTTGCAGGGATAAAAATAGGAGCTAGGTAGGGGGACTGTGGGGAACTTTTGAAGTTCAAAATCCATCATACCCATATAACTAAGGAATGGAGGATTCCCATGAACACTAAAAAAGTTTTCCAATTATTTATTCTGGTTGCCATGCTGTTTACCAGTTTCGCAACCACTACATCTGCCTTCGCCGCCGGCTGCGGCACAGGCGTGACCGTTGTCAGCGGCGATACGCTGCGCAAGATCGCTGAACGCTGTGGAACCACGGTTTCTGCTCTCAGGCTGGCAAATCCTGAGATCGGGAACGGTAACTTGATCTACCCAGGTCAGGCTTTGCTCCTGCCCGGTGCAATTTTGGGCACGGATGGCGGTTATCTTATCTATGTTGTTGCACGCGGCGATACCGTGAAATCTCTAGCAACACGCTTTAGCTCCACCGTGGATTCGATCCTTGCATCCAACCCGGCTATTGCGAACGTCAATTTGATCTATGAAGGTCAGCGGCTGACGATCTATGTAATGACAACTACCCCGCCTCCTGCGCCCGCGCCAGCACCTGGCGGTCAGACCTACTATGTGCAGAAGGGCGATACCCTCAGGAAGATCGCTGCGAAATTCAATACCACTGTTGATTTGATCCTGCAACTCAACAATATCGTTAACCCCAATGTGATCTATGTAGGACAGGCGATCACCCTCCCTGCTTATATCTCTACGTACATCGTCCAAAAAGGCGATACGCTCAAGATCATAGCCAACAAGTATGGGACGACAGTTGAGAAATTGCTGGGGCTCAACCCCAATATCAAGAATGCGAACCTGATCTACGTGGGTCAAGTCATTACCCTTTGGTAAAACGTAAACTCAATCAAAAGCAGGATGTGCTTTTCAGTACATCCTGCTTTTTCGTTTAATCCAATCCCCTGTATAATTCGCCTTGTCAATATTCAATCATTGCTAATTGTGCTTACAGGAGATAGTTGTATGACACTAAAAATCTATGTTGCCAAGGATTCGGTAGGAAGAGTAAGAGCCCCAGACACTTCTCACGAGGTCAGAGCAATTGAGTGGATGCTAGAAAAAGCTTGGTCAGAGTTCCATCATTTGCAGGAAACGTATGCAATAATTACAAATCTTCGCCATCCTAGCGCAGACATGGTTGTGCTTACAGAACGGGGGATAGGGTTGTTAGAGTTGAAACACAAATATGGCGAGATTAAAATTAACCCTGATGGCACATGGATGGCGGGTCTGTCCGTTATCAAAGCAGGCAAACATCTAAATCCGCGCGAACAAGTAAGAAGTTATACAAAAAAAATGCGCGAAAAGGTGATCCGCTGGATATTGCCAACTTATATCTATGCCAATAAAGATCGGTGGAGTATGCTCAAGTTCCAAACCAGCGTATGCTTTACTCATCCTGATGCTGACATACGAAAAGCACAAAAATATATTAACGAAAGACATATTGTTCTGGATGCATGGGAAAGTAATTTTTCAATTATTGACATAGAAGACTTCACGGCGTGGATAAGAGAATTGAGGTTTCAGTTACAGCATGATTATGAATATTCTAAAGACTTTGAGCATGTTCGTTTAAGCCCTGAGATGATCGTAAAGATTACAACGGACATACTAGGCAATGTAGAGTGGAACGAGATATATGCCGCCATGCCTGATGGCAGTCCATATGGCTATTTGATTCTGGAAGATGCGAAAGGTAAACAGGTGTTTAAATTGGTGAAAGATCATTCGATCATTGGACGGAGCCCTGATTGTGATATTGTGATTCCTGAAAGATATAGTAAAGTAAGTAAAAAGCACTGTTCTATAACTCGTACGATGTATTCGATTGACCTCATCGATTTGGGGAGCAGTAATGGAACATTCTTAAATTCTCGAGCGATAGAAAATTCATCTAGTCTCCAGCGCGGACACATCTTATCGCTGGGTGGGGAATCGGTCGTTCAGGAAGATGTTTGCGCTTTAAAATTTGAAACACATGAGTACACTTCGTTGGAAGTCCCACCTACCAAAATTTCAACCTATGTTGTCCAAGTGGGCGACACACTCAAAATCATTGCGAGCAAGTTCGGAACGACAGTTGACAATCTGTTGGGGCTCAATCCCGCCATAGCAAATCCGAATCTGATTTATGCCGGGCAGCTTATTCGGGTGTGGTAGAACAAATATGCCAGAGTAAAAGCAGGGGAATATCCCAGTTTATTTTATCGAAGAATAGTGTTTGTGTTTAAGGGGTGTAAGCGCATCGAAAACCAATATAGTCTGTAGCTGTTGATGGAGAGAAACCATTGCGATTTGTGGTTCGAACATCGTTATCATTAGTGCTCCACGAACCACCGCGCACTACTCTTACAATACCGCTTTCTGGACCTAAAGGATTAATTACATTTTCTAGCAGGGTTGAGTAGTAATCAGATTGATACCAATCTGCTACCCATTCGCTTATATTTCCTGCCATGTTGAATACACCATATGGGCTTTGACCATTTTTATAATCCCTCACAGCTACTGTATCTTCTTCGCAGTAATTAGCGAACTCACAGTTCAATTCCTCACCCCATGGGTAAGCATTTCCATCGGCGCCACGTGCAGCTTTTTCCCATTCAGCTTCGGTAGCTAAGCGTGCCCCATGCCACTCGCAATAGGTTTTCGCCATATTCCAGTCTACATAAATAACAGGAAAATTATCAAATTTCGGATTCTCAGAGTAGTTGGCGCGTGTAGCCGATGTGTTTTCTTTGGGCGGTTTACATATACTAGCATCTACACATAATCTGTAATTTGCATTAGTTACTTCATATTCACTAATATAAAAATCATCTAAGTAAACACGATGGGCGGCTCCTTCGTCAGCTGCTCCATCGTTTCTACCCTCGGTGAAATTGCCGGCTGGTACCAGTATCATTGCCATGTCTGGAGGAACTATCATTTTGGCAGGATATGGCGTGCTAGGCGTTGGTCGTTTGGTTATGGGCAGGACTGATATTTGAGTTGTGGTTGCAGTTGGGACTAGGGCAGGCTGAGTTAAAGTAACTATAGTTGTTTGTGGTGCAGTGGGTATATTAATCTGATACTTTCCAAGGATTGGCGAAAGAAGAACAGCACCGATAATTGTACCAATTAATCCAATCAAAGCGATTGATATTTGAGTTCTATTGTTTCGGATAGTAACTTGAAGTGTTGTTCGTCCAGTTTTTTTTCCATCTTGCTTCTCGTTAACGGCAAGCACCTTTTCAAGTGACGAAACAAAGGCATTCATTGTTTGATACCGTTTTTCGGGGTCGCGGGCAAGTGCCTTGATGATAATTTTGCTGACGTGCACTGGTAACTCATAAACAAATTTGCGAGGGTTAGGTACAGATTTTTGAACCTTGTCAAATAATACTTGCATAGGATTTTCGGGCGTAGAATCATACGGTCTACGACCTGTCACCATTTCATACAACACAACACCCATTGCATACACATCAGCGCGCGCATCAACCGGTAGACCTTGTCCCTGTTCAGGAGCCATATAGTCTGGAGTACCAATAATTACCCCGGTCTTCGTTTTAAAGGTATCCTTGGCTTCAGTAAGTGATTTTGCAACACCGAAATCACTTAATACAAGTTCGCCCGATTCTCTCAGCAAAATGTTGGATGGTTTAATATCTCTGTGAATAATTTTTTGTTTATGAGCAATTGTCAATGCCCGCATTACGGGAAGCAGAATCTTTGTGGCATCTTGCCAAGGCATTGGATGCAGCAGTTTCTGATGAAGTGTCCCTTTTGGCATATATTCCATGACGATAAAAGGCGCACCTTCATGTTCTCCATAATCTGATATAGGCATTATGTAGGGATGTTGCAGCCCCGACAATACCTTCGCTTCTCGCTGGAAGCGAACGAGGTATTCTTGTAGTTCTGTGACGCTGAACTCGTTTTTATCCATTATCTTTAATGCTACGACTCGTTTTAAGCGAATATCGTGAACTTTATACACTTTCGCCATTCCTCCTCTGCCAACTTCTTCAAGGATGTGATAGCGATTATCTACAATAGTTCCAAATATGTCGGGCATAATTTATTACCTTTACTATGGTTTGAATTTTGTGTGTAAATATATTATATCCCTAAGCGTTTGTTGTAAGAAATGAATTTTGTATACAAATGACAGCCTGAAACTGGGTTATCAATTGCTCATTATTGTGTTACAATTTCATTGCAATCCTTATGTTTTTGCACTTATTAAGTTACGGGAGGATTAATGAGATTAATCCCATTGAAAATCAATACCAAAACAATTAAAAAACTATGGTATATAGCATTAATGTTGTTGGTTACTGGTTGCAATCAGAACTCAATTTCACAAGCTACCCCAACACCTGATGTGTTTTTTGGAGTTTCGGTTGAGTCCTCGCCCCCCGTTCTGGGCGTTACTGAAATTCCTGCTGTTGCAACCTTATCACCAATTCCTGGTTTGGCGGTAAAAACATCCGTCACTTGTTATTGTCGGGGCAATGGTAGCGTCGGAGCTAATATAAGCATAGTACCCATTAATGGTAAACCTCCTTACATAATCCCAGGATTTGTATTTGTTGACTCTCAAATCTTTAGCGGAAATTTTGGAGATGTTTATCACATAACATTGCTTTCATCAGATCAACCGCCTTTAATTTATTCGGGCGATTTTGTGTTGGCCTGTATGCCCGAACCTCCACCATGTAACAACAATAACAATAACAACAATAACAACAACAATAACAACAATAACAGTAGTTCGAGTAGCAGCAGTTCTACCAATAGCAGTAGCTCGAGCAGCAGCAGTTCTACCAATAGCAGTAGCTCGAGCAGCAGCAGTTCTACCAATAGCAGTAG
>Ga0137333_1000140_pt1 | contig 18433 bp, 17 predicted proteins | sample EasRivERMLT231_2_FD_102286 | JGI IMG/M metagenome (GOLD analysis project Ga0137333, IMG submission 102286) | Soil microbial communities from meander-bound floodplain in the East River, Colorado, USA - East River MetaG ERMLT231_2 | ecosystem: Environmental > Terrestrial > Soil > Floodplain ... | reverse complement strand
GGGATAATCCTGTGAAAGCACCGAGCGGATCGTCGCCTCAATGTAGCGGGCTTGATTGAAGGATGGGGTGATGATCGAAACCAGCGGTTGTTCGTTCATTCCCAATCCTCATTGGAATAAAACAATTCTGAAACGCCTTCGGTCAATGTGCGAATACGTTTGAGCTCGGATTCAGAAAGACGTTTCCGCCAATTTTTGATATTTGCCGCGCTGTCCAATTTCACGGAGTGAGTCTTTTTCAGTGACAACTCGGTGGGGTTCTCAGAACTGCTTGAATTCGTAATAAATTTTTGAACACGCGGGGTGAAGCCAAGTCCAAGTGCGGCGTACAGGTCACGATATTTATTGATGGGGTCGCGCGAAAAGTCTTCGTGGCGCACAAGTTTGCAGTCCGGATTCAGGCTCAGGGACGTATGAACCGAGGCGTAGATCAGCTTCCAGAGCAGTGAGGCTTGTCCAATCACGTCATCCGCTTTGATGGCAGTCATATCTTCACGATGAGCTTCCAAATGATCGCGCATGAGTAAAGGCTGATCCAACAGATCCTTGAAATCAAAATTCCAACCCAGGCGTTGCAGGCTGCTGGCAAACGCCGCCGGGTGGCGCACCGTGATGACGATCTGGCAATTCAACTTCTTCGCAAACCAGGGCACTGAAAACACCGCAAACGGATCCTTGAGCAAGGCCCGCTGACCATGTTCGAGGGCGTTATAGAAGATCATGAAGTCGCGTCCCATCCGCAAAAAATCCTTGCGTGAACGAATGGCACGGATTTCATCCATCAGGTGATAGTCATAATCCAACAAGCTGTGAAAGGCAGGCAGATATTCACTCTCATTTTCGTCGCAAATATATTGATACCAGTGTTTCACTTTGGCGCGAAAGACACCCGGGCGGTGCAACACATTCAATGGCTCGCTGATATAAGCTGTATCAGCGTCGGCGCCGAGCATTTTACCGACCCACGTAGTACCGCTGCGATGAGCGCCGGTAACGAGAATGGGAGTTTGGGTTAGATCGTTTTGCATGGATACCTTCTTTGAGTGATATAACCGCATCAAGGAGCGATCAGAGAATCCAAGCCATAATAACGCGCGGCACAAGAATTGATCCAGAAACCTTTTTTACCTTTATATTCCCCCACGCCACCTACTGAATCAAGCTGAACCACCACCAGATCTTTTGCCCCTTCCGCCACTGACTTTTTGATGTAGGCATCACGCTCATCCCAGGCAATTGCAAACTTCTGAAATTCAACCATCGAATCAGAAATTTTTGAGGCGGTGTATAGAGGATACACGATCAACAGCCCAAGTAAACCAACGGTTAAGCCTCGTAGGATATCTGCCTTCACAGGGAGATGAAGTCTGCTCGCCAGGATACCCAACAAACCGCCTTCAAGCATTAAACCCAGCGTCACTACAAATTGAGCTGCAAACCGTGCCCGCGCCACTGGATAAGTGCGGACAAAAGCACTGGGCGCGAAGCTAAACCCAACAACGATGAATGTAAACAGAAGCACCGCCAATATGGCAAGGCGAATCCGCACTGATGAGGCGTGCGATAAATTTCCATTGGAGGCGTGGATGTATAAGATCCCAAAAGGGACTGCGATTGCGATCAGGTTAGGCAAAGGCGCGACCTTCAAGGTATCCCACAAGAAGTGCGAGGTGATGGCAATGACATCCAAAGACAGTTCGATCGGGTTATATACGGGAGCCTGCCTCATAATGATATCCAGGCGAGTTGCCGTTCCAGGTGAAAGAGCAATGATCAGCATGGATATCACTGCAAAGCTCAACGAGGCAATCAGCATCGTTAAAACGTCTTTGCGCTGATGCTCCGCGCGCGTCAGCCATACTGTCAGAACAACAACTACAAGAAGCCCGATCTGAAGCGCGGAGGTCGTCTCGCCGAGTCCGCTGGCGAAAAAAACCAGTCCAGCACAAAGTACGCTCGCCCACAACGCCCGGGATCTTTGAAACGGAAGCCGTGAATACCAGAGCACAAAAGATGCAATCCCAACAAAGAAAACCAGCGGAAACGTATAGGGGATCAGCCCCGTACGCCAATAGAGGATCTGGAACAGAACCGGCGTCTGATACAGGCTCAGAAAAATCGCCAACCCTGCGAGCCATAATTTGACAGCGACGTTCAAACGCAAACCCAGAGCTTTTCCAATTTCAGCTACAAGCCACATCAAACAAATGACCCACAACAAAATCGTCACACCTGACATAAGGCGAAAACCCCAAATGCCTCCCCACTCGGCGAACTGCACGAAAAGCATCAGCGAATAACTATTCATCCAACCTTTATAAGCTTGGATCGTAGCATCCAAAACATTTTTAGCCTGAAACAGATCAACCGTCTCGCAGTAATCATCTGCGACATAACGTGAGAAGAAACCTCCATACGCATAAATGGAAAGTATAAATAACACCGCCAAACTATCCAGCATGGCTGTCACCTGGAATCCCCGTTGAACCCAGCCATTTTCCTCTGAAAAACTCATACACGCTCCCGTTTCAACAACATTTTTCCATTAATGCGGCAATAAGACCCTATTTTTTACTCCGAAAATGGTCTTAAGATTTTATCATCACTTGGGGACGCTTTGATCAAGCTCCCGACATTGCCCACCTGTGCATGCAGACAAAGCCTTTAACCACGCTGAGAGGCGCTCAAGCAAGGCTTGTTCAGCAGTCGCCGCAATATTCTCCATTTCATATGGATCGGCGCTCAGATCATAAAGTTCGATGAAGCCATCCTGATATTCCACATACAGGTAATTCTGGGTCCGCAAACCCAGATAGTCTGGTTTGGGAGCAGGTACGTTTGGGTCTTCATCTTCTTGATTGTAGCCATAGAACTCAAGCAAATAGGCGGATCGCCATTCACCAGGCAAGGGTCTTTCGCCATGTAACAAACTAACCATCGATCTGCCATCCACATATTCTGGCGGAAGCACACCCGCCAGTTCAGCAAGCGTTGGGGCAACATCAACATTCCCGGTGATATATCCCGGCAGGGTTGTGTGAGGTTCTATATCCGGTCCACGGATGATGAAAGGCACATGGATATCTTCTTCATAAGGTACATCTTTTCCAGCACGCAGGCGATGCTGACCCAAATGATAGCCATTGTCTGAAGTGAAGATGATATATGTATTGTCCAATTGCCCGGTTTCCTGCAACACCGTGAGCAAACTGGCGATCATCTCATCTACAGCCTGCATTGCCAATACGCGCGCACGATACTCTTCATCCAATGTCTTGATCTCATCGTCACTTAACAACGGGTCTAAACGCAGACCATCAGGCTTGTCAGCAACATCTGCTTCATTGAAAGAAGCCGTTTGAGGCGCTTTGATATCAGGCATCAAGGCCGCATGCCGAGGCGCCGGTTTGACAGGCACATGCGGTGCATACGTGGAAAGATAAACAAAAAAAGGAACATTGTCTGCGCTGGCTCGGACAATAAAATCTGCTGCTTTTCTGCCAAGCACATCGGTCATATATTGAGATTCACCCTGCCCGGTTTCGTTGTAATCGATCTGCTTGCCATTTTCGTTCAACGTATATCTATATCCCGCAAACGGACTGCCCTTCACAGAGCTATACCATTCATTCCAACCGACTGGAACATAAGACCGATCTTCCGGAAATGGATACCCATTGAGATATTTTCCCAACATCACGGTTCGGTATCCAGCCGCTTGCAGCCAGGTAGCCAGCGTGGATGATTCATTCTGCAACGAATAAAATTCTTCAAACCCACCGTTCGGCTGGTCATTACGATATACGCCATGATTATGAGTATATTGACCACGTAAAAGTGTTGCACGCGAAGGGCAGCAAATGGGCTGTGAAATAAAATAATCTTCCAGGGTCAGTCCCTGGGCAACCATCAATTCTTGCAAATGGGGCATGTAATCGAGCGTGCCCAATTCCAAATCCAGATCATCGGTGAGGATGAATAGAATATTGGGACGCTCAGTTTTAGGAAGCACCTGCACATCTGCCTGCGGGGTAATCGTCAAAATAGCCCGCGGTGTTTGTGTCGGGATATGTCCAACCGGTAAACAACTGACCAAAAAGACACCCAACCATAGCAACGCAAAGATGCGTCTCATGAATTACCGTCCTTAAATCGTTTTGATCTGGATGCCAAATACATCGCACGCAATTGATCCAGTCCCAACATTTTCAAAATCGCTGCCACAAAAATATTCAACCGTGCCAACGCAGTCGGCGGATGGATGAACAACGCGCGCAGCCATGCCATCAAAGCGGATGCTGGGCGACCACCATCGAGGAGGTAACGTGCATCCACCCGATTCGCAGAAGCGCGCGCGCGTCTTTCCACACTGGAAACTGTTTCAGCCAACCCAGCCTGCGTCTTTGCCCAAGCCAAAATACGGAAGGCTTCCTGTCCGAACTCGGCGGCTTTGGCGCAGTTCTTCGCCTCGGCATGATAACGCGCCGCAGACCATATTTGCGGAACATGTAATATTTTTCCATGCTGTGCGATTCGAATCCACAAATGATGGTCTAGCAAAAAATGGAAGGTAATATCCAAGCCACCAGCTTTTTCATATGCTTCGCGGCGAAAGAACACGCTGGGTTGACCGATGATCTGAAAACATAAAAGATCCTGTAGTGAGAGTTGTTTGTATTTCAGAGTATTGAGCGTCCGCCCCTGTTCATCGACAGCCAGCATATCTCCATAAACCATGACCACATCCAGGTTATCTTCAAAGACTTTGACAACTGTTGATAGTGTGCCTGGCAAATAATAATCATCTGAATTCAACCAGGCGATAATCTTACCATTTGTGCGCGCCAGACCTTTGTTAATCGCTTCACCCTGACCTGAATCTTTTTCACTCACCCACCAATCGATTTTACGGAATCCAGAAGCTCGTGTGCCCATTAGGGTATGCTTCTGAGATGCCGGAAGCAAGCTTCCTGAATCCAAAACATACTTCTTGATGACCTCAACCGAATTATCCGTAGACAACCCATCCACCACCAAATATTCCACACGCGGATAATCCTGCTCAAGCACGGAGCGCAAGGTTTGCTCAATGTACTTCGCCTGATTGTAAGACGGAGTCACGATCGAGATGAGAGGCTGTTGAGGTAATGGGGTCAGGTTCACAGGAGAATGAGTCGAAAATCCAGAGTTAGATGAATTGTAAATCCAAAATCGTAAATCTAAAATAAGCTGTTGTAATCCACTTTGGGGAAGATCGTTAATTTACCACCGATCGTCGCATCCACCACTTCACGCCCGGCTTTACGATAGGCTTCACATGCAAACGCGTACCCGATCTCAGATGTATCCAGATCAGGCAATTGCCATTTGACGCCTTTTCCAAAGTAACGCGGGTCAAAGTGATTTGGGTCATCACCGCTTGAAACAACAGTCTTATTGGCTTGACCTTTATCAGTGAAGTTATGATCGACACCAATAAGTATCGCTTTTTCGATACCCATGTGAAATGCGACTTGTAACGCCAGATTAGTAACTGTCGCGCCTTCCCACACACGTCCGCGCACATCCGTGGCAAAGCGCGGTCCAGTGTAGGAAGTATAAACAAAAGTTGGCATTTCCTTAGGCGATATGTTTTGCTTAAAGTGCTTATGCGATCTCCACGCAATGAACTTTGGGATAGGAAGCGCAGCAAAATCATCTGCGAACTGTTCAACGACAAGATCATTTGTCACGCAAATGTAGGATGTTGTAAAACCAAGTTCAGGAAATGCAAGATAAAAACGATTCATCGCGAAAGTGACTTCGTTCTTTAATTTACTGAGATCGGTTTGCTTGAGGGACGGCCCGTTACCAATAATGAACGCGCGTTTACCTTTATGAATATCCTTCAACGCAGCCAGCCGCTTGATACTCTCACGCCGCCAGGGATGCAGGTACGCAGCAGGCAACTGCGGGATGCGTCGAATTGCATCATATGTATCACGAGTCAATGTCCAAACGGGTTGGGGGATAATTTGTTTAAGAGTCTGTTTCATGGGCAAAGAAGAAAGAGGCAAGAAGTATTCAGACTTCAGCCCTTATCCTTCATCCTTTCTTCTATTCTGTACTCAACCTTGCAGTAGCGCCCCCATCTACCACCAATGCTTGACCCGTCATAAAGGACGACTGCTCATTATTTGCCAGAAAGTAAATGGCATGTGCGATCTCTTCAGGTGTGCCGACCTTGCCGCTGACGGTCTTGCGCGCAAGATTATCCAGGCGTTCCTGAATATCACCCTGCCCCACATGTCCGCGCCCGAGTCCTGCCCGCAGCATCGGCGTATCCACGGCACCAGGCAGAATAGCATTGACACGGATATTATCCGGCGCAAACTCAATTGCCATGGCACGGGTCAAGGCAAGCAGTCCACCTTTGGATGCGGCGTACGCGGCAATATTTGCGGAGGTTTGGATCGCATGCACAGATGAAACGTTCACGACAGCCCCACCTCCCGCCGCTTTCATCAACGGGTGCGCCAGCTTCACGAATAAAAACACTGAACGCAAATTGGAAGCCATCACTGCATCCCATTCTTCGACGGTGGTATCCACCAGAGGCTTTGCCACTTGCACAGCAGCATTATTCACCAGCACATTCAAGGTGGGATGAAAATTCTTCACCTCTTGAAAAATCACCTCGACAGAAGCTGGTTGCGAAATATCAGCTTTGACAAAATGTCCATTTGACGGGAAACCATCTCCGAAGTCGGAGCGGTCCACGCCGATCACACGCCAACCTTTATCTGCAAAATGACGCACACAGGCGCGCCCGATTCCGCCGCCAACCCCTGTGATCAATACAACATGGTCTTCAGACATTTTCACCTACTTATCGGTATTACAGTTATTTCGAATAGTTTTGAAATTAACAGGATCATCATAACTTGAGTATAAGCTCAAATCATCCAGCAATTCAAGGCTTTGTCCAAAATAAGCATTGAAGATCACTCGAAAAGTATTCACCGGGGTAAGCGTGGGCTGAAGAGGCGCATCCACACCCGGCAAATAATAAACACTAAGATTGCTCATCCTTTGTTGCGGACTACTGGGGACCGTTGGACCATGATCGCCTTGAATAATAATAATGGGTGGTGTAGTTGAATTGGCGATGATTTTCGGTATGATCTCCTGCATGCGGCTGCTAATATAGATCGCCTGGTCACGATAATGTATATGTTCAGCTCGGGGAATGTCAGCAGCTACAGGCTCCACAGTCCCACCGGTTGGACCAAAAACGTACGGGGGGTGAGGAATGATCAAATGAACAAAAACGAATTTAGGCTCTTGGATAGAAGACAGTTTATCGAGCTTATCCAAAGCGAAAAGCGTTCGCTCACGATAGAGTTCTGGGTCTGCATACTGATCGTCAAGGCTGGTACTTTGTAAGATCCGTGCAAATGTGGTAGTGATCAACAGGCGTTCGAACTCATTTAATTTTGTAAAACTGGGTTCAGGACCGAAATAATAATCGGCATCATCCAGTTCAGTCCAATCAAAACCTGTAGCGAAAGCAACGGTTTTATAGCCCACCGCTTCAAGGTTTCGACGCAGAGCACTGTGTTTTATCAAAGAGTCCAATGCCGGGCGGTCAATCGTCTCTGAGATCAATTGATCGCCAAGCTCATCAAGATAGTTATAGTTCAGAGACGAAACCAGCGAAAATTCTGTCTGGGCATAGTTACTCTGACTGCAATCGACAATGTAAAAACCAAGCCTCTCCAGGGAATTAAGAAACTCGGAATTATCATATCTATACGTATCCTTCAAAATATCTGATCTGCCGTATCCATCCAGAATAATGTAATAGATATCTGGCATACTGCCATCAGCCTGCAAGGCAAGCATCTGCATATTCTTTTTATTATTCGATTCAGAGATACGCGCTTCAAAAGGATACGCAATCAGTTGATACGTTGGCATGATCAGGAGAAACAATCCTGCCGCATTAAACATGGATGTCAGTGAAGCGAGGCTGCCCTTTTTGCCGTATATCTGCCATAGAACAAAACATGCTGCTACTACCCACACCGGCACCAACGTACGGTGACGAAATGGAGACATCCCACCAATCGTAATCCCTTTAAGCGCAATATACACATGCCCATAGGAATAAAACAAAATCAACAAAATGGTTGTAACCAGCGCAGCTTTTGTCCAATCATGATAAATGAAATGGAAGATCAATAATAAAAGAACAACCGCAAACAATGAAACAACCAAAGGACGAAACACATGTTTTATCGAAATCTCCGAAATATTCAACACCAGTTGATATAAAATCGGATATATCCCAAACAAAAAGGGATGCAATAAATAGCGCTGTGTCCTTGTCGAATTATTCCCAGGCTTCAGACTCATACTTCAACCCCAAACCTTCGACCAGATTCTTGATTGTATTCCAATGGACGCGCTCCCAAGCCGTGGGGCTGGAATTGGAATTATGCGGAGCGAGCATGACATTGTCCATCTTCATCAGCGGACTCTCCAATGGCAGCGGCTCATGTTCGAAGACGTCCAATGCGGCTCCAGCGAGACGTTTAGCCTGCAACGCTGCGATCAAACCTTTCTCATCGACGATGGGTCCACGGGCAGAGTTGATCAGCACAGCATTCGGTTTCATCAGGGCAAAGGTATCGGCATTCATCAAGTGCTGACTGGTTGGATTCAGATCGCAATTGATCGAAACAAAGTCAGATTTTTTCAGCAGGCTTTCAAGACTCGTCATCTCAATACCCGTTTCAGAAACAAAGACATGGTCAATTTCCACAATGTCAGTACCATAGACTTTCATGCCAAAAGCTTTGGCACGACGCGTGACTGCTTTGCCTATATTTCCCACACCAATCACACCTAACGTACATTCGCTGAGAGTTTTACCGGGTATCTTTTCCCATCTGCCAGATTTCATTTCTCTGTCCATCCAGGGTTGTCGGCGGGCAAAGGCAAGCATATATCCAAGGACAGTATCGGCGACGGGCGTGGTGAAAGCATTCAGGGTACGTCCAATCTTAATTGAATAACGGGAGCAGGCTTCGGCGTCGATTGAATCGATGCCAGTCCCCCACTTGGAGATCACCTTGAGGCGCGGGGAACAGGCTTCGATCACGCGCAATGTATAGCGGTCATCCCCACAGATCGCGCCGTCGAATTGACCGGCATATTTCAACAGGTCAGCCTCCTCCATACGTTCCTGCACATCCGGGACGATCAGTTCAAGATTATATTTGTTGAAGACCGACTTGAAGCGATCTACGAAGGGAATCATGTAGGGGGCGGTAAAAAGCACTTTATATGTCATGATGGTATTCTAATTTATTCCTTATTGATTTTACTTAATAGATTGATTATGGATCAGGTGCCAAGATCGAACGAAAGCCATCCTGAAACGTCGAACCACGCATCTCCACCAACCGAGGGGATGGGATACATGGGAAAGCATCATATTGGCATTGTCCGCCTTCCTTGCGGCAATAGATCGCCATGCCATCCATCCCACAGGACCCAACATTGGAGGAACGGTAATCAGCTGGAAGGAGCCATCTTTGTGAGAGTGTGGGGGTTTCAATAGAATGCCACAATGTATAGGTTTGAAAAACAATGAGCGCCAACAGAATAAAAGCAGGAAATATATTTAAACTTTTATCGATCTTGAAGATCATATCAACAAGGATTGGCGCTAATGCAAGGATGCATGTCCCTATCAGAAAACCATACCCAAAACGAATATCTGGAGCGAAAACGAACCAAAATATTGAGCCCGCAAAAGCAATTCCATATGCAAGCAGGTAGCCTGGAGAAATAGTTAAGGAATATCTGGATCGACTAGCTAACATTATCAATGGAGAAAGCAGGATGACCATATAGATCGCTTTCCGATTCAAGGTATGCCTTTCAAACCATATTGGAGCCCATTGCCAGAACGTCACATCGCTCTGGAATTTTGAGCTGTTTCCAAGCCTTGCAAAATCGACAATGGCTCGCGCAGCCGTATCAATTTGTTCTCTGGGCATTTTCCAATCCACCGAAAAAAGATCGATCTGCGAGATGGGGAAAACAAGATAACCCGAAAGAATCACACTTCGAATTAACCAGGGCAATAAAATCAGTCCACCGATCACACCGAGAAGCAATGCTTGTTGGGTTTTACCTCTCCGAAAGTATTCGATCAAAATCAGGATGGCAAAACCCAATATAGGCAGGGAAGACAGTTTAACGATGATGGAAAAAAACGCGAGCAGAAATATGACAATTGTTTTCACATCTGAGTCTAATGGAGACTCGATTCTCTCGAGCCATAGAACCAAGATCATCCAGGTAATAAGCGCAATCGGCATATCATTACCTGCTGATGAAGTGTCAGCTGTCAGCAGGTAAAACCCCAGGGGCAAAAATAGGATTTTGATTAACCCTGAAACTGGCAATTTCTTTTGCACAAGACCATACAGCCCTTCGCAAAAGAAGAGCATGGCTGTTAAAAATAATAATCCGTTAACCAGATGAAATGAACGCAATCCCAAAAACGCCAAACTAAGTGAGGCATTTAATACCAGCCAGGCTGAGTTAAAAGCGTAGCGTTCCTGCAAGTTCCCCAAACCTGGCACGATGCGATAGGTTTCGAACCATCGGATCGTTTGAGCATGATATAGTCCAGTGTCGGGGTTGGATGGTATATGGGTGGCATTTTCCAAAACGGTCAGGAACACTAATACCAAAACTACTATGAGCAATGAATGTTTGGGCGGGAAAGCCACAGAGACAGGCAACCGCCTGCGAGTTGCAATCACCATGGCACCCGCAGACAAAACAACAATAAACACAATCCCCAATGGGATGAATAAATTGGCGATTAATGCAAAGATCGTAATAAACACCATGCCCGTCAAAAGGAGCAATGGCAACGGTATCGATTTGGGTACTTCAAGTCGAAGGAGACGGCATATTCCTATAAGAACTACCGACCCATACAGGTAGGTCAATAAAAGGATGAAAGCCCAAATTACTATGACCAGAATCACAAATCTTTTCTCACTTCATTATGTCGATATGCAAAAGTTGGTAATTCTTTTGAATATCTGAAAGAAAACTCACGATGGATGCGTTATTCATAACGGTTATGAATTCAGCGTAGTTCCAACTAAAACAGGCAGGGTTATTCATTATTCAGTTGGCGTTTAAGCAGGAAATCGGTGATCGCAAAATCCAGTTCTTCGTCAATATCCCAGGCTTCAGCGGTGTCGATCTCGAACATCATTGGGCCGTCGCTGATGCGGTGTTGCTTTGCAATCAGGTTTTCACGGGTGAAAATATAAAGACAGGAATTTTCTTCGTATACGGGGGGAAGGTCCTGGGTTTGGATAAGTTCTTTGGGATTGTGATTAATGGCATTGCCATCTTTATCATATAAACGCGTTTGCAGACGGGTCACCGAGAAAAGCGAGTCACGGTTGGGGTAATCGGCGAGGAAAAGGTTGATCGCGCGCGAAACAGTTTCCGGCTTGAGCAAGGGATTCGTGCTGTGCGTTTGCAAATAAAAATCAGCAGGTACCTGATCGGTATCGTGGATGAGGATATGATTCATCGGCACATCATCTGCACGCAAATGTTCGGGGCGATTGATGATCTGCACTTGTGGAAAATGTTCACGCAAACCGTCCATCACCGGGCCGGAATCGGTATCCACCACGACAGCGGAAATTTCAGGGACGGCAAGCAGGGTTTCAATAATGTGCTGATATAACGGCTTACCCGCCAGCACGCGGTAATTTTTGCCAGGCACACGCTGACTGTGATGGCGCATGGGAACAAGGGCTACGATTTTTTTCATAGGTTCCTGATTATACCGAAATGACAATTCTTATCCCCATGCAATTTAATCTGCTTTACGGCAACACGACATCGAGTTTGATGCCGTAGTACTCTGCGGCGCATTGGGTGATCCAGTAGCCCGCTTTTTCCTTGGGGTCGAAGTCACGGATGCCACCCACCGGCAAACCATCAATGGCTGTTACCGTCACACGGACTTCGTCATCGAGCAGGGCTTGTTGGATAATGGCTTCACGTGCATCCCATGCCTGTGTCCTTTGGGAATAAATCGAAACAAGATCGCTTAACTGGATGAGCGTATAAACCGGAAACGCAAATGAGATCAGCAAAAGTATTGCGGCGCTTGTTTGTAACCATTGAGCCTTCCATATTTCATGGAAAGCCGAGCCCGCCACCCAGCCACCCAGTGCAAAGCCAATGACCGCAATGAAACGTGGAATGATCATAGTACGTGGCGCGGGGAGTCCGCTTTCGATGTAGATGCTTGGCGTCAGCGATGCAGCAACTAAGAGGAAGGCAACTGTAACAACAGTTACATCCAACAAAATATATTTATGAAACTTATATGACCGAGCACCTGTTATCGGATACACAAACCCGATCAGCGCTGGAATGAGGGCGATCAAAATGTGGTGATAATCTTTGACCGAGAGGACAAAAAACGCATAGGTGTAATTGAACATGAGTCTAGGGAGTTCGGCAAGTGGAGTCGGTGCGCCGTAACGAGCTTTGCGAATCAAGGTACTGGGCGCAAAGATCAACAAGCTCAAGGCAACGATGGCAAAAACCAAAGATACCACTGCAATCGGCAATGTTTTGAGCGCCCATGTCTGTTTGCGATAAGCTCCAATCCCTGCAAGCAGAACATATACGCCCAACGCAGAGATCAAAACAGTCGTGCCTGCCTCGGAACAGCCACCTGCCAGTAAAGCTAAAACTCCAGCGAGCGCCGTTTCCCAATTGGATGGCTTTTCTACCAATCCCTGGCGTGTGATCAATACGAACAACCATGTCGTTAATACCAAGGGCGTTGTATACGTCAACAGCCCGGTGCGCCAGTATAGGGATTGATACAGATGCGGGGTGAGATAGATCGAAAAGTAAACGATCAGGGCTGAGATAAAAGCGATTAAGGCTGAATCAACTTGAAGTCCGGCGAGATGCGAAATATTCCGAAAAAGAAAAACGAGTCCAACGATCCAAAAGAGAATCGTGAGCGGCGTCATCCATTGCACGCCCAATGTATCAAAGACATTCAACAGGCCCGCAAAGATCGTGACCGAATAGCGGCTGGGCGTGTAGGTCGTATCATAAAAGTAACCGCGCAAAGTTTCCATAAACCCCTTGAGGAGGTAATCGGCGTTGTAGCACCAATCGTCTGCCCAATAGCGATTGTAATAACTCAGGAATATAAAAAGTGACAAGCCGCTGAACAGAATAAGCAGACCGATGATTAAAATATTTTTTTTGTACTTGGAAAGCATGAGGGACTCTGTGAGCATTAATAACCAACTTGAAAACATGAATGCGTTGATTATACCGAATTGCCCGCCCCAAAAACAAAGGCGGCTGCCACTACATGTAGTGGCAGCCGCCTACTATGAAACGCGAAAACATCATTCCACTTTTTGATTGAGCCAATCCAACGCATAATCTGCGATCTCTTCCCAGCCTTGTGAGCTGATCAGAAGATGGTCGCGTCCGACAAATTCCTTGAAATCGGTGACGAAGGTCCCTTGGTATTTTTGGTAATTCGATCTGTTCAACGAAGCAGGGACGATATGATCCTTCTCTCCAGCCGTGATCAACAGCGGACGGCGCGGACGGTGAAAATCCACTTTGCCCGCCGCACCGAGCGATGATGTGGGCACACCGCGTGATTCAGGGACCATATAACGGTCATATGCGGCGCGTTGTTCGTCGAGCGGCAGCGTGTTAGCCATGGCATATTGGAAATGCTCAAAGGTCATCATCGCAGGCCGATTTAATAGGAACGGATTGATCGCAGGCAAATTCGATTTGAGAAACGACCATTCGGTCGTGAACACACCCGCAGGCGGAGCAGGGTTGATCGACACGCCAGCAACTGCCACATCACGTTGCAACAACAACTGCACGACCAACCCACCCATCGAGTGACCGATGATGGCAGGCTTTTCATCCAAACCTTTGATGATATTCTCCATATGTGCGACAATATCGCCTAATTTCAATTTCGCTAATTCAGGATCGGGATGCGCCTTGCGAAGCTCTTCATTGGGCTTGTCGCGTCCGGGCCAGGCTGGAGCAATTACCTTGTAACCTTTGGATTCGTAATAAGGAATCCAATTTTCTCAACAAAGAGGAGACATGAACATGCCGTGAATGAGGACAATGGTTTTGGTCTTCATATTTTCCTTTTATAGAGAAATTATATAACAGGCGGAACAACACGCATATTTTAGGACTCGATGATCATCCAACCGAAGTGTTCACGAAAATCTTGAACGCACTTTTCACAAACCCAATAGTATTCGTCTTCTGTTGAATAACCCTCATGCAATACATCAGGGTAATCTTCAACCATAAACTTTGCATGACAAAACGCGCAGTGGTCGTGATCCCATTCCGGGTTGTTAGGGTAACGACGATAAGCTCTCTTTACAAGAGTTACGTTTTTCAAGTATTTTTCTTGACCCGCCAGTCGCCAATCATCGGGAGAAATCGCCATATGTTTATCTCTCTTCTTACTATCTTCAGTCTTGTTTCACAGCTTCTTGACCATATTCAAACTAGAGACTTCGTATCCCATGCTTTCATACAAGTTCTTTGCCACTTTATTGTAGGCAAAGACGTGTAAGCCAATTGATTGTAAACCCAATTCGCGCGCTTTTTCCTCGATCAAGAGCATCAATTCTTTACCATAGCCCTTGCCGCGAAATTTTTCATCAACCATCACATCGAAAATAAAACCACTTTTGACGGCGCGATCTAATTGAGCTCTCAGCCAGATCATACCAACAGCTTGCTCTCCATCAACCAGGGTGTAAATGTAATGATCTTTGGTTTGCAAACCTTGCGGCAACAGCGACTCGATCTGTTGGCGGGATTTCTCCAACGCTTCGGACTCATCCCAATACCCCGCGCGGACATTATCCGCCGCGTAATCGGGAATGAGATGCTTAAGATACACGTCATATTCGGGTTGGGTCATGGGAATTAGTTTACTCATCAGGTAACCTTTCTAGTTTTTATCGTAACGAATTGGTTCAATATCGCGTTTGGCATTATATTTTGGTTTAAGTTCCCGCGCGTAATAAAAAGTTTCGCGCAACTGCGGCGTGATGAGGCTAGTCTCACGATGTCCCAGGCGGGTGCCGTAGAACTGCATAAGGCGAAACCAAAATATGGAGGAAATATTTTTCCATAGCGCGCGTTCACGCGCTGCATGCCATAGGTCGCTGAAGATGTTCGTGATGGTCAAACGCACAAAGTCATAAAAGTTGAAATGGGCTTCGGGGTAGATCCGCCGCAATGCCATGGCTTCACGGCGGTATCGGTTGAATACACCGCGCGGTGTTTCATTATGGATGTGAATGATCTCGGCTTCAGCAACATATGTGATGTTACAGCCATGTTCCTGCGCCCACTTCGCCCATGCCAGATCTTCAAGCCCGGTCAATGTTTCATCGTATTGATTCTGTTCCCACAAACTTTTGCGAATAGCGGCGTTGGCGTTATTGCAAAACGCTGTTGTTTGGTTTGGGTTGCCCGCATCGGGATACCATTGATGATAGATCTGTTGCTCGGAATATTTCGCGGTGACGGGTCCACGCTGTTTGCCGTAGGTGAGCGCCATCTTTTCATCTGCGGCAAACGGACGAAGCAGACTCTCCAACCAATCAGGATAAACGGGATAGACATGCGCGCTGGCAATGATGACAAATTCACGCGTCGCTTGTCTAAGCCCGAAGTTGAGTGACCGCCCAAACGTAAACTCCGCTGACGGGATGCGCACGATCCGCGCGCCAAAGGCTTCTGCAACCGAAACCGTTTGATCGGTCGAACCCGAATCGACAAGGATGATCTCCACATCCTTGAGTGTCTGTTGTCGAAGTCCTTCGAGCAAACGTCCGATATGTTTTTCTTCGTTATAGGCGCGGATAACAATAGAGCAATTCATGAATATCGTTGCAACCTATCCCACAACTCATCCCACGGCAAACGCGGACCGCGACATACGTAAATATTTGGCGGGTCGCGTAGATCATTCTCCACACCATAGAGATTCGTAATTGTCCCGGCTACTTGGCATTGTTTGAAGATCAAGTTGACATCTTCGCTTGAGTATCCAACGACGATCAAGGTCTCAGGTGGTGGATTTCCATATCCGCGCAGCCAGAACGTATCCGATGCGCTGATGGCTTTGGGTAAACCATATTCACTGCCATACAAGTTCAACGCGGCAGCTTCATCGTTTTCGCCTGCCAGGATTCCTGCTTGCGCTTTTTCAGACTCGGGTAATTCGGTATAAATCCCCCCGACAGTCTCGATCATCTCATGCCAGCCAATCTGCTCGGTGAAAACGTCATGCACCTCGCTGGTAATATTCCACAGCGTGGAGTTGATCGGCGCAATAGGCAGCGCCAACGCTCCACCCAGGGTGGCACCAACAGCAAGCGTATATGACATTGTACTGAGCCTGGATCGCACCATGTCCGGTGAAAGCGAATCCAAGCGTCGTTCCCATGCCACCGCGCCCGCCGCGATCAACATGGGATAAGCTGGCGCTAGATAATATGAACGACCTTGTGTAAACAAATAGGTCAGGAACGGAATGACATACATCCAGCCGATCATGCGATAGCGTTTCCCGTTTTGATTCCTAAAATAATAGATCAAGCCTGCCACCCAAACCGGGATAACAGCTGGGTTGGCGCAAAATATAAACTGCTCGAGCAAATATCTATCAGCGCGACCGATCGCCACATCGCGGGCATGGATGCTCGAAAGAAATTCCAGCGAGATAAATTTATGTTGGATTTGCCAGAGCAGGTTCGGGAGGAAAATCAACAGCGATAAAGCGACTCCGCCCCACAGCCACGGGCTCTTCAAATAGCGGCGCGCGTCCGTCAACAACACGCCCCCCACCAGGCCCGCGACGAACATCACCATTGTATACTTGGTCATCATCCCCAAGCCAATGACCGCGCCGATCGCGAGCCACCAGCGCGGGTTTTCTGACTTCAATAGTTTGATCACCAAATAAGCGATCAACACGCTCCACAAAAAATCAAATGTGACATATTGAATTTGCGCCCCTTGAATGAGAGCGATCGGGGCAATCGCCGCCGCAACAGCCACAACGATCTGTGTTCGTCTGTTCCCGCCGAGTTCACGCGCCATCAAACCTGCCAGCACCATGACGATACTCTGCGCCAGCGCGGAAAACGTCCGCGCGCTGACGAGGGACAAACCAAACAAGGTTAATTCGATGCGGGCAAGGAAGGGAGTCAGGGGCGGGTATTCGATGAAACCCCAATCCAGGTTATTGGCATTGTCCAATACGACCATCTCATCCTGATGGAATCCGTATTGATGATTGGTGAGCATGTGGATAAGGAATAAGGAAAAGCCTAATAGCAACAGAATATTCGTATCTGTAAGAAGCGAATATGATTTGGATGACTTCATAATATCCCTACCAATCATTATTCTTTTCATATCCGAGTTTAATCAACAGATCGCCAGCCACATTCTTAAATGTCTTTTTGTGTTCATCCGTGAAATATTTCTGCCATTCGCCAGTCTTCCCCGAACGGAAGGTGGGAGAACGGCTAGGGTTGATGGATGATTCTAAAGAATCAAGAATCAATTGTCGGGTAGCTTGAAGCGGGACACGGGTGAGGAAATGGTCCATGATGTGAGTCAGAGTCGCGGCGCGGTCGTTGATCAAGTCTTCGAAGTGAATTGTCAAAACTTCGGGATGGTTTAACCAATCCAAATAAAGGACGAAGCGGTCAGTGATATTCGGGAATTCGATATTCGTATTGGGTCTTCCCAAGATACTGACGTTGAGGCGGGTATTGAAATCGGGAAGCGCTTGATAATATTCGTGATGGACGTGACGCACTTCCATGTCGGTGACGTAGAAAACGTGCGAGACAACCACATCACGCGGGTCGCGAAAAATAAAATAGGGAATGAAGTTGGGTGAACAAACGCGGGCAACTGCCTCAGGGCGGGCGAAGAGATGCGCGGATGCCACATCACCCGGACGAAGCGCATCAAGCCACGCCAGTGCCTGCTCGGGTGCGTGTTTAATGCCGCTTTCGCCTTCGTATTCGGCGTAGAATGAATGCAGACGGGTTGCATACGGCGCGACTTTTGAAAAGCCGAGTAGAATTTGGTCGAGCAGGTGGGTGCCACTCTTTGGAAAAGAGATGCCCAACAGGGCAGGCATGTTTTGAGGTTGTGATGCAAAGCGAACTTTTTGAAGGAGTTTTTCAGAACGATAGATCAGGCTGCGAGCAGTGGATTTCAAGGTCATGGGATTATTTAACCACAGAATTCCCAGGAACGAGTTACTTCC